>Ga0209780_1002423_pt1 | contig 13255 bp, 10 predicted proteins | sample WorMetexBAHAMAS2_FD_187384 | JGI IMG/M metagenome (GOLD analysis project Ga0209780, IMG submission 187384) | Marine gutless worms symbiont microbial communities from Max Planck institute for Marine Microbiology, Germany - Inanidrilus exumae... | ecosystem: Host-associated > Annelida > Digestive... | reverse complement strand
GCGCTTACCGCTACACGTGGCTAGTGTAATAATCTAAAGACAAGTGGTATGGGTGTCACAGAATAGTGGATAATCCAATAGAATCTACTGTAAACTTATTCAGCATTACTAACGTTCTTTTAGTGTGGCCTGCGTGGCTTAACGGTAGAGCGTTCGCTCGCGATCCAAAAGGTCACGGGTTCGAATCTTGGCCGGTCCGCTTCTAGGTAACAGCCTTGGGCAAGCTGCTCACACGCATGTGCCTCTGTCACCAAGCAGTATAATTTGGTACCGGCCGATGGGCGGTGACGCTCTTCGGCTGGGAAGGTAACCGCAGGCCCGACGGAAAGTAATGGCAGCCTACCGCCGGGTGGACTGGATGTCTTCAAGTCACGTGCCGGCTGACTGCCTGTACACCGGGATCAGCTCCGGGTCCAGCGCTCGGTAACGAGTATGGGAGAACTTTACTTTTAACGTTGCTTTAGTATTTTCGCAATATTATTATGTTGACCTACAATAGGTGTGTGTAATGTGTATGTTACTTTTGGCAGGAACTGTACTGTGTACACAGCCACTTTTATCAGCAATTGCGCATAGCAGTCTCGAAAGAGCGAAATCTGACAGTGGGCGATTGCTTTCTGACTTGCAAGGAGAAGTTCATCGTTCACGGTGACTACTGTTCCAACCTTCTCAACGCTCAAGAGCTCATCGATAAGCTCTCTCAAAACTCTGCCATTTTCAACCTGTGCCTCAAGGCAAGTTACTTGTCCAAGACTAGAAAACAGTGTTCGTAAATTATGTAATGAATAACGTGTGAAGGCTGCGACGTCTAGCCTACGCCGCCGCTGCGGCTGCCCACTGCAACAAATCACGTGACCATACACACATACTGAAGACGCTCCGACTTCGTCATATAAGCTCCGCCCAGCGTTTATCACTTAGCAACTTAATAACATAGATTCCGAATACGGAAATTTCTTTAAGTCTACGCGAAGGTATGAGCTGTTTGAGCGCTTTCGAACTATACGTAGGGCGAAGTGACGTTACAGTAATCTATGGTCACGATACAATCTCCATGTTGTAGGGCATGATGTCCTACTGTGCCAAGTTAACTGTAAAGATTTGTCACGTTATTTTAATAACAAGAAGCTCATCTATCGCCGAGAGACCCGCGCGACGCTCTGCATCAGTTGAAATGTTGTTCTACTGTTGTACAAATAACGCAAACAGATCGCTTGTTAGCACGAGGAGAATTTTCAGCAACTGCCACGTTTATTCCGCTGCCTGTATAGTTTCGTACATTGTATCGTTTAAGTATCGCACAGCGAGCATGGGGTACCAGTGGACAACCAACCGCGTTGATTGTCACAGTGTCCAAGTGAAGATTATCCTTATTCATCCAGCTCAACTGGCTCGATTCTGATGTGGACGTCTTGCCATTTAACAAGCAACACAGAATTTGGTTTTTGATATATGTGTATAATAGTATAAAAAAGTATATCCAGCTCTGTATATCAATAAGCGCTCACCCAGAGCTCCACAACTACAACCATACGTCTAGACGTGGCACTATAGGCTCATAACACAGAGTCCAGAATGAGACGATGATGTATATTTTACAATGCAGTTCCTGTAACACTACATACATCTAGCATCAGACTACACGCATCAATCGTCAGAAAAAAAACGACAAAATACACTGCTTCATAAAATAATAATAAAAACGGGTCGCGTGACCCTGACTACGCCCATTAGGATAGTATGTCATCCGAAAGCTAGGACTTGATAGCCTACCTATATGCAAAATTTGACGACTCTAGCTTTGGCCGTTCCAGAGATATCATTGGGCCCTAAAATTTAGAATAGGTCACGTGACCTTGACCACGCCCCTTTTAAGGGTGATTTGTCATCCGCATGCTGGAACTTAATATAGCCTACATGTTTAAAAAATTTGACGACTGTGGCTGCAGCAGTTCAAGAAATATGGTTGGTGCCCGCCGAAATTTAAATGGTTTATGTGACCTCGACCACGCCCTTTCAAGGATGCTTTGTCATCCATGGGCTAGCACTTGATACGGTCAACCCATATGCCAAATTTGAACTCTTTAAGTTTACCCGCTACGAAGACATGAAAGGCGATAACAATGTGGAAAATAGGATGCTTTGAGGTAGTTAGGGGACACTCAATGTTACTGTAAATAGTACCATTCGATAGAGCGCATAAGAGTTCCTATTAGCCTTCCATAGAAACTATGGCCCTATCTTGCACCGTTTCTGATATATAGCGAGACATTGGTCGATAATCGTCGCTTCTAACATACCCAACCTCTTTTGGCACCCCCGCTGGGGTGTCTCCTTTCCAATTTCGCCGAGATTTTTGGCAACAGGAAACTAGATTCCTTGAGCTGTCGTATGGCGTTGTTAGCGTAATCCAGGTTTAGCCGTCTTAGTAGAACACCGACTTGTGACGGACGGACGGACGGACAGACAGAGAGACAGACGGACACACGATGACGCAAGTACCGCGCTAGCATAGCGTCGAGCGGGTAAAAAAGAATCATTAGGTTTAAGAGAAGTTTAATGCTAGCGCCAGATATGGGCGATCTGACTGTAAGTGCTGCGAAATGTTTACATTTTTTGCTCTGCGGCCAGAACAGCTGGCACAGATAGGAATGAAGAAATTATACGTCATGTCATTGTCATCCTGTATATAAACTGATATTGTTGTTGATGACCAGCAATGCCAATCGGCAGCCAACGAAGCGAGGTACCAACTTCGTGATCTTCTGGCGCTACCAATGCAACGCGTCCTCAAATATCACCTCTTCTTAAAGGTTTGCTTTCGCGTCATATACAAAAGCTGTGTTAAATAATAATAGTAATTGCAAAAGTAACGAGTGTTCAAAGTAATTCGACAAAAGGCCGCATTGCCGCCGCGTACGAATCGTTCAGTGGTTTGCAGTCGGAAAAGTTTCGTTTACTTTAAACGGTTTAAAATTAAATGATTCGCGCATCCCTACTGCTTGCGCGTACTATTTTGGGGATCATGGCAAACTCGATCAGGCCTTTGGTCGAAGCGTGACACTCGTTGCTACGAGTAATTTTGCTGCTTGATGTAGAAAAATCAGAGTTTTAAATCGCTGATTTCTAGTAAATACAAATATCGATCTACTAACGAACTACACCTGTATATTGCAGAGGGCAAGAGCTTTCCGTCGATGTATTGCGCGAACGCAGGCGTTCAGCCGTTGTTGCACAGCACACTATTACAATGTTTCCCTATGGGAAGGACACCCTCAAAAGTGCCCCTTCCCGTGGGGGATCTGGACCGCCTCTAATACGTGGTTTCTTGAGTCCACCCGATTCTTCGCCCAAACGGCATCTTGATCGGTTCAGCCGTTTTTGCACAGCTCACGGTAGAGTGTCCGTCTACTTTACAAACACCGCCACTTCCCCCCCCCCCAAAAAAAAAATTGCTCAAATTTGTTCCTTCCCCTTGTGGATCTGCACCCCATCTAATACATAGTTCTTTGGGTCTGCCCGATTCATCCCTCCAAATGGCATCTCGATCGGTTCAGTCGTTTTCTCATGGCTGACGAACGTGACCAACAGACAGACACAGACAGACAGACAGACAGACAGACACACAGAGAGCAACCACACTACTCCGGCTGTAACAATAGGCCGCTATCGCTGCGATGAGGCCTAATAATAACAGTGTGGTCAAAAAATTTTGACGAATAGCCACGTCGCAGGGGTGATTTTTTAACGGGGAGACAGTTTAATGTGACCCCGACCAGTCTGGAGTATTGCAGCCGGCCGCTCGCAGTCCCGCTGTCGTCGTTATTGATTTTTGCTGCATAATTTGCCGCAACACTGACTTTCAGTGCTTTTCAATGGGCCGAACAACCCCCAAAATTGCCTCTTCCCGTGCCATGGGGGATCGCGGCCCCCTCTAATACATAGTTCCTTGGGCCCACCCGAGGTCACCCTCCTATCGTCATCTCGATCGGTTCAGCCGTTTTCGAGATCGTACTAACGTTTTGTATAATGTCAACATCACATCCTGACATTTCTATTCAATCTTCCACTTGATAATTCTCAACATTATATTACTGGCCCGCCTAATGGACCAATATTGTTTTGCTCGCGCTGGCGTCTGTCGGCGTCTGTCGTCTGTCGTCGACTGCAACACTGTCGGTGGGCGGGCGGGTCGGCCGGCCGACACTCCACGGCGGGCCAGTCGTGTTACGTCCCGTTAGGGCGACACCTTGTTTACTTTCAAATATGCTTGCCTGTACTGTTTTATCCGACTTTTAAATCCTTTGACATCAGTATTCTTCGGTCACGCTTATCATCACAACTGCTTAGTACATTCCCAGTAGCTGTCTTTGTTCTGCTGCGACTGTAACCTTAATCCAGTATTTAAATGAATCATCTTGCACTTCTCAACATTAAACTTCCGACCGTTTCACCACACAGTTTCATGGGATTCCATGCCCCACGGAGTTCCATTGTCCCATGGAGTTTCCACTGAATCCCATGGAGTCTCCATAGAGTTTTCATATGTTTTCTTCAGGTGACATGAAAATTCCATAGAATATTTCACACGGAATCCAATGGACTCTAAAACTGGTTTTCTGGAAAAATCCAGGGAGTATTTCACTTGGAATCCAATGGAGTCTCCGTGGAAATTTTTTACGTTTTCCCCTTGGAATTCCATTGGGTATAAAACGGAAACCGCTATCTGCTGGATCGTCAGAAGAAATGTCAAATGAATGCAAACCAGCGAGATGTGATATGATTGCGAATGTAGAACTTTGCCGGTTGATTTGTGCGATTATATAGCAACTGATAAAACAGTCGAAGCACGAAGAAGAAGACGCGGAGAAACGAAGTTTACAACACGCTCTGAAAGAAATTGAAGTATGTATGAATGAAGTATTGATGAATGTAAAATATAAACTAGATGGAAAGTACTCTGAAAGAGTACATCTCCCCGCGAAAGTTTGTCGCCAGCACTTGGCAACACTTGCCATATCTACTATTATAGAAGTATAAAATGTAAACAATCGCCGGTTTACGGAGTTTTTTGACCGTTACTTCCACATGCCTCTACCGATCTTAACGAAACATGAACTGGGTCTTCCCTTTCCCCCTAGGAACCTTCCCATAAAATTTGGCACAAATCCGTCCACAGTCTTTTTAGTTATCGTGGTCACAGGCAGACACACTCACACAGACAGACAGACATACAACCCAACGCCGGTAAAAACATACAACCTCGCTTTCGCGGGGAGAAATAAACACTGTGATGCTACGCTGAACCTGTCAGGAATATCTGGCAACGATCATGTATAAAAGTTGACTGACTACTTTAGGTAAATATAAATTACTATGAAGTCATATATTCAGCACTTATAATCAACAGAATAATGGTAGAAAAGAGTACAGTATAAATCTCGTACTAATGGGTAGCAACAACAGTAATTTTGTTCGCTGACAAAATGTTAGCTTCTGAGGGTTTCGAAACGATTATGAACATTTCATTGGCTCTGCTAGGTTCGCTGTGTTTAGCATAATTTTAGATTTTATATAGGATCGAGGTAGTTTACGCATATAACAACGTCACGAGATTAAACAACAAGGAAGAACTAGCAAAATCACGTTTAACATTTTCACAACAATGTAGTCATACAAGTCTCCGCTATACCGAAGACAGACCCGCACGACGCACTGCGTTATTATTGCCAAAAAATCACACCAGCCCGACGCGAACGACTAGTCGACAACTAGTTGGCAACTATAGTCCGTAACATCTCTACATGACGAGTTGATCTTACGCCCATCGCGTCGCGTTGTACACAAAGGTGGATGTTGAGTGTGATAAACTGGTGACCGACGACCGTCAGCAGTTTGTCACACTGAGCGTCCACTTAAGTTGGCAACAGTTGTTACGGTCGACGCGCAGTTGCTAAATTTTCTGAATTCAGAGTTTGGGGCAAAGTTCTAGAGGGAAGCACCCTTAATTTTGGAGATAGCTAAGTTCCTTTCCAACTCAATGCAGGATAAGGTGAGGGTAGACCCTATGCCAAAAACTAGCTCGACCCGTTCAGCCGTTTTGATTGAACATTGCCTTGTGACAGACAGATGGACGGACGGACACGCGACCATAGCTAATACCGCGCTAGCACAACGTCGCGCGAGTAAACTTTTTATTACTGCGCCGATTAAAATTTGACGGGATCGTGAAATAATAACCGCTGGCGAAATTAACTGCAAGCACATTAAACAATGCAACAACATCAATAAATCCAAACATAGAAAATGTCATATTACATCTTCTTCACTTCTTTGTTGCAGATGTAATGTTCTTTTTTCGACTAGACGTTACCTTGGACGGTGCTTTCCAGCCAAATTTCCAAACGCTTAAGGCTTTAGTACTGACAAACCACAACAACGGCGACCAAGCTAAAGGTTAAAAAACAAACTAGGGTGTCTGTAGTTGATCCAATGGTTGGTTATTTGACCCCACCAAATTTGGTAAATTATTGTTTACGATTTGCTATTCTCCTTCCCGTTTTGGCATGATAAGGCTTAATATGTTGCGGTTAGGCGCCATATCTGGTCATATTTTGGGGGTTTTCGCCCCTCATTCTTGTTAGGATCAAACTAACGATGACTTAGTCGCCGGTGACGCTGTCCAGCCAGAGAGGTCTATTCCAACACGTTCTGGATACTTGCCAGTTCAACCTTGCACTTTTTCTCGACAAGTGGCGGTGAGCTGGTCACAGGTCGGCGACAGTACAGAAGCTGGAACAGTCCTCGACGGAAGCTCGTTCCGACGACACAGTAGATGAAGAAGTTGGCCGTAGCGTTGACGATCAGCAGTCCGCTGGTGATGTTGCTGGCCTGCAGCAGTAACTGGTCGTTGAGAACGACGTCTGGTAGTTGTCCAAGAAGCACGCTGATTCGGAGGCTGAATGGCGGAAGCTGACAGACGGTGAACAGTCCCGTGATGGCGACCACCGTTGTCGTCAGACTCCTGCGCCAGTTCATCCTGCTCGCATTCTTCTTTCTCTCCCGTGTGCCGGAAAACCTTCGAAGCTGCCGAGTCGTTCGGCGCAGTCGAGCGACCATGCGAACGCTCAGAACCACCAGCACGAAGAACGGTATCGCCGTACGAAGGATGCAGTTGCACACGATCTCGTGGGACGTGAACCACCAAGAACGATCGGACGGCACCGAGTGCTCGTTACAGTCCAGCGGACTCAGCCATCCGCCAGTTTTCTGGTTAACGAAGAGCGGCAGACAGTGCTATGGCACTGTTTGTTGAGGACAGCTGGCCCGTATGCCATGCCCCCAAGCTCTCTTCCGGAACAAGCGGAGAAAGCAAAGATGAGATCGGCTGATCCAGTTTTATCTGGAAAACGGCGACGAAGAGCGGCAGACAGCAAACCACTGACGACAAGGTGACGAGGGCGACTGCCGCCTTGGCACAGCGCACGGTTCGCAGCTGCAGTTGGTTGGGCAGATATATGGCGACGTAGCGGTCGACGGTAACAACGACGACCGTCCAGACGCCGATAATGTGCATCGTCGACGCGCCGGACGCCATGTACGGAGAGATGGTGGCTAGCCACTGGCCCACGACGAGCGGCAGCCATTCACCGTGTCTGCACGCGCCGAACTGGAACACGACAGCCAGCAGACGGGCGAGTAGGTAGACGGAGTCGACGACGGCCAGAGCCTGGAGCAGCCAGCTGGTGGACTTCTTCTTGTGCCTGTTGTGCCACAGAACGACTAGCGTCAGCAGGTTTGCGGTGATGCCGAGAACGCACAGCGCCGCCAGGAAGTAACAGCACGGTCCGGCCGTCATGCTGAGTAAACTAAACGACAACAGAGCACACGCGAGCAAACACGTACACATAGGTTGACACTGATATAATTTCTTTATTCCTATCTATGCCAGCTGTTCTGGCCGCCATGTTGTAAGGCAAGGAAATGATAAGCATTTTGCAGCAATTACAGTTAGGCTAGATCGCCGATATGGAGCAAGCAGTCAGCTTCTATTAAACTGAAGTTACACTTAAACAATACGTGGTCGTAGCAGAAGGCAGAAAAGCAGAAAAGCGCTGTGTCGTCTGAGCAACAGCAACTTCATAAGCAGCATGACAGGCGAGATAAACAACCTTTGTCCACTGTCGTGGCATTTATTGAACAGATAGACAGAGTTGTTAACTTATGGAACAGACTTCCAAGTGATGTAGTATCTGCACCTTCAGTGAATGCTTTCAAAGGCAGAATGGACAACTGCTGGAAGGATTTCCGTGACACGTTGGATCCAGAAGACTTCTTATGATGATAAACAACTGAACAGCCAAAAGGTCTTAATGGCCTAAAATGCGTCAAGCTCTCCATCTGAAAACAGACTGAAAACAGAGTAACAAAAATTACAGATGGCAGACGGAAAAAATAAACGTACAGTAAAAAGTTTAAAACAAACATGAAGTTACGCAACTATAGTCGCAGTCTGAAGCATCTACTTTTAATTTTGTTTTTCGTCTAACCGTTTCTGAGATACCCCTATTATATCAGCCTATATTTGCGAAAAACTGCATGTCCGATCTTTCATCTCCCTTCTACAATTTTACTCCTCTAAGACATGCGGAATTTGATATCGTGAAAATTCGAATCCAGGGGCTACACAATCAGACGTTAATATTTTGATAAAACGTTTTGCAATTCGACATAATATATACGGTACCGCTACAGTATTCGCAGTCAATTTATAGTCATTAGTGTATTACCTTACGTGTTAAATCGTTCTCACCTGACATGAAGTGAATTCAAACGTGCAGCGACCTCGTCTGCGATGCACGATTCATAAACTCATCGTCTTAGCGCGTTACCGCGCGGTTCACTTGTAGCCTACCCATCTCGACGCAGCGATGCCGTACCCAGTAATGCGGCAACAGCAGTTTCTACTTCCTTCCCGAAATTTCTAAATGCCACATTTCTATATCGTAAAAATCCGAGCAGATTTTTTTTGGAAAGCAAAAATATTTTGTTAATAATAACCGTTTGAATACGGTAGTTATGATGTACAGCGGTACAGTTACAAAGCTGTTCAGTACTCGAAAAATGCACATGTTCATGTGCTGAATTTAATTTTTTTTCTAGAACTAACGAGGGTTTTCTGCATACATCTTTAAGTCCTATTCATTCCGAATCACCCGGCTCATATCATCATGTTCACTCTTTTCTTATGCGTTTTCGGCGCGCGAAGCATGGGCAACGCGTTGTCCGTTTGCGACTGTTGAGACTTGTTCTTCGTTTACACTACTTTTTCTGGTTACGCCAGTAATCGTCGGTGAGCAGCGATCGTCGTTGTGCCTGAAGCTATAGCAGGTCACGATTACCATATGGACATACGACTCTGCGCAGACATTCTCTGATTCTCTGAGAAAATTGAATTGACAGCATAAGGTTCTGGCTACAACGTAACACATGAGTCATAATCTTACGCCTGTGCTGTTTGAGAACGCTTTTTCCCGACAATGCGTGGCTATCTCAATCGCCGACGTCGAAAGATCTCTTTATCTTGTTAGCTCGTTAGTGCCATCGAGGTAACGACTCTGTGACGTTCTGGTCGATTCGTTTGATCCTTGGTGAGTTACGCTATGGTCGACAGTGGCGGCGGTGGGCGTGGATAAGTTTCAGATTCTAAACTTTTAGGCCTACTGTTAACAATACCTGTCGAAACCTGCTCATTGGTACGACGGTCTGCAGTGGCTCAGCCAATCACGCGAGATCAGCCTTCGTATGACACGCCTATACCTACCCCTCCCACATCAAACCTACCATATCGCAGCTCGCCAAAAAGGTGTGAAGCGACCATAACGCACCATACTCGAAGCAACGTCGAGGTGGATATAATAATAATACAACAGTGTTATTACGAATTACGTGTTACTCCAGCTCAGCCTGCTGCTCCCTCAAGCGCCGACAGACTCACGTATACCCGATAAAAGGATGTTTATCACAGCGGAGTCTTTAATCTGCAGTTCAGCTGGTGCTCAGTCAACCCTATTGTCGTGGTGAATGAATCGCCCGCGTCAGTTAACAAGCGTTAGGCTATGCCAATTAAACACCAGGTCAGTCACACAGGCGGATATGGGCCATAGCGCCTCCGACTCGAGCATGCTCGAATTTGTGCGCTATACAAATTTTGTAATAATAATAATAATAAAAGGGGCTCTGGCCCTTCTCAACAGGCAATAGGCTATGGTCACTCTTTTCCAATGCATCACTAAAGTGGAACTTAGAGGTCCACAATAAAATAAATACGTGAACTCTTCCAATATTATTTTGATAAACATTTAGTGAAATTCGACTTTTTTGGGGTCTTACGCACAAAAAGGAGGGAGGGGAGAAGGGAACTGGAGAAAGGGATGAGAATGGTTAGCCCCTTCGAAATCCGCCTCTGCTCGATCAGATGTACTCGCGATATTTGTCGACATAATAAGACGGCGAAATGAATGGTTGATGTACATGTGCGTAAATAAACCTTATCGGACTGCCTTGTCTCACTTGCAATCATTGCTGGCAAAAACGATGTGTAACTGTATAGGATCTGTCGCTTTTTGTAAACGAAGTGACGAGAGACAACGAAATGTTGCTAGTGATCAAATCTCTACAGAAAAGGTTACATTTTAATCACACTGGTATACTTATAATGATATTTCATTATTTTTTCTTTGCCGCGGTAGGAGTACAAAGTATTGCGATCAGCGTGTCTGTGTGTCTGTCTGTTTGTCCGCTCATGTATCTCAAAAACCACATGTCCAAATTTCAGGAATTTTTTTGTACACGTTACCTATGGCCGTGTCTTCTGGTTTCGTGGATGACGTCATGTTTTCACATAATGGCGCACATGCAGTGGCTCGATGGCATTGGTCATCAATGAGCAACCCGACACTCCTTGCCTGAGCGATATCGACTCGCCCGCAGGTGGCAGCAAGCGATTTGATTGGATGGCGCGGCGAGCGGCGTTTTTACGGAGTAGAGGGCGAAGTCTGCCGTCTCCGACTGCCTTGCTTTTAACTTGGAGTAAAATGCAAGTTAACATCGTTAACTGTGTTTATCGCAATCTGCGTTATTCTTTAACTGTGACATTTTGATGTTCGCATTATCTTCATCTTTTTTAAAGATTTGATTACCAACGCATTCCAGTTACATATAACTGATTACTGAGTATTGTATTTTGTGTTGTTTATTTTAGTATTGGTGGTCTTTTGCTGGTAAGTTTGCAATATTTTTCTATTAACATTAGATAAAATATTTTAAGAGGCAGTCACGGGGATAGCGTCTTTACCGCTGTTTGTCTATAGTCTATGTTTTCCGCACGATATCTCATAAACTGACGCGAAATTGTGCATAATTTGAGGTTTTTCGCCCCTCCTATTTGTTAGGGGGCACTTTCAGGAAATCGACTTAGCAGCGCTTTTTTGGGGGCTGAAGCCACGTCATGTGGAAAAGTTTCGAGAATGTCGGTTGACGGACGTCGGAGAAAGTGAGTTGACAGATGAAAAAGAAGAAACATGCGCAAAACATAAGATCACGTCGTAGAACGGGCGATCTAATAACGATGTACACATTTCTACCCCGACACTAAGTTGTAACATCAGAGTCGGTAGATACGATTTGTATGATTGCAAATTCGCGTATATTTCAATGCAATTTTAATCAGATTCTGCGCCCAGTCCGTCCTCGCGCCCGTCGGCCGGCCGGCCCGCACGCCGGCAGCGTTACAGACTACGACGACAGACGACAGACGACAGACGACGACAGACGCCAGCCAGCAAAACAATACTGGCCCATTAGGCAGGCCAGTAATAACCTATGATAGCGACATCTGTTGTACAGCTTCAATAATTATGTCCGCCTATAGGTATTATCAGGGCCGGATTATGGCATAGGCATTGCATGCGAATTCCTAGGGCCTACGACATCGACGAGGCTTACGAAAGATGGCTGCGAAATATTCTGAACATATGTTACCCGATCAGTCATTAATGTTTTATGCATTCTAAGCACTAACCTGTCGATTTTTTCACCGAAACAGAAATTTTACGTTATGACCTGTCAGTACTTTATTTGACCGGATTCGGATACACAAGGAAAAATTTAGCTTCGTTTGGGACTGACGGTCGATTCTTTACAACAGTATACTGAAGTTTCTGCCAACTCAAAGTCACGTGACACAAAAACTAGAACAAGTATCAAAAATCTGGCCCGCACGAATTTAGATATTGTGCCCTAATTTAAGAATCAGTGGTCAGTTGCCAGCTTCCATTGTAAATGGCAGAAGAGATAGCTTTTGAAAATGGAAGGATTCCCAACTTTGAAGAGATCGTGACCTTGACCTTGGATCGGATCATACTGCATACCGTCGTGCATCACTCATCGACCTGTACCTACTTGCCAAATGTCATTGAAATCAAAGAAACGTTTTGTGGACGGACGGACGGACGGACGTACGTACGGACGTACGGACGGACATTTAAGACCTACTTTATAAGGTCTACTCAGAAGAGTCGGCCTATAAATCAGTAAAGAAAGAAACAATGTTGCGTTGCGTAGAGGGCAGCAGGTGAGAGACGGAGGTGCCTACGGTTGTGCAGTGCCTGTAGGGCCTACGACAACCTTAATCCGGGCATGTTTGTTATTTGCGCATGCTTCAGTCGCTCTTAATCTTTAGCTAATGGGTCAGTATTGTTTTGCTGTCTGGCGTCTGTCGTCGTCTGTAACACTGCCGGCGGGCGGGCCGGCCGCCGGGCGCGCGGGCGGCCGACACTCGCTGGGGGGCCAGTAGTGTTACGTCCCGTTAGGGTGACACCTTGTTATAATATGTTGTTGTGTTGTGTAGCCAAGCAACGTTGAGCTGATAAATTACGGGCGATTGTTGATGGACGGAGAGCTAAAGGTCAAATGTGACGGCGAAAATTCCGCGAAGACGAGGTGCGTACACAGTGTTGTAGTCCGTAAAAATGCCAGTCACGATCGTTTTACTTTCTGCAACAATTCTGTCAAATCATAACCGATGTTAATAAGTTTTAACCGTTTTAATCACAAGAATATATGATGTATCTATGGTGAGCGGTCACAGTAAACATCGTGGTCAGAAAAGTTAAATTTTTATCGGTTTTGTGAAGCTACATATAGCGCCTGTTGTTTACTGATATCGGAGAAGTTCGGTAGTACGTTGATAGCT
>Ga0209780_1002422_pt1 | contig 13257 bp, 3 predicted proteins | sample WorMetexBAHAMAS2_FD_187384 | JGI IMG/M metagenome (GOLD analysis project Ga0209780, IMG submission 187384) | Marine gutless worms symbiont microbial communities from Max Planck institute for Marine Microbiology, Germany - Inanidrilus exumae... | ecosystem: Host-associated > Annelida > Digestive... | reverse complement strand
TATCAGACCTGCCTGACTCGTTAATCCTTTCCCCGTGCTTTGAATATGAAGTTTTTTGGTTCGCACCCTTGCTTTGTCTCGTGTATTCTTCTTCACGGAAAAGGTGACTCCTATGCTTCCTCGAAATCATCTTAACACACTGAGCAGTATACCTTTTTGTTCTTATTGCTTCATCTAATTGCAGGATTTAGGTGGTATGAAAATTTCCGGCAATCACCTTAGAGAAACGCAGGCGTTAGCCGTTACCGGGAAAATCTTCGACAAGACGCACAAGAAATTTTTCGTCTCCGGGAGGGCGAGGCTCCTTTTGGTTCCGACCTGTTCGGGTTGGGTTGTTTCAGCGTCAAAGTAACTCGAGAATCTTCGCAATCTCCTGAACGTTGGGTTGCCTGTGCATGGTAAAGTGATTACCGGGAACCGTGTGGCGCGCTATTTCGCGCGCAAACTCTCGCCAGCCGGATTCCAATGGTTCTCCCTCTTCTCCGATCCGTTCCCGGGCCGAGAGAAACACGATTTCCCCTTCCCATGGAGAGGGGCGATACGCGAGAATGGCCTGAAGATTGGCCCGGTAGACGCGCACAAAATGCTCGATATCGCCAAAACCGGCCAGCTTCGATCCACTTGCCGGCCGCTGCCGCAACAGGGCCCGGCGCTCCGCCAGGGTGGCGTTTTCGATCCCATGGAAAAACTCAGGTTCCAACTCACCTGCTTCGGCCAGAAGATGCAGGAGGACCTCTTCATCTCCCGGCTCATCCCACTTTTTGCTCGGGTGCGGGCAAACCGTGTCAGCCAGCACCAGGAGACCGACTTCCCGATCCATCGATCGTAGCTGCCGGGCCATTTCGAAGGCGACAACGCCACCCAATGACCAGCCATACAAATGATATGGACCTTCCGGCCACCGGGCCGTGATTTCCGCCACGTAACGGGCCGCCATGGCTTCGACATCCGTCAGCGGTTCCGTTTCTCCCTCGAAACCCAGCGCCTGTATGCCATGAACCGGCCGATCGAAACCCGGCGCCTGTATGCCGTAAACCGGTCGATCGGAATCCAGACAATCGGCCAATTCCCGATAACAGAAGGCCCCGCCGCTCATCGGATGGATGCAAAAGAGCGGTGCCGACGCCCCGGAACTGCCGCTTTTGAGCGGCAAAAGAATGTCAGGTTTCCATTGTTTTCGTGCCCGTATTGCTACTGCCAGTTCTTTCGGGGTCGGATGCTGAAACAACGCCCGGAGCGGTATTTCCATCCGAAGATCCTTTCGGATCGAAGATATTATCTTGATCGCCAACAGGGAGTCGCCACCAAGATCGAAGAAATCGTCATGGATACCGATGCGGGGCACCTCAAGTACGTAGGCGAATATCCGGCACAGTATTTCTTCTGTTGGATTGCGGGGCGCGGTGTATTCATTCTCTGGCGAAGATCCATCGCCATCGGGTTCCGGCAACGCCCGCCGGTCGATCTTGCCGTCCGGCGTCAGGGGCAAGGCCTTCACGAATACGAATCGGGCGGGGGCCATCCAGTCGGGCAGGGAAATGCGCAGGTGGGTGCGCAATTCATCCCGTAGGGGCGATTCATGAATCGCCCCTACATCTGTGGCAACCACCCACGCCACCAATTGTTTCTCCTCCCCCTCGCCACGGGCGTCTACCACTGCCTCCCGGACATCGGGATGGGACAACAGCGCGTTTCCCACCTCACCGCACTTGATGCGAAATCCCCGAATCTTCACCTGGGTGTCGATGCGGCCCAGGTATTCGATGTCTCCTTTGGCGATCGTGCCATCGGGTAGCCAGCGGCAGAGATCGCCGGTGCGGTACAAGCGAGCTTGCGGATCATCGCTGAAGGGATCGGGAATAAATCGCTCGGCGGTAAGTTCCGGGCGATTGAGATAGCCACGGGCAACCCCTGTGCCGCCGATGTAGAGTTCGCCGGGGATGCCGACAGGAACCGGTCGCCCGTGGCTGTCGAGGATGTAGGCAGCGCGCCCAGAAAGCGGTTTTCCGATGGGCGCGGTAGCCGCGTCTCCCGACCAATCCGCGGATACTTCGAAGGCGGTGGCCGCCACTGTCGCCTCCGTGGGTCCGTAGGTATTCAGGAACCTGCCAACCCCACTCGCCGTCTCCCGCCAGAACTCAATGGTCGCGGATGGCAGCACCTCGCCGCTGGAATTCAGCAACCGAAAACCGCAAGCGCCGAGTTCTTCCCAATGTCCGATGGCGGCACCGAGAAATCGGCGCACGTAAACAGGGGTCATGTGGGCGACACTGACCCTGTAACGCACAAAGTTATCCAGGCAGTCTTGCGGCGTCCATATCTTTTTCCCACGCAGAACGAGCGCCGCGCCTACCATCAGGGGACCGAAAATCTGTTCTACGGAGGAATCGAAACCGATGGATGCAAACTGCAGTACACGATCCCGGCTTTCCAACCCATAGACGGAAACGGTATCCAGAACGTGGCTCGCGATCATGCCATGTTCCACCATCACCCCTTTCGGCTTTCCGGTACTCTCCGAGGTGTAGATAACGTAGGCAAGATTTTCGGGCCGGGTAAGCGGCGCGGGGTTATCCGAACGCTCTTCGGCAATCGCTTCGGCCTCCCCATCCATATCCAGGATCGCCGCCGCGCATTCCGGGACTCGCTCCCGCGTCGCCCCATGGCACAGCAACACGGCAAGTCCCGCATCTTCGGCCATGAAGGCGAGGTGTTCTTGAGGATACTCCGGGTCCAGCGGCACGTAGGCCCCACCGGCCTTGAGGATCGCCAGGGTGCCTACCACCATCTCCACGGAGCGCTCCATAAAGAGACCCACCAATACTTCCGGTCCCACACCCAGCGCCCGCAACCGGTGTGCCAGGCGGTTGGCGCGCGCATTCAACTCGCCATAGCCGATCTCCTCGTCTTCGAATAGTATCGCCACCGCATTCGGTGTTCGGGCCGCCTGCTCCTCGAATAGCCCATGGACGCATTTGTCTTTCGGATAGGGGGCCCCCGTGTCGTTCCATTCCAACAAAATCCGTTCTCTTTCCGCTTCCGTCAGCAGGGGCAACCGGGATACCGGCCGTTCGGGGTCTTCGACGACAGACTGCAGCAGCACCTCGAAATGCTCGCCCATGCGCCGGATGGTATCCATCGTAAACAGCGATGTGGCGTATTCCCAGCGGTAGTACAGCCGGCCGTCTTCCTGTCCCCAGAAGTTCACGGTGAGATCGTACTTCGCGGGGGAGAGTTCATCCTCCTCCGGGTTGGCAATGGTTAATCCCGGCAATTCTATTTTCGCCCCGGAAAAGTTCCGCGCGACCAGCATAACCTGAAACAGGGGGCTGTGGCTGAGCGCGCGGGCAGGGTTGATCTGCTCGACCAGCGTCTTGAAGGGAAGATCCTGATGGGCGTAGGCCCCGAGACAGGTTTGCCGGACCTGTTGCAGCAGGTCCCGGAAACCTTGTTCGGGGTTCAGGCGGGTACGCAACACCAGGGTGTTGGCAAGAGGGCCAATGATGTTTTCCGTGTGGGTATAGGCGCGATTGCGGGAGATGGTGCCCACGCAAATGTCGTCCTGACCGCTGTAACGGGCCAGCAGTACGTCGAAGGCCGCCAGCAACGTCATGAAGCGAGTCACGCCCTGTTCCCGGCTTAAGGTTTCGAGGGCGGCCGTGACCTCGGCGGAGAGGGCCTGATGGTAATAGTTTCCCCGGTAATCCCGCTGGGCCGGACGGGGATAGTCAGTGGGCAGTTCCAATAATTCCGGGATACCGGCAAGGTTGTCTTTCCACCAAGCCTGTTGCTCTTCCAGAACCTCGCCCTGCAGCCACTGGCGCTGCCAGGCGGTATAATCCGAATATAGGATGGGCAAGGGGGCCGGCTCCGGCGATTTTCCCTCGACAAAGGCGAAATAGGCATCTATCAATTCCTCGGCGTACGCGTCGATGCCTCGATCATCGGTGAGGATCTGGTGTATGTCGGTACGCTCCACGTAGAACGTCTGCCCGTCTTCTCCCTTGAATTGCAGAAACTCGACCCGGAAAAGTGGTCCCCTTTCCAGATCGAAGGGCGTCACGGCACGAGCATTGAGATATTGGTAGAGCTGCCTTTCGTCGAAAGGCAGATGGCGCAGATCGCGCACGGAAACTTCGAAGTCGGCGGTGGGCAAAACAACCACCCCGATCTGTCCGTCCTGCTCCGGGAATGCCATGCGCAAATCCTCATGGCGTTCCAGTACCCAATAAATAGCCGACTGCACGGCATCCATATCCAGGGCGCCATCGATTCGCACAACACCGCTATAGCTGTAGGCGGCTGCCCTGCCCGTCCCGAACCGCTCCAGGAACCACAGGCGTTGCTGGGCGAAGGAAGGCAACCTCGGAGTGTGCGCCGGTTGCGGCTCGATGGGTGGCAATTGATGGGAAAGTCCGCTGCTTGATTCGATGGCCTTGGCCATGGCGGACAGCTCCGGATGCTCGAATACCACGCGCACCGGCAACTCCACGTCGAAGCTGTCGCGGATGCGGGAGATAAGTTGCATCGCCAGCAGGGAGTGCCCACCCAAATCGAAGAAGTTGTCGAAGCTACCGACGGTCTCGCGTTCCAGCAGTACCGCCCACAGTCCGGCCAGCAATTCCTCGGTGGGTGAGATGGGCTCAATATATTCCGCGCCCGGCAAGTCCGATGCCTCGGGCGCCGGTAATGCCCGCCGGTCGATCTTGCCGCTCGGCGTCAGGGGCAGGGAGTCCAGGAACACGAACCGGGTGGGCACCATCCAGTCGGGTAGGGAAGCGCGCAGGTGCGTGCGTAATTCGTCCCGTAGGGGCGATTCATGAATCGCCCCTACATCCGTGCCAACCAACCACGCCACCAATTTCTTCTCCACCTTTTCGCCATGGGCGTCTACCACCACCTCCCGCACATCGGAATGGGACAATAAGGCGTTTTCCACCTCGCCGCACTCGATGCGAAATCCCCGAATTTTTACCTGGGTATCGATGCGGCCCAGGAATTCAATGTTCCCATCCGGCAACCAACGGCAGGAATCGCCAGTGCGGTACAGGTGCACCCCGATATCATCACCAATCGTGTCAATGCTGAAGAGATCGGGAATAAAACGCTCGGCGGTGAGATCGGGGTGATTCAAGTAGCCACGGGCAACACCTGCGCCGCCCATATAGAGTTCGCCGGGAACACCGATGGGGACAGGCTTTCTTTGAGAATCGAGAATATAAGCTTGTGTGTTCGAGATCGGACGGCCGATGGTTGGAGAACCGCCCTGTTGGCGAAGCGCGCAGGTGGAATAGGTCGTATCCTCGGAGGGACCATAGAGATCGTAAACCTTTTGAACACCAGCCAATTCGTAAAGTTTATTCACGATGTCCTGAGAGAGAGGTTCGCCCGCAAGGTTGATGGTCCTTACGCAATCGGGTATTCCGCCACTATCGAGCAATCCCTTTATGGCCGATGGGACGGTATTTACAAGGCTTACCCGGCCACTATTCCCGGTGATGGCCAAAGCGAGCGCATCTTCGACCAGAACAATCGTGCCCCCTACCGCCAAAGGCAGGAATATCTCGTAGACGGAAAGGTCGAAGCATACGGAAGTCGCGGCCAGGACACCGGAAAGTTCTTCGTGCGAATACCGGACCCTGCCCCAGTGGAGCAGCGCCATGGTATTGCGGTGCTCGATGGCTACACCCTTGGGTTTCCCGGTACTGCCCGATGTATAGATGACGTAGGCAAGATTATTTGGCCCGGCAAACCGCTCGGGATTCTCCGAATTCTCCCCCGCAATCCCCTCTGCATCCTCATCCATATTCAGGATCGCCGCCGCGCATTCAGGTACGCGCTCCCTTGTGGCCCCATGGCACAGTAACACCTTGAGATCCGCATCCTCGGCCATGAAGGCCAGCCGCTCGACCGGATAGTCCGGGTCGAGCGGCACGTAGGCCCCGCCGGCCTTGAGAATGGCCAGGATACCCACCACCATCTCCACGGAACGCTCTACAAAGAGACCCACCAGCACCTCCGGCCCGACGCCCAGCTTCCTTAACCGATGCGCAAGTCGATTGGCGCGGGCGTTCAGATCGAAGTAGCTGATCTCTTCGTCTTCAAATAGTATCGCCACTGCATCCGGTGTTTGGGTCACCTGCGCCTCGAACAGTTCATGGATGCATTCATCCTGGGGATAGGGGACCTTCGTGTCGTTCCACTTCACCAGGATCCGGCGCCGCTCGGCTTCCGTCAGCAGGGGCAATTGGAACACCGGCCGCTCCGGGTCTTCGACGATGCCCCGCAGCAGCACCTCGAAATGCTCGCCCATGCGCCGGATGGTATCGATTGTAAATAGTGAAGTGGCGTATTCCCAGGTGCAGTACAACTGACCGTCTTGTTCCACGATATTCAGGGTCAGATCGAACTTGGCAATAGGGTAATCCTGCGCCAGGGGGGTAATGGTCAATCCCGGTAATTCCATTTCCGCTGGGGCATTGTTCTGCAACACCAGCATAACCTGAAACAGGGGGCTGTGACTGAGACTACGGGCGGGATTGAGTTGCTCCACCAGCGTCTCGAAGGGAATATCCTGATGGGCATAGGCCCCAAGGCAGGTTTGCCGGACCTGTTGCAGCAACGCCCGGAAGCCTTGATCAGGGTTCAAGCGGATACGCAACACAATGGTATTTAAGAAAAAACCGATGAGGTTTTCCGTTTGGACATGGATGCGGTTGGCGATGGGGGAGCCGACGCAGATATCGTCCTGGCCACTGTAACGAGCCAGCAGTACGTCGAAGGCCGCCAACAGCGTCATAAAAAGGGTCGCGCCCTGCTCCCGGCTCAAAGTATTGAGGGCGGCCGTGACGTCGGCGGAGAGGATTTGGCTGTAATGGTTTCCTCGGTAATCCTGCCGGGCCGGACGGGGATAGTCGGTGGGCAACGCCAATAATGCCGGTATGCCTTCGATCGCCTCCCGCCAGTAGTCCGATTGTCGTTCCAGCACCTGTCCTTGCAACCACTGGCGCTGCCAGACAGCGTAATCCGTATATTGGATGGGCAAGGGGGCCAACACCGGTGATTCCCCCTTGGCAAAGGCAGCATAGGCCTCCCGCCATTCCCGGACGAATATCTCTCTGGACCAACCATCGCTGATAATGTGGTGCATGTTGATAAGCAGCACGTGGGTCGCCTGCTTGTCTTTGGCCTGCCCGCCTTCGGCCTGCCCATCTTCTTTGGCGAGTTGCAGAATCTCGGCCCGGAAAAGCGGTCCCCGCGCCAGATCGAAGGGCGCCAAGGCATGGGCATCGATATGCCGCCGGAGTTGCTTTTCGTCGGAAAGCCAATGGCGCACGTCGCGCACGGGAAATTCAAAATCAGCGGCGGACAAAGCAACCACTCCGGCCTCTCCGTCGCGCTCCGGAAATGCCATGCGCAGACTCTCATGGCGTTCCACCATCCAGTGAAGACTCGACTGCAACGCATTGATATCCAGGGGGCCTTCGAGTCGCAAGACAGCGGGCATGTTGTAGGTTGCCGATGATCCCTCCAGTTGAACAAGAAACCAGAGCCGTTGTTGTGCATGGGACATGACTGGCGGGGAGCCGGGCGGCAATACCGGAATATCCCCGGCTAATCGCGTATCCTGTGCTTGAAGGGAATCGAGATGTTCCAGTATTTTTTCTCTATTGACCTTCAACTGTTCTTTTAGTTCTTCCGTGATACCGGCTTTGGGCGCGCGTATCTTCAGCTTGCCGTCTTTAACCCAAACTCGGCAGCCAATCTCCTTCAGTGCCGCCAACAAAGAAATCGCAGAATTATGGTTACTCATATCTCGAATTCCTCTTCATCTTCTTGCAGTAATATGTCTTTGGGTCCCGCATTTAGTAAACTTGTATTGATATAATCAGCGATTTCCTGGATAGTCGGGCGTTCGAAAATCACTCGTAGCGGTATTTCCACATTACATTCGGCACGAATACGAAAGACCAATCGAGTAGCCAACAGGGAGTGCCCGCCGAAATCGAAGAAATTGTCATGAATGCCTGGTTTCTCTATTCCCAGAAGCGCCCGCCAAACATCGGCCAATGTCTGTTCGACCGGGTTACGTGGCGCAACGTATTCCCTGCTCGTATCGAACTCGCTGGCATCGGGGGCAGGCAAGGCCTTGCGGTCGATCTTGCCGCTTGGTGTCAGGGATAGGGTGTCCACGAACACAAACCGGGCGGGGATCATCCAGTCGGGTAACATTCCGCGCAGGTGCACGCGCAATTCATCCCGTAGGGGCGATTCATGAATCGCCCCTATATCTGTGGCAACCACCCACGCTACCAACTGTTTTTCCATCCCTTCCCCACGAGCGTCCACCACCGCTTCGCGCACGTCGGGATGGGATAACAGGGCGTTTTCCACCTCGCCGCACTCGATGCGAAATCCCCGGATCTTGACCTGGGTGCCCATCCGGCCCAGGAATTCGATATTTCCGTCCGGCAACCAGCGGCACAGATCACCGGTGCGGTACAGGCGCGCATCCGGATCATTACCGAAGGGATCGGGGATGAACTTCTCGGTGGTGAGATCGGGGCGGTTGAGATAACCACGCGCCACGCCCGCACCGCCGATATAGAGCTCCCCCGGGACGCCGATGGGAACCGGTTGCCCGTGGCCATCGAGGATATAGGCGGCGCGTCCTGAAAGCGGTTTTCCAATGGGCATGGTAACCGTTTCTTCGAACCAATCCGAGGGTACTTCGAAGGCAGTGGCCGTCACCGTCGCCTCTGTGGGTCCGTAGGTGTTCAGAAATTTTCCAACTCCACCCGCCGTTTCACGCCAAAGCCGCACGGTCGCGGGGGACAGCGCCTCGCCGCCGGAATTTAGCAACCGAAAACCGCAAGCGCCGAGTTCTTTCCAATGCTCGGTGGCAGCACTGAGAAATTGATGCACATAAGCGGGGGTTATGTGAGCGACACTGACCTTGTAACGCACAAAGTTATCCAGGCACTCTTGTGGTGTCCATATCTCTTTCCCCCGGGGAACGAGTGCCGCACCTGCCGCCAGGGTAGCGAAAATCTGTACTATGGAAGGATCGAAGCTGAGCGATGCAAACTGCAATACACGATCCCGGTTTTTCAGGCCGTAAACGGAAATGGTATTCAGAATATGGCTCGCGATCATGCCATGCTCCACCATCACCCCTTTCGGTTTCCCCGTACTTCCCGAGGTATAGATGACGTAGGCGAGATTATCCGGCTCGGCAAGCTGCGCGGGGTTCTCCGAATTCTCTTCGGCAATTCCCTCTGCATCCTCATCCATATCCAGGATCGCTGCGGCGCATTCCGGCACGCGCTCCCGGGTTGCTTCGTGGCACAGCAACACCTTGAGATCCGCGTCCTCGGCCATGAAGGCAATCCTTTCCAGCGGATATTCCGGATCCAGGGGCACGTAGGCCCCACCGGACTTGAGGATCGCTAGCAGGCCCACCACCATCTCCACGGAGCGCTCCACGAAGATCCCCACCAGCACCTCCGGCCCCATGCCCAGCGCCCGCAACCGGTGCGCGAGGCGATTGGCGCGGGCATTGAGTTCCCCATAGCTAACCTCTTCCTCCTCAAAGATCACCGCAATCGCATCCGGGGTTTTCGCTGCCTGCGCCTCGAACAGCTCATGGACGCATTTGTCCTGGGGATAGGGAACCTTCGTGTCGTTCCACTCCACCAGGATCCGGCGCCGCTCGGCCTCCGATAGCAGGGGCAACCGGAATACTGATCGTTCAGGGTCTTCGACAATAGCACGCAGCAGCACCTCGAAATACTCCCCCATGCGCCGGATGGTATCGATCGTAAACAGCGAAGTGGCATACCTCCAGGTGCAGTGTAATTGGCCGTCTTGTTCCGCAATATTCAGGGTCAGATCGAACTTCGCAATGGGGTAATCCTGCGCGAGATCGGTAATGGTCAACCCCGGTAACTCCATTTCCACCGGGGCGTTGTTCTGCAGCACCAGCATGACCTGAAAGAGCGGACTGTGACTGAGACTGCGCGCGGGGTTCAGTTGCTCCACCAGCGTCTCGAAGGGAACGTCTTGATGGGCGTAGGCATCAAGGCAGGTCTGCCGGACCTGTTGCAGCAGTTCCCGGAAGTCTTGTTCGGGGTTTAACCGAGTACGCAACACCAATGTGTTGACGAAAAAGCCGATGAGATTTTCCGTGTGGGTGCGGTTTGCAATTGGGGAGCCCACGCAAACGTCGTCCTGGCCGCTGTAGCGGGCCAGCAGGATATCGAAGGCCGCCAACAAGGTCATGAAAAGGGTCACCCCCTGCGCCCGACTCAAATCCTTGATCGCCGCCGTGGTATCGGCGGAGAGGGTTTGGCTGTAATGGCTTCCCCGGTAATTCAATTGGGCCGGGCGGGGATAATCGGTAGGCAACGCCAACAGATCCTGGATACCGGCAAGGTTGTCTTTCCACCAGGCCAGTTGCTCCTCCAGAACCTAGCCTTGCAGCCACTGGCGCTGCCAATGGGCGTAATCGCTGTATTGAATCGGTGGGGGCGGCAATGTAGGCTGCTGCCCCCCGGCAAAGGCAATATAGGCATGCCGCCATTCGTCGATGAACACTCCGATAGACCAACCATCGCTGATGATGTGGTGCATGTTGATAAGGAGCACATGGACCGCCTGCCCGTCTTCGGCCTGCTCATCTTCTTTGGCAAGTTGCAGGATCTCGGCCCGGAAGAGAGGCCCCCTTGCCAGATCGAAGGGCCCTGCCGCATGTTCATCGATGCGTTGTTGGAGCGACTGCCCCGCGAGGGACGGATCGCGCAGGTCGTGCACGGGGAATTTGAAATCGAGATTGGCGAAATCAGCGGCGGACAAAACAACCACCCCGGCCTCGCCGCCCCGCTCCGGGAATGCCATGCGCAAACTCTCATGGCGTTCCACCATCCAGTGAAGGCTCGACTGCAAGGCATCGATGTCCAGGGCACCTTCGAACCGCATGGTGGCGGGTATGTTGTAGGCGGCTGCCCCGCCTGTCTCGAACTGGTCCAGGAACCACAGGCGCTGCTGGGCGAATGAGGGCGACTTCGGGGTGTTGGCCGGTCGCGGCTCGATGGGCGGCAATTGGTAGGAAAGCCCGCTCCCTGATTCGATGGCCTTGGCCAACGCGGACAGTTCCGGATGTTCGAATACCGCCCGCACCGGCAGTTCCACCTGGAAGCCGTCGCGGATGCGGGATATCAACTGTGTCGCCAGCAGGGAGTGCCCACCGAGATCGAAGAAATTGTCGAACCGACCGACGGTCTCGCGTTTCAGCACCACCGCCCACAGTCCAGCCAGCAATTCCTCGGTGGGCGAGATGGGCGCAACGTATTCCGTGCCCGGCAAACCCGACGCCTCAGGCGCCGGCAGCGCCCGCCGGTCGATCTTGCCACTCGGGGTCAGGGGCAGGGTGTCAACGAATACGAACCAGGCGGGGATCATCCAATCGGGTAGGGAAGCACGCAGGTGTGCGCGCAATTCATCCCGTAGGGGCGATTCATGAATCGCCCTTACATGAATCGCCCCTACATCCGCATCATTGCCGCGCGCAGCACTCACCCACGCCACCAGTTGTTTATCTGCCCCCTCGCCACGGGTGTCCACCGCCGCCTCTCGGACATCGGGATAGGACAGCAGGGAGTTTTCCACCTCGCCGCACTCGATGCGAAATCCCCGAATCTTCACCTGAGTGTCGATGCGGCCCAGGAATTCGATTGTGCCATCGGGCAACCAGCGGCAGAGATCGCCGATGCGGTACAACCGTGCATTCGGATCGTCGCTGAAAGGATCGGGGATGAATTTCTCTGCGGTGAGTTCCGGGCGATTCAGGTAGCCACGGGCAACCCCAGCGCCGCCAGCATACAACTCGCCGGGAACGCCAATGGGAACAGGGTTCATGTGGGCATCGAGGATGTAAACCCGTGTGTTGGATATGGGGGAACCGATGGGTATGGAACGGGTCGCGTCTACGTCCGGCGGAATGCTATGACAGGCTTCCCCATAGCTCGAAGGTTGCGGGGCATCGAAAGATATGGGCGCCGCCTGCAAGAGGACCTGATGTTCATTAAGGACCACATAGTTGGTGTTACGCACCAGCCTGACGATATTCCCATGCTCGACGCATACACCTTTGGGTTTCCCTGTACTCCCGGATGTATACATGACGTAGGCGAGGTTATTCGGCTCGGCAAGCCGCTCCAGGTTCCTGGAACTTTCTCCGGCAATCGCTTCGGCCTCCCCATCCAACTCCAGAATCCGCGCCGCGCATTTCGGTAACTTTTCTCTCGTCACTCCATGGCACAGCAACACCTTGAGATCCGCATCATCACTCATGAAGGCGAGCCGTTCCATGGGATCTTCTGGGTCCAGGGGTACGTAGGCGCCACCAGCCTTGAGGATGGCCAGAATACCCACCACCATCTCCACGGAGCGCTCCACGAAGAAACCCACCAATACTTCCGGTCCTACACCCAGCGCCCGCAACCGGTGCGCCAGACGATTGGCACGCGCGTTCAGATCGAAGTAGCTAACCTCTTCCTCCTCGAAGATCACCGCTACCGCATTGGGAGAGTTCGCCGCCTGCTCCTCGAACAGTTCATGGACGCATTTGTCCACCGGGTAGGGAGTCTTTGTTTCATTCCAGCATCGAAGTTGTTCAATTTCACCAGGGGACAATAAAGGGCTATTGCCAAACACCGTCGCAGGTTGCCCAGTCATCATGGCAAACACTTGCAGATAGCAGTGCGCCATGCTCTCTATTTGATTCAACCCCAATTCATCCGGGTCATAACTTAAGTCTATTTGTACATTGCCTGTAGCAAGGTCCAAGCCGAAGTTAGTGGCCAGCGCAAAATTAGTTTGCAGAAAGGCCTTTAATCCAAGTTGTTTCACCCGGCCCACTTCCGAGATTTCCCGATAGACATGGAAATGGATGAAATTGAAAGCGGTTTCGAACAAGGGCCGGCCCTGACGAGTCTTTTGCATTTCACTCAGCGGATAACGCCGATGCGCAAGGATCGCCTGCTCTTTTTGGAAAGTCGAGCGAATCAATTGTGTCCAGCTTTCATCCGACCCTAATTGCAGACGAAAAGGCAGGGTATTAAGGAACAAACGTAACTACCTACCTCCCCCCTACACCATTTTTGGAAAAGGAGAAGAAAACAGCAGTCGCAATGAGGTAAAAACATTTTGGTTACGTTTGCGGAAGGTTGAAATGGCTGCCTGGATACGTGCGTAGAC
>Ga0209780_1002421_pt1 | contig 13257 bp, 5 predicted proteins | sample WorMetexBAHAMAS2_FD_187384 | JGI IMG/M metagenome (GOLD analysis project Ga0209780, IMG submission 187384) | Marine gutless worms symbiont microbial communities from Max Planck institute for Marine Microbiology, Germany - Inanidrilus exumae... | ecosystem: Host-associated > Annelida > Digestive... | reverse complement strand
AAGTAGGTTTGTCTCTTTTTCGGTATTTTGAAGTAGGCCTACGTGTGTGCGATATCGTCGTTAACAAGTTCACGTTCGCTATCTCATCTCCTGATGAGTTCTTGTCTGCATGCGCTAGCCCGCGGCTCACGCTTGGCGCTTGCCATGGCTCCTCCCATCGTAAGTTCCGCCCACACGTTTCACGCAGACAGGCGTTTCACGTTTATTAGTAAAGATTCTCTTGCACGCAGTGATCAATGCAGTCTTGACTAGATTATGTGCTGAGGCACCGAAAGCCAATGTAACGTGTCTCGTACTATTATTGCGGTGATGTGCTGACTTCGGTTGATGGTATTAATCAGCCGAGCAGCGGTACTGCCTGCAGTCGACGAATTGCAAGCGCAACAGAGCGTTACAGTAATCAAAGCGACTCGTAATGAATGTATTTGAATTTATTGAATAAGCAGCAAAGGGCCACTAACACGCTGCACAATGCCTAGCTAATACAGTATACAGATGCAATAGAGAAACATGGAAATACTAAAAACATACTAGAATAAAAACACACACACATACAAACAAACATGTCAAGGTTCAAATGAACACTAACAGACGTATAAATGACACACTGAATTAAAAATGGCATCAGTCTTTCCATATTCCATATTCCAAACTCAATCAAATGTACTAAATAAAAAAAAAACAACATCAATCTTTTCCCATTCTGAACCTACTCAAATCAGTTCTCCTCAAAAGGCTTCTGAAACATGTTAGTGAAAAGAAGTTAGTAGGTGTAGCAGGCAGACTATTCTAACTTTGTACTATACGATTACAGAAAAAACGTTTACGGGCATCAATACGTGAGTGGTGAGCAAATAATTTAAGGCTATGGCCCGTGTGCCTGTATCGAGCTTATGCAATACAAAATGAGTAGACACCTCGGTCTCAACCATACCAAACAATATCTTGTATACATAGGCCTATATCAGATCTACGTACAGCCAACGCAGTTCTAAACTTACAATTCTAAGTTCAGTCAATCGCTGAGAATATGTTAGGCCGTAACAGCAAACAAAACGGCAGTTTTGCTTGAGACCGTGTGTGCGTGGCGTCCGCTGGAACTGACAGTCGACGTGACCGCAGCTGATGCAGTTGGTAAAAAAACAGCTGCGTACAAGACGTCGACGGAAGTTTGAATCACCGGGGAAACTGAAATGTCACCGTCGGAACGAACACATTAATGAATTTACAGTAGCGTCCGAACCGCGCGCCTCGGTAGCCTACGTCACGCTTAATTTAGACTCGGCAAGGAACATGTACTGTGTTATTACGCTGACTGTGTCTAGCGGAAAGCGTAATGTAACGGTCTGACGTCCGTCCGTCTGTGCGTCTGTCCTGCCTTGTTTCTAACCTTATAGCGCAGAGCGCGTGATGTATACTCAACGTGACTCACCAGGGGCGGCATACGTACGATGCGGCCAGCGTACATTTCGGTCCGACAATAACAAGGACCGATATGACTTGTTTCCGAAGCCGTGACGCAACGTGACGTGGTCGACTAATGTATATTGGCAGAAACAGATCGATAGTAACGTCGTTGTCGGCGTCGCAATGGTTTTATCATCACGATGCGGGCTGCGTCGTTCGTCATTGGCGGCCACCGACGGCCGACATGCACAGGACAAACGCACGACGACGCGCCCGAACGTCACGGCGTTGTCCAAGGGGAGCAGCAACACTCGGGGGTCTGTATAGTTCTCCCGTGCCCGCAGCCCGTGAGGATCACATATTAGACTCGGGAAAAACCGCGGTAAAGATCGACGATCTTACCCAACTTAAGTCGTAGCGAAGTTCTGATCAAAATCAAACGTCGAGGAGTTCCGTCAACTCCAAACCGCGCCACTGGACGCCACTGCTGCTGCGTAGGCCCCCCTACCTGCCCCCAAGATCCTCGTCCCCCAAAGTTCCAATCTCGCTAGATTTTTTCTGGCTGCATCGTCCGAAGTCGATCGTCGTAAGTCAAGTCATGTTTCGATCGGCGACGCAGAAACCCCGTACAGTAGGCCTACGACGTCGCAGTTGAACGACGGCGGCGACTGCCTCGCACTTTGATCAGTGATGCGCGATGCATCGGAATCGAAATACCGCGGTATTAACAGGACGGTGTTTTATTTCTCAACCTTACCAAATACCGCGTAATTGCGTAAGTAGGCTTTCCATTTAATAGACTTATGCGATTGCACCTCGTCGTTTGTCTGTTGTCCATTTATTGTCTCCAGTACCCGTAGCTCATAAACAGAACATCGTAAAAGTTCAAATCTGATGTACAGCTTACGAGGACGTGTGCTTGGCTGTCATTTTCAGCAAGGTGAAATCACGAAGCGTAAAACCAACTAGAGAAGATGGGACGTGTCCTAACGCGATGGTCGCCCGTTCTTGTGCGGTTGGCACCATCTAGCAAATGCGATTGAATATACGGAATATACTGTTACTGCAGTGGACTGCTGTGTTTTGCAAACTCATTTTGCTCAATGTGTTTAAAATTCAATGACCGTACATGCTCAATGTCCCTACCTGCAAGTACTCGCCATTTTTCTGAGATCTATTGAAGGAACCAGCGACCAACCGGCGTTTCACCGGCGCGAACACGAATGAATGCATTCACTGGACTGGAACACAACGCAGCGGCAGCGCTGCTGCTGATCCTGCTAGTGTCACGTGACCTGCGATATCTCTATAAGCAGAAAATATAAACGATGTAGGAATTGACGTTGATACTCTGCTTTACAAGCAAAATGCAAGAAATAGAGCATGATGCCAACGTACAACTAGAAATCCTCGAATTTATATCTGTATACCGGTATTGCAGCCTAACATTTTCGACAGCGAGCCTCTCTACACTCCAGTCTCAGACCGTGCTTTGACTACAGACTGTCCGAAGCATTCGGCTGAGCAAACGTGGATTCACGGCGGGAGATGTAGGCCTACACAACCAAGGCCAGCACTGATGCACGATGCTCAATCAACATCCGCAGCATGGCGATGTTCTCTCATCTGTAGTCTGCCTACACTCAGACGTTCGCTTTCCGCTATGACCTGCCTTGCAATCGGTCATTGGCACGCAACAATTGGCTCAAAAATGTAGGCCCTATAGTCCACTGATACTGCATGGCAGTGATGGCATACGCGACATAAGTAGGCATAATTCACTGGAAAACAAGATATAGGTTATCTAAGCCTACATAAAACAAGTTATTTCACTAGCCTGCAACATAAGCATAAGGACTACTGTTGTCAGCTAATATGGTGAAGCGGCCTGTATCCTAGAAAGATCTCTCAAGAAAACGTGGATTTGCTGAAATACAGGCCGAATTTCATTTCTGAAGTCCCACCACTGAACACAAAAACAAGGTGTCGGATATCCCCTCACAGGGGCAGATCCAGACTTGTTGATCGACGCTTTGACAGCATTCCAAGTACCAGAAATGAATAAAAGAAATAACGCGTAAGAATGGCAGACGAGTGCTATGAATTTAATCCATCCGTTCATCGTCAAATTATCTTTTTCCCTGCTTACGCCTAAAACCTAACTCACTGTTCCACAAAGCTTTTCCACCACCGACTCCCTTCCTCCTTCAGAAATCAGGACTGCTCCATGGACTATTACCCGAGCCGTATCTTCCAAGCAAACCGTTTTAAAGCTTTTTTCTGTTTTTGGATCCTGCGCTAGATTAATCTGGCTATCCGCCACCTTGTCAGCACACGTCAAATCGCTATCCTATTCCTATCGTAGGCCTATATCGTATTCACCTCGAATCTACTTCGTAAGCTGTAGCTGTCTGATTGATAGTTGCGCTTTGGAGAGTGCACAGCTCAGACTAGCTTACGAATGTGGCAGGTGTGACTGTGACATGTTTAATTAATCACATGGATTGATTAACAAAACAGTGCTAATATGACTAACCAACAATGAAACAGCGTTCTCGCTGACGCCTTCGCATGCGTTCAAACGTTGTCGACTGTAATCGACCGCGGTTGACGACGTCAGTGAGAAAGCTATACTAATCTAGGCCTATAGCAATGCTAGATTTTGAGACCGTCCCCCACTTTCGCAAGCGTTCGTACGCCTGCGAAGACGGCAGTGCAGAATGTTCTTTAACAGACAACAGAATTCTAGGTCCTAATGAAACCATTTATTCCAGGTAACTAAACAGTTTCGGAAAACTCGGAAATAATTCAAAACGTAAAACAGTAAGACTTTTGCAAAAGATTCTGGCCGGTTTCCGGAAAATGGCGGAAAACGGTGTGAATCCGTCCCTGCCTCCCCGCCCTAATCCCACTGCTTTGGCCAAGCAGCCCCCAGATCATCGGCCAGATGTAAGCTTGGCTCCCAGTGGGTAAGGGACGAAATCGCAAAGGAAACGCTTGTGGTGGCAATAAATTACTGAGACCAATGATTAAACTGGGATCTCGCTGTCTTTTTTTATCCACGGATGCATACAAATCAATGGCACAAAAAGTTAGCAAAATGCCAAGTAGAAGTGTTTACTTACACGCTGCATTATTTCGGTAATGTCAGTATATGACTGTGCGAGCCTCTTGTTAAGCCTGCTATCTATCTGTGATATCAGATACCATCTCAGTCTCTCCAGCCAAACAGTCGAAGAAAAAATTATAAAAACACCAGCAAAATAATGGAGACCCAATAGAAACAGAATGCCATAAAAAAATCAAAAAGCGGTTTTTCATCTGCTGACATTTCTGAAGTTTGCAGATAAACTCTACATCCTCATAGCTAACCTGGATTGAGACCAAGGGATGACCAGCCCCAACCCGTAGCCATAGCAGGGACGCAACCACGGCTAAAAAGTTGAGGGGTACCAAGGTTTGGGTCCAAACACCGGGGCGCGCCCGGCCACAGGCCGGGCTGGGGTTGGTGCGGGAGGGGGTCGTCCCCTCCCGCTGTGGGGGGTCCAAGGTTATCACCCCAAACAATTTTTGAAAACTCGGATGCAAAATCCTGCATTTTGGTGACTACTACGCTTATTAGTGGGCTCCCTAGGACGTGTATATCCAAGCATGTCAAGGGCTAAATCAGTTCCAAAATTTCAACTTTTCTGCCGTGGTTGCACCCCTGGTTGTTAGAACCAAAAAAACAATCAAATGGAAATTATGAAACAATAGTTGCTGTGAAATCTCTTGCTTTTTGAAAACTACGGCCACGAAGATGGGGACCAATACACTGTAGGTCCCCCAACCTAAAACATGGGAAGAACCAGTCTACCCCTATGCACCTATGAGCCATAGTAAGGGTTAATAGTCCCGAGAGAGCTACTTTGGCCACACAGGGTGTAGCTAGTGTTCAATTCTCAAGTAATAGCGCAACTGTCGCCTTATATTATTACTTCGCCCTGGCATGTGGGCGAAGTATTGTGATCAGCGTGTCTGTGTTTGTTTGTCCGTTCACGTATCTCAAAAACCACGTGTCCAAATTTCGCCTAATTTTCTGTCCATGTTACCCGTGGCCGTGACTCGGTCTTCCTCTGACGACAGTGCAATGTACTTCCGGTTGTATAGGTTACGTCATGTTTACGCATAATTGGGCATACAAACCTACAGCGGCTTGGCGACAGTGGATATCGACGAGCGACCCCTCACCCCTGCCTGGGTAATTGTCTGCAGCTGGTACTAAACTACATGATTAGATGGCGCCACTGGTGCGGCGTTCTTGCGGGAGGGGGCGAAGTTTGACGTGTACAGCTGCCTTGTTTTGAGATTTTTTTTGTGCGTAAAGGTCAACCCAAAGACAACCAAAATAAAATTAGGCATATGCATGCATACACATACAAATAGTTTTCATAGTTACTTCAGATGGCAACAAATATGCAATTCAAATCAAAATGACCTTACGGAAGACACAGCAATGAAAATATAGGGTACAAAGTGCTTAAATTCCGAAGGTAAAGTTACTAAAAACTACTTTATGCACAAGTAACAGTGAAATCGCAGTGTCGAACAGTTTGACATACACAGAGAACACATCAACATTGTCAGAACATAATGAGCATTATCAACAACATCTCAAAGACATACACGAGTAACTACCGGTATGTAAGCGTAAAGCTTTAGCCTATTGTAATAGAATTTTCATTGTTGGTCAGTTTTTAAGAACTATTAGGTGGATTTCAACGCCCCAGCGTCGACGTGGATGCCCTCGCCACGGCCTGCTGTGACCTCGACCTTTGACCTCTAGAATCTAATCAGGTTATCAGTTGGGGCTATGGAATATTCCCTGTAAGTTTCATCGATATTGCTCAAGCCGTTCGTTAGATCGTGGTAACAAGATCTGTCCGAACGAACAAAAGAATGAACGGACGAATGAAGGAACTAACGAGGTGGACGAAAAGTCTGAAAACAATGCCTTCGCCGACACATTAGGTGGCAAAGATATAAACAAGAAGCTCAGCTACCGCAGAGGGACCGCGCGACGCGCTGCTAGTAAATTCATCTGTGTTTCACGACGTATGGGAGTTAGAAAGGTTTCAAATAGCAAAAGTGACCTTCAAGGTCATTCAAGGGCATTGGCAGTGGTGCCATTCGATATGCCACATACGATTTCGTATTAGTGTTCCATGGCAACTATGCCTCTATCTTGCACCGTGACGTAACGTTATCACTTATTTCCCAAAATTTAAAGAGGTCACGTGACTCTAAACACATCCCTGTCAGGTGTAATCTATCGCGCCTGCATTAGTATTCCTGTGTATCAGCAGAAGAAATTTTAAGTGTCTAGCTTCACCAATTCCAAAGATAGGATTGGAGTCTATTTGGGAAAAATTTAAAAAACGAGTCACGTGACCCTGTCCACGCTCATTAGGGTGTACTTTGTCATCTCATGGCTAATACTTGATATATTCTATCTGCATACAAAATTTGGCGACTTTCGCTTCAGTCATTCCGGATATATGATTGTGGGCATCAAAAACAGGTCATGTGACCCTAACCACGCCCCTTTTAGCGGTGGTTTGTTATCCATAAGGTAGGATACAATGTAGTCTACCAGTGTATAAAACTTGATGACTCTAGCTTCAGCCGTTCCACAAATATGGTCGGTGTCCACTAAAATTTAAATGGCTCATGTCACCTGACCACGTATCTTTCAGGGATGGTTTGCCGTCCGTGGGTTAGCAGATCACTGCTATGATCAACCTATCTACCAAATTTGAAGTGTATACCTGCACCCACTATGAAGATATAAAAAACGATACAAAATGTCAAAAATGGCGTGGTTTGTGACAGTGGTCACTCAAGGTCGCTGGAAATAACATCATTCGAGCGCATACGAGTTTCTATTAACCTTCCACAGCAATATACCGCGCTAACATAACGTCGCGCGTTAAAAACTGGTCACGGATTCAGTTGTTTCAATCAATGTAAGACAAGCTGGCACCCAGTCACAGCACACATTTGATTATCGTTAAAGCAGCCGACAACGAAATGTGTGCCAGTGTTCATGACAATAAGGATAATGATATCAATAGTAACATGAGAGTAACTAGTTTCCAATTAGCACAGCAACGTTCGACTTGTAAAGTCACCTTCAACTTAACCTACACTTATTCCATTACAATCACATAATCTATGCTGAAACATAAAACGTTAACACATCAACTTCATTAGAGGAGTTTTGCTGTACAAAACATGCTAACATCTAGTTGATTATGGCATCAGATGCAGTTGTATACAGACAGTGCAGCATGGCGTTAACTGTCACCCATATACGTTGACGCTACGCGGCGTGATGGCTTCATTGGCTTGCAACTATCTGGACGTCTGTCCGTGAGCTCGCTGCGCAGGCAGCCGTCACTCTTCCTCGTGCCCTCATTCCGCCGATATGTGGCCGCTGTGAGGACTGCGGCCGCTGTTCACCATAATCGACCAATGGCGTGGCTGCGGTGTGACAGCGACCACCCGCCACCCGTGACAGAACGATTCTACACATGCTTATCACAGGTAGTGGCGTCACACAACTGGCGTAAAGGGTGTGGCTCTTTCGTCGGCAGTTAGTGCGTCAAGAAAGGACGAGGCCAGCAGATGATCTGCCTACTTCCTGGTTCCCAAAAGAATACAATTTCGACTGGCCGTACTCGTTTTCCGCTGCCGTAACAACATGGCGCCTCCATACCTCCTCCGCAATCTTCAATGGTCTGACGAAGCATAGTCGCTGCGACGGTCTGGCTCTCAACAGCGCCTGATCGTACCTAGAATGCGACCAGCTACTTCCATGGCTTCCTTCAAAAGACAATTAAAACCTTTCTTTTCACAAAGTCGTTCCCGGAATTTTAGTTTGTGTACCGTGTCCTAGAAGCAATTTTGCTCATGCCACGTTAATCTGTACGTTTCAGTGCTTGAGTGTTCAGTGTCACTGTTCTAACATTGCTCGCTGGGCAACAGCATCAGCATCTAGCACACAAAAGTTCTCTGGCGGGACTGAGCCCAACCTGGAACAAGTATGTCGGTGCTCCTTATTTTCAGGCCGAAATGTACGCTGGCTGCATCGCATGCTGCCCCCTGGTGAGTCACTGTGAGAATGCTGACGGGGCAGAGAGACGGACGGACGGACGGACGGACGTCGGACCGTTACATTACGCTTTCTGCTAGATGCAGCCAGCATAATGACGCTGAAAAAGAAGGCCAGCAAGCTAAAACCACGGTGGGTGGCGTAGCAGAGCATAAGCCAGTTAGTGGACGCAAATAAGATGTGGGTCTAGTGACTGATTCCATTCGTTGGTGTCAAAAATAGCATCGAGCCACTCAGCCACACATAAAATCCACATCACTCCCAGAGATCAAGGGGTGAACAAGCTAAACCAGGTTCGTCTGGAAAACGACCTCACACGATGCTCATGTAACGATGATAATGACAACAAAGAGAGAAACATAAACGTTAAACGAAGGATAACGTTGGCAGTACTCACAGAGATACATAGTATATTATGTAGATAATAATGAAAGCGAGCTTGCTATTGGCAACGTCTGCTGAAAAATCTCGATGTGACAATTGAAATGGTTAAGTGGCATTTGGAAACAAATGGCACAATGTAACAAAATACTCTCTGACTAGTCTGCATTTTACAAAAATAAGATGAAGACTCGAAAAATCATACCAAATACACACTATCACAGCAAATCAACTGTAAGTTTGATAATTCGACCACAATGTCTATCAGATGGAATTGACAAAGATCGTCTCATCAGTCCGTTACGACGATGGAATTCGACCACGAAGATATTCCAGAACAGCCGTTGTACCCTTAGCCAGTATTGCACGACGTGGCAGCTTGAACGGGTTGCCTTCTAGCTGCAGTGTCCTGTCAAAACATCTACTGAATACATACTTATTTGCCACAAACGCAGAACGTAGAGATCAGCAACATTAAAAACATAAACACACACACCGACATATAATAAAGTAGACGTGCTGCATGTCCGATTAACTGAGTTACATACAGCACACCAAACCTGCCTTGCTACTTACTTACCTACTAATAACTATGGAGTCCTCTATTTCCCATTGTTTTAACATTACGGGGTGGCGCAAATACGCCCACTAGCGGATAAAATTTTCTACAGTAGTAAAGCTACTATGCATATTCACACACCAAATTCGAGCTTTCTATCCTTATTACTTCCTGACGTATGAGGGGGTCCCAAAAATCCAAGATTGCGTCGTGGTGTTGTAAAAGTACACATAGCGGAGAAAATTTTCACCTTTGTTAAAGCTCCTATGCATATCAATTCACATACCAAATTTTAGCTTCCTCTCTCAATTACATCCTGGGGTATGAAGGGGGTCCAAAAATTCAAGATGGCGTCCCGGTTGTGCGCATGCGACACCTAGCGGAGAAAATTTTTAACGGTGGTAATGATCCTATGCATGTCTATTCATACACCGAATTTCAGCTTTCTAACTCAATTACTTCCTGAGATATAGGGTCCTCTATTTGCCATTGGTTTAACATTGGCCCCCGAAATTTTTGGGGGGTTTTTCCACTAGATCTAGGTTTTTGGTGTCGTCTGGGTTTCTGGGTATTTTTGGCTAAATCTGACAAAATCTGGGTTTCTGAGGCACTGCAGTTTTTCGCCGCATTCTATTACCAGTTAACTGACGACACTAAATTTCGTGGCACTGAAACTGCAGTTGTGATGATATTTATTTTGCTATTATTTAATTTATTTCGCACAACTTCTGCATTTTCATTGTGGCACTGAGATTCAGCTGATACGTAACGACTAACATGCTGCTGTGCGAAACACTCTCAAGAACTGTACTTGTATATACTTTGAATATATTTAAGTTAGTAATCGTATTGAAATTATTTTCTGATTGTCTGGGTTTTTCTGGGTTTTTTCGTTGGTCAATCTGGGTTGTTTCTGAAAACCTCAATGGTAACACTGATTACGACGATGACGTCACGCAATACGCTGCCATTGGCGACGCCGAAGATACGCCTGTGCAATAGCACTCTCTGGGACAATATTCATCATATTTGGTAAATATTTCAAATCTAAGTAGCCTATAGCAATCAGCGTAAGACGATCTAATTGCTGGTATAATTCTTATGCAAATCGGTTAAGTGGTTTGAGAGGAGTTTTTACACACACATACATACACATACACGGAATTTGCTCTTAGTATGCGGGTGACGCTCAATACCAAACCTGCTTCGCAGGTTTTGGTAACTTACTGCCACTGAGGATTCTGTTGGAGCAAAACGGCAGTTTGGTTTAGTGGTAGCAGACTGTTTCCATCAACATGATTACTCTACATCAGGTCTGGTTACTACAGGAATGGGTGACCGTCACTGGGTGGGCAAACTGTCTTGGTATGTAACCAGCTACCCAGGTCAACTCAGCCTGGCCATCCGTTCATGCGCAGGCACAACGAGTATCAACAAAGCGGGCGGACACATCACATGATGCACTAGCTCCATATCAGTTATCTCAGTGAGTGTAAGCTGTCGGCTACAGAAACGGAGATCAATGCTGTCCCTTTCCGTATAGCTTGAGGACTTTGTACGAAAAAGATAAATAAATTAGCTCTGTAAGGGACTGATGATCGACTCTTCGCAACTGACGCTTCTGCCAAGTTCAAAGCCATGTGACACAAAAACTAGGCCAAATATCAAAAATCCGGCCCAATCGAATTTAGATATTGTGCCGTAGTTAAGAATCAGCGGTCAGTTGACAGCTCCCATTGTAAATGGCGAAGGACATAGCTTTTGAAAATGGCCGTATTTCCAAATTTGAAGGGCTCGTGACCAAGACCTTGGATCGGTTATACTGAACACCGTCGTGCATCACTCATCGACCTCTACCTACATGCCAAATTTCATTGAAATCGAAGAAACGTTTTGTGGACGGACGTATGTACGTACGTACCTATGTACGTACGTACACATGGACGGACGGACGTACATTTGAGACCGGCTTTATTAGGTCCACTCTGTCAAAGATTCGACCTAAAAATAAAATATATTATTATTTACAAAAATTTTTAAAAACAAAAAAATAACATTTTCATTAGAAACAGGCAGTGTAGATGAAAAATAATTTGCTTTGAGTGCTCTGATACCATTGCATTTGATGTAAGGAAGGAAAATACCACTCCAGGAACCACAAAGATCTTATCAGGAAGGCCAGTTCTTATTCTGTGGTAAGTAGGTGAAAAAAACTAGCAGGTCAAGCAAATGCCAACTGTGTAAAAAGAAAACAGAAATTAATTCTTAATTGTACACAACTTCCCAATTGTGTAGATATTCTGAAATAATGAAACATAGTAGAAGAATCTCATTTGCCATTCTACTTTATTTTTGTGGACAAGTTGAAACCTGAGTTGTGTGCAGTTTCCAAGTTGCGGTGGAACAGTTGGTATGTTGTTGTTCTGTAACGCAAGTGTTGCAATCATCGGCATCTGACACAAACTTTCAGCATCAATGTCACCAATCTGATTGTCATTTGCCATCAGGATCTCGAGACGTTTAAACTGGTAGATCACAGGAGGCAGAGATGAAAGCCTTCAACATTGCAATGCACCGTGCTTATTACAAGTAAACACCGTTGGTTTGGAGATAAACGTCCCCTTTCAGCAAAAAATAGGCTATATCAGGGACAAGGTCTTGGGTGGAGATTTAGTTCTGCCAGGTTAAGGATGGCCAACAATATAGTAACCTCCCAACCTACTTGCCTTTTTGTTCAGCGACTATCCAAAATGGAAAAGAATATGGAAGGCTCATTTAGGTTATTATGCTAGCACCTACAATAGGGTGGCAACTAACTAACCACCGCAAGACCGATTTATCAGTTAAATGTGATATCTTGTGTAACTGCTGTTCTTCAGTTACTATAACATATCAGTGCCTAACGACTCTTGTTGTATAATATCTTTTCTGTGTTGGTCTGGCTTTGAAATGTTTCTCTTAGGTAAAACCCAAAAGAAGCATAAGGGGATGTCCCCCACGGTACCAGAAGTGCCCTTCTACCCAAGTAATAACAGTAACAAACGACAGTAATTCAGACAGATTGTTGCCAATATACATGAAAATAAAATTAGCCCTGTATGGGGACTGACGGTAGACTCTTCACAACTGGCGTTTATGCCAACTTCAGTGTCACGTGACACAAAAACTAAGCTGAATATCAAAAATCCGACCTGAACAAATTTAGATATTGTGCCCTAGTTTCAGAATCCGTGGTCAGTTGCCAGCTCCCATTGTAAATGGCGGAGGAGATAGCTTTTAAAAACGGCCGGATTTCCAACTTTGAATGGCTTGTGACCTTGACCTTGGATCTAGTCATACTGCATACCGTTATGCATCACTCGTCGACCTCTACCTACGTGCCAAATTTCATTGAAATCGAAGAAACGTTTTGTGGACGGACAAATGTACGTACGGACAGACATTTGAGACGGGCTTTATTAAGTCGACTCTGTTGAAGAGTCGACGTAGTAATGTACAAGCATCAGTCCATTTTCACATTTTAAGGTCACATCGCATGCGCGCAGTGCACAGATGCGGCCTATTGCTACATGTTACATGCAGTGTGGTCTGTGTGTTGGTTATACGGATGTGCTACACAAAAACAACTGAACTGATCGAAATGCTGTTTGGAGGGCTGACTCTTGCATGGGCGTACCTAGAACTTTGAAACAGGTGTTGCAGACTGGTGCAGAGTTAGGCCGTGTGAGGATCGAGGCGCCGAAGGCGCCAAGGGGGG
>Ga0209780_1002420_pt1 | contig 13258 bp, 8 predicted proteins | sample WorMetexBAHAMAS2_FD_187384 | JGI IMG/M metagenome (GOLD analysis project Ga0209780, IMG submission 187384) | Marine gutless worms symbiont microbial communities from Max Planck institute for Marine Microbiology, Germany - Inanidrilus exumae... | ecosystem: Host-associated > Annelida > Digestive... | reverse complement strand
CTCCGTGGCTGGCTGAGGATCTGTACGTGTTCACCACAACAAGTAAGTAAGTAAGTAAAATACGCGGCGTGACGACTTGTGGGAGATTGAGGTAATTTTGGGAGAGCTTGAGCTCTCAATCTCAGACAGTTTCAACTTAGAAGGAGAATAGAATACATAAATTCTGGAGTGCTGACCGGTTCATTTCAACAACAGATGATGGTGGTCCCCTAGCTCTGTGACACGGAGGACGCCATCATTTTCGTATTTTATCAATATGACAACAAGATCTGTAGCAATAAAGAATAAGAATAAGAAAATACTAAATTCGATAAAATATCTCGACATTTATGTCACTATATAACATCTTGTTACGAACTTACATAACAACATTTGTCTGAACTATTTTGTTTCGCGGCGCCGTTGGTTCGTTTGTTTCAACTGTATCTTTTGAACCGACTGACCTTTACTTGCGTTTTTTGTGTGTTTTATGACCAAATCTCGCCTGAGATAAAAGTCAAGGTCATTGATCAAAGTCAAATGTCAATGTCAAGCGCGTATTGGCGTTGTAACGCATTAACGCGGTCGGTCTGACCTCGATCCTCGATCGAGGACAGTTTTTGGCGACATGCCGGCTATGGCACCTGTCTGTTACGAAATTGCACAGTGCATTAACGGAAGCACACGACGACGACGGTCGGTAGTGCTCTTCAGCATTTCCGGTATTGAAGTTTCTCGTATTCTTTGCACCAGCTTATTTTTTTTTGTTTCTGTGCCGTGTGCTAGACTAAGCTGGCCATATCGTCAACTTTCGAGCGCACGTAGGCCTAAATTTATCGTATCGTATCGTATCGTAAAATACTACTTTAGTCAACCGCGGGAAGCGACCAAGTATCTCTCATTGCTGAAATTAAATGCACAAATAAACAAATAAAAGATACTATATAATATATAATATATAATATGTAATATGTAATATATAATATATAATATATAATGTATCATGTATAATATATAATATATAATATATAAAATAAAATATAAAAAGCAAAAATGTGCGAAGCGTGACAAACGTTACAGAATAGCCTGTAGGCCCAGGGCACCAATGTTCAAATCGCAAATACGCTTCATACGTGAAACGTTAATATAGCAGAAAAATAATAATAAATTACCGGTTGCAAGTGTAATATCGATCTGTCAAATGTGTTTTACCGTTTTGTCATGGTCTTTTCGTGCAAGTTCAGTTGAGAATATTGAAATTAAAATGTTTGAAAAAGTTAATAAATGACAAAGGTGACCGAGAAAATCCTAACAAAAGAAAGAAACCTACAGAGTGTAGTTTTCGGTACCATATTCACTTACTGAGAACGTTAATATAAGCTGAACGTTGTACAGGGTTGGCCAAAAACTGTACAATTTTTAAAAATTCACCGCACTGATACAAACGTTCGAGATAAAATCAAATGGATTTTACCAAAACATTCATAAAGTTCAATGGAAGAATGATTTGATTCGGATGAAGTTCTTTTTACAGTTGTTTAATTTCTTTTTAAGTTAGCTCTATTTTATTATACCAAAAACATTGACTTGGACATTTTATTTATTATTAGGCCAACCTTTCGTGATAACTATGTGAAATGGGAAGTGTGTGTAGAAGGGGATCAGCTTTGATACCCATATTTTCGTACTGTTGCTTCGGTGGTACCGTTACTTTTTCATCCATAGTGACTTCTTGTTAGGCTGCAGTAAAATAAACAAATTGAAAAATAGACAACTTTACCTCTGAAGAAACATTGTGTTTTGCTGTTGTATGCATTGCTGTCGAAACAGCAGTGGCAATCCTTGAGGCACTCCTTTCTGCTGATACCGGGATAGCCACAACTCACCCTGTCGTGAGCTTCAACTTTGCGACAGCCTGCAATAAACATCGCATTACTAAGGCGTCTTTTACGGATCGAATCGAACCGAAATAGAACTGTATTAGAACCCGTTTATTGATGCTTGAAAAGAACCAGAACTGAATTGTGCCTTTATCATTTTTGGTACAGAAACAAACGGCAGAAATGAGTGTTCTGTCACATTTCTAAAGTTTCGGGCCAACCTGTTGAATACGTCAGTAACAAACCACTGACTATGTCTGCACCATGCAGGGTCGTAGCTGCCAAGGTTGTCCGCGGGTCACAAGGGTGACGTGAGAAATTTTCACAAATCCGTTGAAAAAACTTTTGATTGACGTATGAGGTACCCCCTCTGCCAATTGATGGTTATGATACTGTAAAAATATACCCATAATAGCAGTGTGCAATGGACAAAAATAAAGTTTTCAGTCAGTTAGTAAAGCAATACAGAATATATTAAATAGTAAAAAATTAATTATTTTTAAGAATAAAATGATTGCAAACGTTTACTTTATGGAGTGCAGTTTGATATTTAACACTTAGTTTTCCAGGCCACTAATAACTGCTCTGACAAAGATTCACAGACTCTGAGCATTGATGTCCATTATCCAAAGATCCTGATCACACAAGTAAGTCGTGTTTATTTCTTGATAACAATTCTTGAAATACCGTTGTCAAGAAATGTTATTAAAAGCCAGTCTGGCCCAATATTTCCTGCAAAAATGCTATATGTGCTTCAGCACTGAGGACTTTGTCGCCCAAACCCCCTACCTGGGCTTTGCCCCCGGACCCCACTGGGGTACTTTCGTCTCCCAGACTCCATATACTGGACCCAAAACCCGCCTACGCCCCTGGCACCATGTCTTCGTTCAAGGCAGTGTTACTTACTTATTAGATGCTGGCTTTCTTGCTTTCTTGCTTACTTGCTTACTTACTCATTTTCCTACAATACTACTTGCTCGTTACCAGTAATCTGCATACGGTATTGTTGTCAAAGCGACTGCTTGTGCTCAGCTGAAGACGAGACGGTGATAGACAGATCGCGGACATTTTAATTATTTTATCCTAGCTGACGATTTCTTACAGTAATTATCTCTGACAACAGGTAAGATAGCTACATTACGAATGCTTAGGACAAGCATGCTATACAACAGTAATGCTATGCAGTAATATACAGAGTTGCAGTCCCGTTCTGGAAATAAGCGCAGTTAGCTAACGCGACCAACTTACTAGCAGAAGTTGAATTTGGCGTTAAACTGACCGCATAAGTCGATAGAAACGATTATATTCAATCTGGTGTAGCAAATTTGTCAAAATAGTTCAAAATAGGCTATAAGCTTTAGATTTCCCCCCCCAAAAAAAAACTGCACGTACAGTCAGTGGCGTATAACTCAGGAGTCTCCGATCAAAGCAAGCACGAACAGGATGCAGTCGAAGACGGAGACTTCGACCGCGGTGCCGCCACAGGGCGAACTGTACGAAACATGCGCGTTGTCTTTGATTTTGGTCCATTCGCTCCATTAAGTGAAAACATGACATCATCCAAAAATCGGAAGTACATAACATATTGCATTGCCGTCAGAGGAGGAACGAGCTATGACCACAGGTAACACGTGCAGAAAATTTGGTGAAATTTCGACATGTAGTTTTTGAGATATACGAGTGGACAGACAGACAGACAGAAAGAAAGATAGAGAGACAAACATACAGATATGCTGATTGCTGTAATTCGCATGCCTATTGCAAGCGAAAAATATAGTACAGGTTACTTTCTGCAACGTAAACCAGTTCTATTACTGTTTTTGCATCCACGGACTTTTGCCTGCACCGTTTCTTCTGAGCTATTCGGTTTTTGATTTTATTTTTTTTCTTATTTTTTGTTTCTGGGCCGTGCGCTAGATTAAGCTGGCCATCTCGTCAGCTTTTGAGCGCACGTTAATTTAACGTATTGTATCGTATCGTATCGTTACTTACTCGGTTTGTATCTGTAGGCATCGCAGCTAACAGCCGCAACCCAGACGAAAACAGCCACAGAGAAGATAGACTTCATCCGGATTGCTATTTGCAACACGTCATTCACCGATGATGAAACAACTCCTGGCGAATGGAGAGAAAAAAGTGTTCCAGCCAGCATCAACTTTTCACCGCCCAATCGTCTTGTGCCATTTTATAGGCGATGATAGGTTCGGGCGGCTGCTTGATAATTACAATCGATTCTCTGAAATATTACACATCTGGTAGGGCAATATGTCTTGCAAACTGGAGAAATTGGCCGGTGTGGCTAATTAAGAACAGTGGTAAGAAAATCAAAACTCGTTATAAACGACTAAACTGTAGGCGGCAATTAGCACTTTAACGTATCACTTTTCACCGCCACAAAATGACGAGATTTCTGTGAAATATTACCGACAGTTAATTACCGACAGCGTTAGCCGGGAAGGTAAAGCAATAGGTCGCGTCCGTCCGTCCGTCCGTCTGTCCGTCTGTCCGTCCGTCTGTTTCCACTCCATATCTTGAACCGACTGACCTTTAAACATGAGGTCTTTTATACATGTTTGTGGATCATGACCATAGCTTGCCTGGGATTGAAAGTTAAGGTCATATGTCAAGGTCAAAGGCCAATGCACAGCGTATGTATGGGAGTGGTAACGCAGTAACGTGGTCGGTCTGACCTCGATCCTTGATTCAGGACAGTTTTTCTAGTTTTGCTAAGCAAAAAGTTACTTTATGCTTGTTTTTAATCGAAGCGTTTCGTTTAAAGACGTCATTATTTTGTGTCTAATGTGTAGTCTGATTTTCAAAGCAAGTACGCATGCTTACTAGGCAGACGTGTACATACGAGTTCATTCATCCCAGGCCTGGTCTAGACTCATTCCGAAAGTATCTCAAGCCAGTTTGTTTCTGTTTGCTTTTAGGAACTCCTATAAGCGACTGAACCAGCGCCTATGATTCATTTACACTCAAATGCTTACTGCACGGCGCTTTACAACTGTTTTACTTACTTGCTTACTTATTTGCTTACTGAGTCCACAGTCTTTTATAAGCACATTATTTTCGATAAAAGACACAAACCGCGAATGACAAGTTACAAATAACAAGGATACAGAAAATTTCTACTGTTAAGTGTCATTATGATTCGAATATTTTCTCGCCCTTTCTTCTGAGCTAACCGGTTTTTGTTTTCTCGTTTCTTCCTTATTTTTCGCCGTTTTTTGGTGCCGTGCGCAAGATTAAGCTTGGCCTTTCGTCAGCTTACGAGCGCGGGTAAAATATATAACCTCGTATAGTATCATATCGTACCGCATCAGCACATTATACGATCAACACGACTATAACTAATGTGTTCCACGAACTATATATAATTTCTGTCTTTGTAGACCTAATGCCGATGGAAAATACTTGATCAGATCTATACCTCTTTCGCTATTCGGCGTACACCTATGCACGCATGATAAATGATGATAAATAGACTAGTCTCGTACAAACATTTACATCGGTTATCATAAATCGAGTCCATTAGTTCGTTGCAATTCCATTAGCGGCTGTCATTTCATTTTCGTCGCGTGAAATACGCCACATCCCGCCACGGCGTCAATAACTAATTTCGAGTATCGATGGCTTACGTACAGGAGCGGCACATTATATGCCTAAATAAACTATAGCCAGCTTAAATGGACTGTTTGGCCATCTTCTACCGTTGCAAGAACAACGTATTAACAGAAGATATGCAGAGACAGCAACTTGTACAGCATCCGTTTTATCCGACTGTCTGTTTCTGTCTGCAAAAATATTCGTCTTCATTTGTTGAAATAAAATGTGTAATTTCATCGTCGTCATAATGTTAACACATGCAGCTGTTATTTTTCTGCACTGTGAGTGTGCCCTACATCTGTACTAGGCCCCTATAACAAGTATGTAGGTCCTCCTTATTGTCGGACCGAAATATACACTGGCCGCGTTGCATGCTGCCCTCTGGTGAGTCACGGTGAGTCTACTGACGGGACAGACAGACAGACGGATTGACAGACGAAGGGACGCCGGACGCTTACGGCTAGACGTGGCCAGCTGATGTGCAATAGTCTAAAGCCCAAGACAAACGACAGATAAAAATCGGCCGACAAAAACCGGCCGATTTCACCATGAAACATGATCGATTTTACGGCCGATTTTAGCCTACCGTGTAATGGACGCGATAGCCTAATGCTATTGTCCCCGTAACGAAAATGCGTACTAAATTGCCATAAGATTTTCACCACTTAAACCCAAGGCAATGGCATTTTACAAACCGAAAAAAACTAAAAAAACCTAAAAAAACAATTTAGGTTTTTAGGTTTGTAATTTTATTATTTCATTTTAATTTATTAAAATTAATAAATTAAGTTAATTATTTAAATCTCATATTCAAATTTGAATTGTGATTTTTGAGATTTATGCTTTATTCCCTAAATTTTTCCTTCGGTGTATGCTGTAATCCATGAAAAGGAAAATAGCATATCGTGTTGTATGAGTCCCATGGGATGCATATTTCAGATGCTTTTGGGTCACACTTTCGTGTTTGGTGACATCGGTCTTCGTAGAAAAAACCTAAAACCTAAAAAACCTAAAAACCTATTTTTTAAAAACCTAAGTTCTTTCCCGCCCTGGTAGCGGTAACTAGTGGGGCGTTCTATATCGACAACTAGACTCCGGTTTGTTAACGGTGACGTCATGCAACCAACCGGTGGAAAACGATTAACCACACTCTGGTTAATCAAGCCAAAACAAACAACATCAACATCAACATTCGGGATGTTTTCACGCAACCGTTCGAGATATCGTTTAATTAAATTTTGCATGATGACGCACAATCCACTTTGAACAGTACCAAGATGGCGGAAGTCCGCCATTTATAATCAGAAATAAATCAATGTAATAGCACTACTTGGAGAGTGTGACACGTGGTCTTCCTGATAAATTTAAATGCACGAAAAGATAAAAATGGAACGGCAAATATAAACGTTTATTCAAGTATACAGCCAGGATTCAATTTCAATTTCAATTTATTTCCAGATCGCATCAGTTAAAGCAACCTTGACTAAAATTGTCAAACTGGGCGTAAAAGTTGGCGTTGGCAGTTACATCTATCATCACATTCAAAACTGGCGACTACTGTTACCACCATCGCATATAAAAAGTCCAGAGCCGTTTTTACGAAGGACATGGGGCCATGCCTTCCAATATTTGGGCTTGACCCCCAAGTTGCCCTTGCCCCCCACTGTTCGTACACTAGGTTTATAACGTGACATATACTACGGAGGTAGTTGCTCCACAAGTCGTGTAGATTAGCTACAGTAAAACTGCCCCTTACATACAACTCGAGTCTTTGCCACCCCCACATTAACGTTGGCCCCAAAACACCCCACTTTTTGAGTGCTAGAAACGCCACTGATGGTGCCTATGCTTCGTCGCTGCTTTTTGTTGGTATATTCCGCGTGTGATCCGACGCATTTCCCAGGCCGATCCAGTACGACGGAAAATAGTCTTCGCGGGTGAACATCGTGGAGATGAGGGAGCGCGGGCGTGGCCAGTTGCGGTAGTAGATGGTGGTTTTGTTGGCAAGCCACGCGGCCCACCATCCGTAACTTCCTGTCGACAGAATTAACGCGTCGCAGGAGCTCAGCAGCGCCATGTCAAACGCGGCACCGGCGTGATCCGAGTGCACCACCTTCACGTCGGACCGGCTCTGGAAAACCGCTCCCAGACGGACGTTCTCCTTGGTCCAGGTCGGGTTGTCCGTTGCCACGATAAACTGGACGGGAACTGTTAGATTGGCGACGAGATAGTGGACGGCCTGGATGAAATAGGACGATCCGGGAACGGTGAATCCGTAAAAGAGGTTAAACGGGGTCAGGATGTCACCTGCTCGGACATGGACTCCGACGCGTAGGAACGAGGCATTCCAGAAGCTGGGTCGGACTTCGTCCAGAAAGCTACAAACACAGATGTACAGCACGACTGCCCGACTTGGACATAAGACCGATGCCTCACCTGCCATTTTGTCGCACAACTTTATCACGCGATCAAGTTGCGCGACAAAGTTGCGAGTGTGACATCGATTAGTCTAAGCTAAACGAGCTACAGATTTTTAGGGCCTCACGATTTAGAGAAACCTATCACAATTTCAGGTTTTTTGGCTTTTAAAATTTCGTATAGCTCATTTGTAGACTACGACAGCTTTTAAAACGCCCTGAGCTGCGTGTAGTCTATTTAATATTACCATAAAATTTACTGACGTATTGGAAGTGATCGTATTTCATTTTATCTGCCTATAAAACGTCAAACTGGAAAGTGTTGTCTATTGTGTAATCAAAATGAAACAAAATCGTCGAAATGGCGAAGAAACGAGGGACGTTTTCAGTTCGCTGCCTTCCTCTAGTGTCAGCCTGAGCAGCACTTTCAGCAACTGCCACATTTTATTCGGCTACCTGCATAGGTTTGTACACGCATCGTTGCAGTAGGCTCAACTATCGCACAGCGAGCATGCGATGCTCTGTGTCACATACACGTAACGATGAAGTGAGCCTTACGGGTGATAAACAAACTTCCACGTCGACCAACGTTGTTGATGTAAAGTGGGCCGCAAGTGACTACCACGTCGACTACTATCAACGTTGTTGATGACATCGCGAATCGTGGTTGCGAACCACCGTGGCGGACGGACATAAATTTTCGGCGGTAATGGGCAGGCGTCTAAGCCGGAGACTTCTCCACCAGTCGAAATAATTGTACCGATCCCATCTGCATCTGGCGCCTCCGCTGGGAGTGATCCCATCGGGATTTCGTACAGATCGTTTGAGTTATAAAACTAGACTTCCTGGACTATTCGTACGGCGTTGTTTATGAGATCCTATAATACGGGCTTGTGACGGACGGACAGACAGAGCGACAGCATTTACCGCTCTAGCAGAGCGTCGCGCGGTAAAAATGTTAAAAGCGCCGCTGCGCAACTGTATACCTAGAAACGGCGGTGGTGATCTTCGGTTTCCAGCGAAGGCGCTGTCGCAGCTCGTCGCCGACGGCTGAGGCGTACTTCCAGCTCTGGAAGAGTCCGCAGATGAGGAGGGTGGTGACGTTGATGAAGGGAGGCCGCCGGATGAGGTCGGCGATGGAACGGTCGAAGGCCAGCGCCCGGCGCTCGGTGATCGTGGCACACGGGCACAGTTCGGAGAGCGCATCAACGCGTCGGACGTCACCGACGTCGAACCAGCGGTCGATCCAGCCGTACGGATGAGTACGCAGCATCGCCGGACGCGCACCTGCTGAGATAATTAAGTCAGTAAATGAATTTTCAACAGTGACGGTTTCGCTTAGTGGCAGAGCGTTGATCTCGACTAACGGAGTACGGCTTAGGTTTACTATTTTGTGTTTTTCTTAGTTAGCTCCGATCATTTTATTTCTCTGTTGCTTGATTTTGTTGTGCTGGGTTTAGTTTCTTCAGTAGCAAGCCAAGAGAATGGCTGGAAAGAACGTCTCCGAAATGACCTGTTCTGTGTCGAGTGGGACGCAAAACTTTAACTCAATCAATCAATTAATCAATCAATCAGTCGATCAATCAATCAATCAATCAATCAATCAATCAAACAAACAATCAAACAATCAACCCGTACCTGCGAGCTGCGCCACATAGAGCATGGCTGCCCAGTTGAACAACTGGTTGCCAAGGCGACGTCGATCGATGTTTGCGGAGCACAGGCTGACGAACCGCAAAGTTCTGGATTGGTTTCCTTTCGACAGAGCTGTTCTTTTCGGTCGCAGCGATCGCAGACTTTCTCCAAACAAGTCGTTCTGCCAACTGACGACTAGGCAGACCGTCATGAACGTAGTTGTGGCAAGCGCTCGTCGATAATTTTTACGTAGCGCTACAGTAACACAGTTCGCAGCCATTCATCCAAATATCCAAATAAATATGACCGATCTATTGGCCGACTGAATACATTGGTACCGAGTATTCTGTATGTGTATTGATGTATGCCTGAGTGGCTTGCTATGTTCCGAAGCAAGACTTTTATTACTAACTAATATGCAAAAAACACGCAACTGCTAGTTAATTTTGTCGATAATATTCGAACGATATCTTGTTGAACAACATCGACGAACTTCTTTGACCGTTCGATATATACTAGACTAAGTAGTGATAGCTATACACGGGTACACTGCGGACTAGCTACCACTGCAGGCAGCTGGTCTGCAGTGTAGCGATAACGCTGCCTAGGAAAAGTTGGGAGACAGTCGCCATTTAATTAATTAGTATACAGAAACTCTCTCGCTTACCGTGCCGACATGTCGTCACCGTAGGCGATTTCGGTACGTTCTAGGTACTCGAACGATTGGCGGAGACAGGATCCTCAAATGGTGCCTATAGTCACTTCCCCTTTGTCTCTTTCCCCGCCCCACCTTTCTGTCTGCATTATTCGCCTCTATCCTTCCCAACTTACTCCTTTCTTTCCTCCAAAATCCGGGATCGATCGATGTTTGCGGAGCAAAGTTCTGGATTGGTTTCTTTTCATCGTCTCCTGTAATGGCTAAGTTATTTAAATAATATAGCCTACGCTCCTGGAGATTTACGAAAATCAGCTTTCTTTAAACCCACTCCAATTTGGCTTTTAAAACATTCTGGATGCTCTCATGCATTATTTACTCTTAAGCAGGTAACAAAGTATTTGATCAAAAAATGGAAAGAAACTACGGTTATCTGGTTATGGAACACACTTGAAAAATCTTTTTAGTCCGTCAATATAATATGTAGTTGACATCTGTTTGATATCGCACTCATATTTTGGTCTTCAGAAAATGTTGGGTATTTGTTACAATTATGGAGTTACATGGGATATTTTATGTAATCCAGTGAAAATCCACCTTATTACTTTTGGAAGCAGCATTCCTAAAACTAGGCCTAATCTATACGACTAAACAATGATAATCTTGGCTGGAGCTCAAAAGTAAAATATTTGGGCTGGCACGTCTTTGCGAATTAACTAAACTCGTATATAAATGTCAGAACAAATAGAGAAACAAATTTAATGGGGATCAATGGGCAGAATCGACAAATGTATGGGTTATTTAAAGTTTATTTTATAAAAAAGTATGATTCAATATTTAAATCAGCCTACAACACAAACATGTGTTGGGCCTATATAGTGTCAAGTCAAAAAGCCAGTATGATTATGCTATCGAGGTGTGACTGTTATTCATACAGCAATACTGAAACTCTGTGAAATATGAAACATGGATGAATGCAATATTTTATTTATCCCTAATGCTCGAAAGTAACCACGAGTGCAGAAAGTAAAAAGGTTTATCAACATTAGAGTCTATAAGATGCGTCAGTAAGAGCGGACTGGTTACCTTAGATCGGCCATTGCAGCAAAATCGCCATTACATCGTAAATTATACAAGGTGGCTTAAAACTATCAGTGTATTTTTTACCGTTCAACAGTTGCTCGCAACAATCCGAAATTGTTGTCAAACTCTCGAAGCATGATAGCCATCCGTATTTCGTGAACAAAAATTAGTAGTCTATGTAAAAACAAGGTGTCGCCCTAACCGGGACGAAACATGACTGGCCCGCCGCGTGCTGCCCCTGGTGAGTTACGTTGCATATGCGCCGCGTTACAGACGACGACGACGACAGACGACGACAGACACCAGCGAGCAAAACAATACTCGCCCGTATAGGCGGACTAGTTATAAGCGAACTTTTGCAGTCGGCGGATATTATGGATGGTTGACCGCCTACATAGCAATTATCTATTTGTCACATAACTTCTCAGTGAACAAACAGACAAAGCAAGAGACAAACACAAAGACTGAAAATAGTCTTTTCTGGAATGTATTCAGCGATCAAAAAGTCCACATGTTTACCGCCTCTACTACGCTTTTGTCACATCGTGTATAGCTTCATTACTCATTTCGCATAACCGAATTGTGAAGAATATTATCAGCAATGCCGCGATGCAGCCACAGCGTCGCAGTTAGCGATGTTCCGCTATCACGAGACGTCTCGTGTAACTTTCAGGAAATTCAAACCGAAGCACATGCTATGTCAACAAACGATGTTGCATTTTTTGTTTTCAAGGTGAGTAAGACTGCAATTAGGCCGATGTGTTGTTTATTTAACGCCTTTTTAACTTCTTCACGATGCGCTAAATATTTACTTCGTTTCCGTTGGGGAGTGCGAAGTATTGTGATCAGCATGTTTGTTTGCCTGTCAGTTGTTTGCATGTCTATATGTTTACTTATCAATCCGTCTGTCCGCTTGCAGATTTCAAAATCCACAGTCCAAATTTCAGCAAATTTCTATCGTGTTACCCGTGGCCGTGGCTCAGTCCTTCTCTGACAGCAATGCGATACGTTATGTACTTCCGGTTTTATGGATGACGTCATGCTTTAAGTAATAGAGCGAATGGGTCGAATCAGAGACAATGTGCGCATGTTTTGTCGAGATCGCCAGATGGCGGCACAGGGGGCGAAGTCTGCTATCTCTGACTCCATCTTGTTACATTAGCTTTCACGTATTACACATAGGCGCAGTAAAAGCATACAAAACTCACAAAAAAACTAACAGGAAATTCAAAACCAATGGTAACGATATGATTAAACACTTAAAGAGCGAGGTCCGGGAGTGCAGCTCCGAAATGGGTCCGAGGGACGAAACACAAAAGATTGAGCATTTTTGCATTTTAAAATTCAAATTCTGATAACTCATGGTCACTGTGTAATATCCTTGCAAAGTTAAGGGGCCGTGCAAAGTTACATAACGCCAAAATCGTATTTTTGAACCACCCTTCCACCCGATGTAAAGTATAATAACATTTTTCGTACCCCTCCATAAAATCGTATATCAAAGTGAAATAATAGCCTCCACGAAAACACAAAACAGTAAACTTCCAGACAAAGCAGCTCCAATAAGTGGCATTGTCGTATAATGGCGTATGATTATGATAAACTTCTTAGTCTTTTGGTAGATTATCCAAAAAAACACCAAAAATATAAATGTTCATGCAAGAAGTCACAAAATAGTTCACTCAACCCACGACGTTTATGAACAGCTTTACGCCTACCAGAAAATTTATGAACTACTGCCGATTCAGAAGTAGCAATATCCCTCCCCACAATATAACACAATATAACAAGAACTCATCAGGAGATGAGATAGCGAACGTACTTGTTAACGACGATATCGCACACACGTAGGCCTACTTCAAAATACCAAAAAAAGACAAACCTACTTCGTTTAACAAATTAGACGATAGATTGGCAAGTACTGCGCATGAAGTCTTGAATTTTAGCATCTGCTAGCCTACAGAATTTCCACCTCGCAGTTATATAACATACCGGTGGCG
>Ga0209780_1002419_pt1 | contig 13258 bp, 9 predicted proteins | sample WorMetexBAHAMAS2_FD_187384 | JGI IMG/M metagenome (GOLD analysis project Ga0209780, IMG submission 187384) | Marine gutless worms symbiont microbial communities from Max Planck institute for Marine Microbiology, Germany - Inanidrilus exumae... | ecosystem: Host-associated > Annelida > Digestive... | reverse complement strand
GATAATGCAGGCCATTTTGCACTCGATTTGGCGCCCCGGCGATATTGCATCGTCTGCCCCCTATTCACGCTGTTATAAGTGATTGTATCTACAGATCTGATAGCGTGATCATGAAGAAATACGACAGAGTACATAACGTCGTCGCATGAACAGCAGTTAACGCTAATTCCGTTGTCGTCTGTTGTTTCTGTTTCGCTGTAACCTTCTCTTCCTTGATCGTGCAGCTGCGTTGACAACACGCTGCTGTAGTCGTGCGCTGCTCATGTCATCTCGCCTCCTGCCACTCGCTGTTCCTTGCTCGTCGGTCGTCAGTTTGTCTGGTCGACGTCGACGTCTCCTTCCTGGCCCGCTTCGACGACGCACAGTTCGCCGTTCACAGAGCTCGGCGTTGCGGCTCAGACGGACGGCGAGACGTTCGATCGCCCGGGAGCCGAGCGGCAGCGCGGCGGTGACCACCAGCCGCGTGCGACGCCGTCCGCCGCCGGCCTCGTCGAGACGTCCGGCCACCAGCACGCCGCCGTCACGGCGACCCCGCGACGGCCCGTCAACCACGCCCGGGTCCGCCTGTAGACACGGGCAGCGACCGGCCGACGCGCCGTGCAGGAAGAAGACGACACGTCGGCGCGACAACGACGTGGACGACTTGGGCGACTTGTAGAACGTGGTTGACCTGGAAGCCGCCAACAGCTTCAGACTGGCGCCGGCACGGATGTAGCGAGTTGGACGCACCTTGGCGACTGTCACAAGTTTCAGTATAGCATTAACAGCTCTTACATACACGTGTATGCCTTGGGACTGCAGTACTAACTAGAATACCCTCACTCGAGGTTGCGCCAACCACTTTACCAACACTTTTCCTTCTGTGACCATGAACTATTACCTATGACCTGGATGTTGAAACTTGACCTAGTTAGTATCAGGTTGAACCAGCGTGCCAAAGGTCAAGGTCAACGGTTATTTAATTCAAAAGTTATTGACCAGACACACAGACATAAACCGAACTGATTGTTCTACCTGGACCAACAAATTGGTCGTTAAGGATGCTAATGTGAACATCTCAGACGGTTACATGTTGTAGATTATACGAACATGCCGCTATTGAAGGACGATTCTTTAAAACTTGTAAAAAACCCGTGCCACTTAATCCGCAAAGGTTATCTTCTGAAACAAATGGAAGAAAAAGAACCGGCTAGCTCACGTTTACCGTTAAAAGGTCGGTACAACGGAAGTGTTGGTAGTGAACATTACAGTAATACTCATAAAAAACGACTTATTAGCCGAAAAATAAGCCAAAAATTAAACTTCAAAACAATAAGTTTGTTCATAAAATTATTTAGCTTTTCATGCTGCGAAAGACTGTCCACGTCATTTTGAAACTGAAATGCCCATTGCCCAGTTGTTTAGGAAAACAACACAAGTTTCTGTCACGGTACAATTGCGTCGAAAAACGACTTTGTGAATATTGTAAATTGTCATTATTTTAATTATGTGACGCTTATAAAACTGTTCTTTAGGTGAGACTTTTTTTGCACTTCAATTTTTTATTGTACGTCTACCATTTTTGGTGAATAGAGTTGGTCAGTTCGCATGCAGTGCAAAGATGATGAAGTGTCTTCTCACCGAAGTCAGCGCCACACAGTCGCTCAGTCAACGCACTGCGAGACAACTGCTCGGCACAGAGACTGCATGACGTCATCGTCGTCATGTTGACTGCTTTAGACATCGCCGCTGTAACATCCACTACACGAAATGCATATTACATCAGTCACTCGCTGCCCAGCTATCACTACATATTTGCTATCGCTGTCTACGACAATCGTATAATATTAATAACGTCCACCATTTTTGGCGAGGTACTGTTTTCACCAGCGACTGTTTGTCTGTCTGTCTGTTACTGTGTGAACAGCATAACTGGGGGTTATAGGTGGATTTTTGTGAAATTTATAAAAACAGGTCGGTTATGGACCACAGAAAACTTGATTAAATTTTGCAAGTTAGGGTTATAGTTAGAGGCTAGGGCGGTAACGATACTGTGGCAGAGTAAAGTATACAAAATAAAGTATACGTCGATTTGTATAGTGCATCGTCGTAACTACCTCTAATGCGCTCAGACATGGATCACACAGTTTTACCTGCAAATTACACCATGCCTGCCTTTACTTCCCAGCCGCAGAGCATCAGCGCTCTTTGACTGGTACTCATTTTACCGTTCCACGGTGGGTAGAAGGCTGAGTTGACCTGGGTGGTTGGCTACATACCGAAATAAAGTGCCGCCTCCGGAAGTCGAAGCCGGACACGGTCACCCATCCCAGTACTAACCGGGCTCAGCGTCTAGCCTATAGCTGTGCATGCAGTGAACGATCATCGCGATCACAAATTTCGACACCGCGCTACGACACTTTTCAGACATGTGCGTGATTACTTATAGTGACGCAGCCAAGCGTGGGATTCGGGGGAGCTAGGGACAAGCTCGCTGATGAAAACCAGTCCCTAAACATTGAATCTTGGGTTGGTTCACGGAAACTTTACACGCCGCTACTGGAGGCAAAATGAACTTGAAGAAGTCCATAAAACGTCAAAACGTGAACGTTCAAGAAAGAAAGTCCGAAATTTTCTGGTGTCCTTCTCTACGTCCCAGAGACTCAACACTCTCGGAGCGCATAGTCCCCCACTGGACTTCAACATTTCCACGTACAAAATTCTAGCTACGTTACTTACTGATTATTCACAGATTACAGTAATAATATTATTGGTAACGCATATATGCGGTCTGCACTCTGTTGGATGTACCATTTGCAGTGGACTTAAGTGACCCCTAATACTCAATAGCACCCCAGTTTGCTGTGGGGTTGATATGCTCCGAATACTAGGTGCCAACAACCCCTCATCTGTTTCAAACCCCAAAGGTTGTCTTCATAGTTTGCATGTTATTGTTGGGTCCAAACACAAATTGTTGTTAGGGTCTGGTCTGGCCTGGGGGGAGTAGATGGATCGATGCCCCTGCCTATTTGAAAATTTCGGGTCCTCCTTCTTATCCTTGGAATGGGTGAAACTGGAGTCTTTAAATTTGGTGCACATGTTGAAGACGGCTAGTAGCACTGTAGCCGATAGTCCTACTAGCCTAGTAGTAGCCTACGAACAAACCACCGCCAAAGGGACGTAAACCACAGGGACTTCATCGCAACCCCCTATTGTGGAGTCCAAACAGATCTTCAAAGTACAGTCTGATTTAACCCTCTGAGGCCAACATTTTCCTAGTTTAGCGTACCTTAGCCTACAAAAGCGTTGAGCACCATACTGGCTGGTCTAGCCCACCATTGACATTCGGGCACTCTGGTGGCGCTCAAGCCTGAGCGCCAGAGTGCCAAAAAATTAAACACGGTGGGCTAGACCAGTATGGTGCTTAACACTGTGAAGTGAAACCATCTGGCCACTGGTCCTTAAAGGATTAACAGCTGCAATAAAATACTTTTACGGTTGTTGTTGTAGTTGTTGTTTTTGGCGTCCAGTTTTCTAGTTCTGCGAGTTGACGAAGTTCGTCGAAAGGAAGCACGCCGGTCTTTGTCATTCCCTGTGCGACGACGACCATCCGTGTCACCATGGCGACGTCCTGCACACCATCGACACCATCAACCGCATGCTGCAGCATAATGGACGTATGTGCAGTGGCGAACTCAGAACTTTTGAAATCCAAACAAAATAATATCAAAATCCGTTCACGTCCACTGAACGTGACGTTTTCATACACCACAATTAGAGACATTGTGCACGAAACGTTGTCAATAGCAGGCCTCATTTGTTAAATTTTGAAAAAGTAACAGGGTCCGGGTTTTGAAACACGTCCACGGTAATCTCGGTCTATCATTGGTGATGGCGATATTGTTTCAACATTAAGGGTATTGTTCCGTTCTAACTATGTCTCTACCTTGTACCGTTTACGTTTTCCGAGACATTACGTTTGTGTCTGTCTGTCACAAAGTGACAAGGTGGTGTTTTAATTGTCAATGCATCTGAACGTATCATCAAGCAATCAACAGAAAACTGAGGTGGACACTACGCTATCACATCACTGTACCTATGGTCAGTGTGTATAGCGATGTGACAATATAGGGGTACCCTCACTGTTTTGTGCAAATTCCATGAGTGGCAGTAGTGGACAGTGGGGGGTTCAAACCCCCTAAACCCCCGTGGCCTCGCCACTGCAAATAAGTGCACAGCTGTGGCTATCTGTATAATTCTTCTAGTCATGTAGGCCCTATGTGTTTTTTGCACGCCCTGTCAAGTTTCGTTCACACCGGATGCGTTGCGTTGCGGCCCGGCGTGGTGCCGTGCAACCGTAACGCAATGCATACGGTTTGAACCAACCTTTTTACTAACCGAATTTCTTCCGCTGCCGTCGTGCGTCAAGTAGGTATTTTGTGGAGTGAGAGACTTTTCTGCCGGTTGAGTTGGATGACCTGGGTCCGATACACAGCTGATCGTCGGACGGCAGTGCTTCGCAGTCGACGAGGGCGGCGACGTCGCGACAGGCGCCGGTCACGTTGCGACACAGCGACGAGCACGGCCAGATGGGTCGGTCGATGCAGACGGGAGCCAGCAGAGAGCATAGCAGCACCAGCCCGTCCTCACCGCACTGGTCGATCAGCGACACCGCCCACGACGCCGCGGTCGCGTTCACGGTGTCGTTGAGCAGGCTCGGTAGCCGCATCTGACGGTATCCGAGCCGGCGACACGACGACAGACTGGCCGTGATGTCAACACAACGTGCCCGCTCGTCGTCTGCGGGCGACGACCACGCCGGCAACTTGGACGAGTCTTCTGGGTCGAGATGAGCGCCGCCGATCAACGACGTCGACAGGAGAAGACAAGACACACAGAGCCGAACCGCGGTCGTCATTTCTCAGCACCAGACAGTAGCGTCGCGTATATAAACGACGACAAACATCAATAGACTGATTCAATCCAGATATTAGTCGTCCACAGTCGTCTCAGCTGTTTGGGAAACATCACTGTGCGGCGTCGAACTGACTGATTCTCCGAGGGTGGCGTCCGCGGTAACCGTCACGAGAGATAGGTGCATGTGTGCGGATGTGGTCGCATGCGGGCGACGACGCGCGAAAGCGGCGTGCTGTAGCGAACATCCGGCGATGACCGTTCGACCGCCCACGGTCCTGTCAGCCCCGGCGTCTCTCGGCAGCAGATAAATTAGCATAAATCGCTCGTCGTGACAGCCAGAAGCGGCGGTGGGGGACCAGACGGCCGAGGACGTACGTCACCGACAGCCGTCGGCGTTCAGTGGTCCATTTTATTATTATACAGCGCCGACGTCATGCGCAGTGCAGTGCAGTGCAGTGCTGTTTTTTGGGCGTTCCGTCGGCGTGATCTGCAGCGGCCTGTGGGCATGTTACCGCCGTTCCGACCGATGATTACCGGCATCTGAACAATTAACAAGAAAATTCGCTATCTCAAACAGATCGCGCGCTCGTGAGCCAAAGTGGCAAGACGGAAGAACCACTACGATAAGCATAAGCGCCGTGCGTCGTGTTTTTTAATCGCACAGTGCATCCCGACTGTCTTATCTCGTCGACGGCACGCTATTGTAAGCTGATATTGGGGTTCATAACGATGTCGGCGATGGGATAAAAGCAGAAAGTTGAACGCCGGACACAGCTTTGACAGAAGCTTCGGTGCTGCGTGTATGGAACAGTCTGCCATACTACTTGCGCCAGGACGTCAGCTATAAACAGTTTAAGCGACTTCTGAAAACATATTTGTTTGAGAGTTAGTTGAGCCGGCACATCGTGACTATCTGCTTATTGCGCCTAACAGCCAACCTGTTGACTACCGTCTCGCACTGTTGGGTCGATCGACCATTGATCGGGGCGATTATTAAATAGACAGCGCGGCGGCGGCGGCGCTCGGTACGGACCCGGTCGTTATTGATTCGTCGTCGTGTCCGAGTAACCAGTAATCATCGGCGTCATTTCCCCGCTGAATAGGACACTACGTCTGGCAGAGCCAACAGCACCTGATGAGTGATGAACTAACGATATACTAGGGATGCGCTCGTGTACACAATAGCGAATCGTGTACACGTTTACAAAATTACACGATAGTGTACACGTTTGAAGCGTGCGAACCTGTTAAGCCTCAAACTGCGTCGACTCCACTTTGATCTTGTCTGGTGTTATAAGATATTGTTTGGACATGTCGACATGAAGTCGGAAAGCCTTTTCGAGTGGGCCCCACATTTGAGCACCAGGGGTCATAAGTACAATGTCACAAACTATACAGGAAAAGGTCAAGTGCAAGTGTTAGATATTTTTTCTGAGCGTGTCGTAAACGTATGGAATTCGCTATAAGTTGATTTTAGTGCAGTTAAAAGTTTTACACGCACTATTAAACGCGTCCCTTTTAATGATTTTGTTAGCTATTAGCTATTTTCAACGTAATATGTTTTATGCACTGTTTGCATTGTGTGAACTTGCATGATTTACAATTACTGTGTCCATGGGTCAACTGTCAGTGCACCTTTGTGCCTTGTTATCCTGTTCTGTTTTCATATGTCAAATGAATATGGTCGCAATGGCGAAACTGGGTGCTCCGAAATTAAAAATTTACTGATGTTGATAATTAAAACACATCGTGAGATTTTTGCGAGTTAACGCAAAACTTAAACGATAATTCTATGAATGAACGTCGTTGGAGGCTGTTATCTCACGACACAACTCACAGTAACTGTTATTATTATTAGGCGCGACAAAATTGGTTGTCAGAGCAATGTCCCTTGAGCAAGTTCACCAAATGTTTAGCCGTAGTAATTTTTTTCATCGACGGTGTTAACGCAACAATCTGCATTGTGATCCATCCACCCGCTGTCGAATGACAGGGATGAGATTTTTTAAAAAAATCATCGGTGGAACATATAGTCCGCCTGTTGCATGGCTATGTCTGCTGGTCAGGCTAAATATCGCCTAAATTAAAATATGTAATAAATTAGCCCCATACCGGACTGACGGTCGACTCCTACTTACTGCCAACTTCAAAGTCACGTGACACAAGAACTAAGACAAAAATCAAAAATCCGGCCCTGACAAGCTGTAGGTATTGCTCCCTAATTTAAGAATTCGTGGTCATTTGCCAGCCCCCATTATAAATGGGGGAGGAGATAGCCGCTGAAAATGGCCGAAATTTCCGACATTCAGGGGCTCGTGACCTCGACTTTGGATCAGGTCATACTGCGTACCATCATGCACCACTCGTCGACCTCTACCTACATACCAAATTTCATTGAAATCGAAGAAACTTTTTGTGGACAGACGTACGGACAGACATTTGAGACCCACTTTATTAGGTCGACTCAAAGGAGTCGACCTAAAAAACTGTGGAATTTTCATATAATCATGAATAATAGCAGGTAGTCAAATTGATTATACTGCCGCCCAGTGTGGGGCCGGGGTACCCCTTTTTCTCCATCGTCCGTTCACTTCCTCATCTTTCGCTATTTTTTACTTTTTCACTTTTCTCATTCGCTTTACCTATTTTCTTCTTTTGCCCATCCCTTCCCTTTCCACCAGAAGTTCCACTCCGTTTCCAGGCCGGAGGTCGTAGGAGGCGATCGAACCTCGGTTTAGTTTGTTGCGTTCATTTCTGTATTGCTTAGTTAAGATTTATTCTGGTGTTTAGTTGTATTTGGTTTAGTTTAGACTCACAGTGCGATAGTTGTCTTCCCCTGTTGTAGGTGCTATAATAATTGAAATAAGCCTCTCGATCCCTTTTTTGGGTGGCTGCTGAACAAAAGGGACCAGGGTTGAGGGTAATATACCGCTGGCCTTCCTTCACTGGGTAGGGATAGCTCTCCACCCGATCGATCGTTTATAGCTATATTTGTGCTGAAAGGTGACGTTAAGCTCCAACTAACTAACTGATTATAATGCCAAAATATTCTGACACGCTAGTATAAACTGGTACTAGTATGAGTCAGCATAATCTACCACAGCGTGTAACAGGAATCCAATTTAAAAACGATGCAACGACGCCGGAGGAGGACAGAGCCACAGGCATAGGCAACATGCACAAAATATGTGGTAAAGATCGCCCATGTGGCTCCAGAGATCTCCTCGCGGACACAGATAGACACACACACACACAGACGTACTCATCACAATACTTCACAACCGTCCCACAGGCAAAGTAATAATCTTTCCTCTTTTTTACAGTGAACAAACCATGTAATCATACTAACAGTTGATGTCTCTTAACTGGTATAAAACCTTGTTCACAATTTACCGTCAGCACATTGGCATAACTTATCAACTGAGCTAAACAGTCACTAGCGTTTGACTCTATGCAAATGCCATTAGCTTAGCCATAACTGACCAGACCATCACAAGTTACATGGTGAACAAATCAAGTCAAGAATGAAATTTACATCAAACCAAGATAGACAACATTTCTATAACCAATATGCATCACTAAGTAAGTAACGTGAGAAAATAGCAATGCGCAAAAAACGCGTGAAACGACCACTTTACAGGAACACGAAACTGTTCTATCATCAATCACATGTAATGTCACGTCTCAGTTAGTATCTGCGTGTTGCTGAATTAGTCATCGACTTGTACGCATCATAGCGGGCCTCCACAGGTGCACGCGACGAAGCTGCACCGCGAGTAGCCTCGGTCACCATGCCCATCACGTTCTTGGCCGACGATGCAAAGCTACTGCCACCACCTGCAGCAGAAGAAGAGTTGCCGCTACGACCCGACCAATCAGAATGGGCCGAAACTGCAGCTGATCCACGGCTAGACCACTGGCCGCCAGATGGCGCTGATGATCCATAGCTATGCTGTTTGGAAGAGTGACCTGCACTATGCCAGCCATGATCATGGACTGCCATAGATGGTGCCTGACTCGATGAATATCCAGACACGGCTTTCTCATCTGAATATCCAACAGCTGTTATTCACATCACAAAATACGAACGGATATGTACAATACAGCAATCCAAATGTTTCACAAAGCCAATGCAAGCAGGCACAGTTTGTGTTCCACATGCATTACTCCAGGATGGGACAAATTTCCCCAAAAAGAATCTTTGGAAACAAACACAATGTTCTATTACAGGCTGACACACAACAGTGAAAATATTGACAGGAACTAAAAGCACTGAACACAACCTCTGAAAATCACTTTTTCTCTTTTTTTAACCAACTCCTGAAAAAAGGGAAGACATCATATCTCCAATGGCAGTATCCAACTGCTTCACAAAAACCTGTGCCAAATCCCTACCTGTAAGTAACACTCTGATGTACGACCTGCCGGGCCACCATACTTTCACACCAGCTTCTTGTATTACATTTATTTTGAGATGAGACATAGAGGCCATAATGTCAGCCTCCGAGTCCTTAAAGGCTTGAGTTAGCACAGGATTACCAACATGGTGGTGTGCAGAACTAAAAGGTAAAAGGGGACATACTCCAACTGGACTGCATGCACAGTGCTTGTGTCCCATTCATAGACATGAGCTCAAAAGTAGTTATAGATCTCAAAGTCTGAACACATGACCACCATAGTGCTATGGTCATTTATCTTACTAGTCACACAGCATTACCACCCTCTGGTCAGTTTCAAATTATATTGCTTGGTGTAGAATGTTTAAGCTAATCAGTATCATCTTTACAGTCAATATGTCCAAAGTACACTTAGCCCGGTTACTACAGGGATGGTGACCATGTCTGGCTTTGACTCCCGGAGGCGGCACTTTATTTCGGTATGTAACTAGCCACCCAGGTTGACTCAGTCTTCTACCCTCTATGGGACGGTAAAATGAGTACCAGCCAAAGGGCAATGATGCTCTGCGGCTGGGAAGGTAACCGGAGGCATGGCGGAAAGTAATGGCAGCCTACCGCCGGATGGGATGACTTAAGTCATCAAATTATCCAAATCGGCCTTTCCTATTCACTAGGCTGACTGGTTCCAATCCGAACAGTTCTCTGAGCTCTGCATCTTTGTTATTTCTTTGACAGTGAACCCACATATCCACCTGATCTTGCTCATAGCAGTTCCACCAACTTCCTTCACTTCATGCTCCAATTCTTAAACTGGCCAAGTCACATTACAATAAATCACACGACTACTTACATAGGATCATAGGACGTATAAACTCTGCATTTCAGTTTTAACGAGAATCTGTTAATAATTAAAACAGGCAAGTTCTCACATGTCTCTACATAGTAAATGTATTTAAAATAATAGGCACATAGTATAAATTTACTGATAAGAGTGATAACTTTATCATAACTATGCCCACACAGTAGAAACTAAATATCAGCCATTCTTTGGAAGGAAGACGGCATCACCTTTAGTTTGTCCAGATCGAGATCTGTCGCCAGTGGGTGGTGGCTTCCATTCTGCCTGGCTTGAGCTGGTGGACACATGATGGCTGCTTGGTGGAGAGAGACGATCACGTCGCACTCTGTCTGAAGGTCGGCCTGCGTGCTTGACAGACGAGACTCCGCCTCCATCACTGCGTCTGTCTCCGGACCTCACACTGTGTATCAGAGCATACACACCATCTCACAACACAGTTCACGTCAGCTGCAAGTGAATGCATTCTCCACTTTCACAAACAACAGGCTAACTATTGCAGACGGACCGTGCGATGCTCTAAGTCAGTGGAAATCTAGTCAACTGCCGCATGACGGTACAAAAAAATTATATTTAAAGACTTACAGCTCAAAATGTCTCCCCTGTCTACATTATTGTACAGCCATTATAATCTATGACTGCTAAAATACGTACATCTCATTTGACTCAATACACTGTGCTGGCACATGCAATATCTGCATTTATATATCAACCAGCCATCACAGAAGTCCAAAGATGCCAACGTGCACATAACTCTAGTGATGACGTCAATGAAAATGTTTCAGTGTAATCGCTATCGAAGGTGCATTTGGTTATACTTTGTCGAAAACTAGTTTGGTCAGTAAAGTTCTGATGAGAAAGTGAACCAAGAAGCAAACTACAAGACGCCAAAGACATCAACTGTGGAGCAATTTAAAAGGCAGACATGCATCTGACTTTTCTATGCATTTTTGACCCTACCATCACTACATGCAACATGGCACCTAGAAACTTATGCACCTTACATTATCGGTTCTGTAACAGGTTTTTTAGAAAGAAGTACCCATATCTGATTTTGCATCATTCAGAGCTTCCATAAATACAATTGCCCACTGCAGTTTTAGTAATTTTTTACAAACAACGTTCAGTGCCTTATATAAACCTGTTTGCAGCGAAAAAAAGACAATGTAATTCATGAACTACAACATAACACAACCATGCCTAGTAATTTAAATGAAAATGTTGTTCATGCATGTGATTTTTGTGATAATTAAACATCACTGTTTGGGGCCAAAGTATATACTGGACACTGCATATTGGGGAAAAGACTGCTCCATACGAACAGGAATTATAGGCTAACAATTGCAACAAGGGCAGCATAAGTGTCAAGCTATCAACAATGGACTAACGTTGCTGAGCTGCGTGCTGCAGGGTGCTCATCAGAACGCCGATCTCCATGCCTATCCACATATCTGCCAGGTACCATACCACCACGACTGCAATATGGTCACACATTATGTCAAGTTTCACAGCCAACAGCATGCACTAAATATAACATTTGGCAGGCATCAGTTCATACAATAATATGGTAGAATGTGTCAACAATAGAAAATGTGGGTGAAGTGAACTGCCGGACTTTGGAGTGCACATGTATCACATTCTTAATTTCACGTTTAACACTGCCCAAAGTTCAATTACAGGCATTTGGTGGAGTGTACATGTATATCTCTGCCACACTAAAATTGGCATAGTGTTATTACCATGAACAACAGATGTGCTAAACCCCACCTTCCTTTCTAGTTTGAGCATCAACAATGCAACATTTCCATTCGTGCATCTATTCCTTCTAGTCAAAGTAATTCCAAATAACACTTTCCCGTTTTCTGTCCACAAAATGTGTAAGCAAAAACTCATTATCAGAAATTTTGCAATAATGCTTTGGCAGTCTTATGCATGTCAGCAGTACACATTAAACAGGAAATACAAATGTCCTTATAATTAATGCTGACAATGCGTGTAGCGATGAAGCACATTTTCTATTTCCATGTATACATGACAATAATTTCAATTTTGTTCTTAATGAATAATTTCAGTTTCACTTTATTTATTGTCCTTAAAATAATTCCCATTTCCAGTTCACTCATAGTCAACTGAAAGTGATAACAGTTTAATTACGGTTAACAAGGTATCAGGTATTGTGGGGTTTAACATCACACTCAACACATTATAGTTCATTTCGGAGACGATTTTACAGGTCAGTTGACCCAACCAACAGAGTAATAGCACTGAAGGATGATAGTCTTCCAGGTCAAGGGCCAGTCCCACAGGCTCAGCACACTAAAAGGTAAAGAAAAGGATGTAATGGTTAACAACAACTATATCACTACCTGCTTCAATTATCCTAAAAGGATCTCTTTTGGGGGAGTGGCTCAACCAGTGATCAAGAGAACAAGATCAGTTAAACAAAAACTGAGTGTATGCGTGCATGCATACTGTAAATTGTTGAGTGCTACCAAAAAGCAAGCATTCATTACACACTGCTCATGGTGAGTTGGTATCTTTTCAATGGCACATCAATGAAATGCAAGCACAGCAAGAACATACTACAATTTACCTGAATTTCGATGAATAGCACAGTTTGTAACAATAAAATAAATTGCAGCTGGGTTAAAAGAATGGTTAGATAAAAACGAACTTTAAAAATGCTTAGCTATAATAAATACAGAAATATTTTTCGGAAAGTGTTACTACGTACAATATACACAGTGTCCACAAAAAGGTCAGTAGCTTTGTCATCATAACTTTTATATGGTTATTTTGATATTTACTATTTTTTTTGCACATGAACAATGCTGACAGTTGCCAACTCAATAATTAAATTTAATCACTACATCTGTGCCACTCTTACTTTGAGATAACGTAGTAATTACGTTGGTGATGATAAACAAAATGCCCTTTTCTGTTGATGATAAACATGTGAACATTACATTGCGTGTTTCTTAGAGAATTTCCGAACAAGATATAACCTCGTGGTGGTTTTTAAATCACTTTCTGAAAAAGTCGACAAATTTGGTAGTGTTGAACGCCTTGCAGGTAGTGGTCGACCACGGTCAACGCGTAATGCTGAAAA
>Ga0209780_1002418_pt1 | contig 13260 bp, 12 predicted proteins | sample WorMetexBAHAMAS2_FD_187384 | JGI IMG/M metagenome (GOLD analysis project Ga0209780, IMG submission 187384) | Marine gutless worms symbiont microbial communities from Max Planck institute for Marine Microbiology, Germany - Inanidrilus exumae... | ecosystem: Host-associated > Annelida > Digestive... | reverse complement strand
AGCCCGAAGGGATAAAGGGGTAAATTAACAACTTTGAGCAAGTTGTTCACACCTATGTGCCTCTGTCACCAAGCAGTATAACTTGGTACCGGCCAAGGGGCGGTGATGCTCTAAGGCTGGGAAGGTAACCACAGGCCTGGCGAAAAGTAATGGCAGCCTACCGCCGGGTGGATGACTTATAGTCACCTGCAGGCTGACTGCCTACTACACTAGGATCAGCTCCGGGCCCAACGCTCGGTAACGAGTATGGGAAGCCTTCACCTTTTTAGTCATTGCTGATATCACGTTCGTCAGTATTCGGTGCTGGTAAATATTTCGCAGAATGATGAGACTTATGAAACAAATAAGTTATTTCGCGAGATTGCCAGTTTGCCACTCTGTAGCATTTAGAAGTGCTGGACCACGTTTGTGGAACATGCTGCCAATCCATCTACGGCGGTGTGACAGTCTTGAATAGTTTAAACGGTTGCTCAAGATGGTGTTAGGGACCGCAACGCTTTGTGACGTTTAGTTAGGAGCGCCGTGTATAAATCTTCTCACTTACTTACTTACTTACTTACTATCGGTCAAAATCAAACCGTGTCCGAGATATATATCCATTTTTTATTATCAAGATGTCGGCCGTCCACCGTCTTGGATTTGTTGTACGCCTGCTTGGGACCACCCACGAAGAATAGTTGGTGGTCTTTGTCGTTGTGCAAAATTTGGTTGGAATCGTGTAGTTTTGAAGATACGAAAGTGACGACAGGTAAAATGTGACCTTTTATCCAAAGTGACGGTCGTCTTGGACTGCTCATAAACTGTGTCACCAAACCCACCGTCAACGTGTTAGAGGATTAGCTCAAGTCACCCGCATATCTAGCCTAGGGAGGTAATTTAGGAAATCTTTAAAAATATTATTATTCAAGCACAGGAGATAGCTTTTACATTTTATGACAGGCCGTTGAGTAAAATAAATGTGATGGCTAACTTCTGTGCGTTGAATTTATTACTTGCTGTTATAAAGCAGCGTCGTTTACAAAGAAGAGAAACTGAAGGTTGTTCTGCATGTATATTTATATAAATTATAAACGCCCTGTATAGGGCCGTATATCATGCACGATTCTTACGGAATATTCACGGTATGTGGGCAGTTCCATGGCTAATTACTGTTTTAAATTTGGAGATTCGCGCAAGGGATTCAAAAGTTATCGGGGTTTGACCTCAGTGGGTGCGTTTTCCCCTAAATTTTCAGTGCTACCTAGCGGCGAAACTGTGCATCAGATCCGAACAAAATGGTGCAAAAATGTTACAGACCTCCATTATCACCATGCCTACTATGGTGTGGTTCGGACGAAAGACTTCGCTCTTTCTCCGTCAACGCTTTTAAGCGGCGGAGTTAGTGAACGCTAGATCTCCATTAAACCCATTGAACTCAAAACGACTCTAATACCGTTGTACAGGGGAAGGCAGCCACGTTCAACTTTGTATATTATACTCGTCAGGTGGCGCCGCCACAGAACGAAATTAAAATACCGTAAAATTTTGGGTTTTTCGTTCCCTAAGAGCGACATGCTGAACGGATCTCGGGAAATTCGGCATCGAAAAGTACACGGTGGGTGTGTACTCTTGCATGCCCCAGCTAAACCTGTCGCTGATCGGTCAAGGGGTAGATACAGTAGCTCCCCAAAGTTTATAATTGGTGAAGTTTGTAACTTTTCGCCCCACCGGAGCGACATTGTACTAATTTGGCATGGAAGTGTATACCATTGGTTCACTGTCGCATGCTAAATTTGGGCGAAGGGAGCGTGGGTGGGTGTATGGCTATCGTGTCGGCTTCGCAGCGACTCGGCAATGGTTAGGATTTTTATTAACGGTTGATTGTGCTACAGCTTTAATGTTGACGCGTCTCTTAACAATGTTGTCCTGGCGCTGTCTCGTCAAAGCGCCAGACCGCAATCGCATCGACTCTGTGCTGGATCGCGCTCGGCGCTACGGGTACTGTCCGCCAGACCTGCCGACGTTCGACGAGCTGTGTAACACTGCCGATGATGAACTGTTTGTCAGAGCTATTCTACTGTCTAATCATGTCCTCCACGCACTCATACCTCCTCAATCCTCTGCATTACAGAAATACAACCTTAGACACCGCGGACACTCACTACAACTGCCATCACACGCTTCACGTTTGTCAGACTCTAACTTCATTACCCGAATGCTGTATAAAGACAAATATTAACCACTATTTTTGAACTACTGCTATGTGTATTACTTGTATTATTTGGCCTGCGTTCTGTCATGCCCTAATAAACGAATATTGATTGATTGATTGTTGTGATTGGTAGACATCGGACGTCCCAGTGGATCTAGCCAGCAAGGCAAGTGTACCGGCGTATGTGTATTTATATCACGTGGTATCGAAATCTATCTATCTGTAAGTTGCATGTAGGTGGCGCATGTTATGGTAACAACTGTTGCGGATCGTTGGGCCCAGATGAGCTGATCCCGGTATACAGGCAGTCAGCCTATAGGTGACTACAAGTCATCCACTCAGCGGTAGGCTGTCATTACTTTCCGCCAGGTCTGCGGTTACCTTCCTAGCCGCAGAGAATCACCGTCCCTTGGCCGGTAGCAAGTTATACTGCTTGGTGAAAGAGGCATATAAGTGTGAACAACTTGCCCAAGGTTGTTACACAGCTTTTGCCCAGATTAGGATTTGAACCCACGACCTGTTGGTCACAAGTCCAACGCTCCACCCATTGCGCAACCGCGCCACACTGTCATCAGATAAACAGCCATTTCCTCTGCCCATTTAATTGTCATTTAAACCAACGTATGGGTGAATAAAGATTGAACGGTCGATTTGTGTTTCTAGCGGAATATTGAATATGGCAGATTTGCTGTGACAATGAGAATTACTTGTAACTGAGGCAGACAACGTATTTGCATAGTGACTTTGTGACTGTTCACAAAGTGAGTACTATAATCTGCGTATGCTGGTGTGTCCAGAATGGATTCACAGCTCTGCACGTGGCCGCACGTTCAGGCAGCGAAAATGTCGCTTTACTGCTGATCATCTGTGGAGCGGACGTCAACTTCTCGGCCAGGGTACGTTTCTCTGTGTTCATGCGATGCACTGAGAACGTCTGATCGATGGTGTACATGTCGACTATGGACTGGGGAGTCAGCAGCCGACGAAGAAAATATTACTAGATTTCGGTTTTATGTGTAACCGCCTTTTTTAACGAATCACTCTGGGTTGGGTCGGGTCTTTGCAGTCATGCACTTATCAGCACATCGCCATAGAGTCAATGTGCTAACAAGTAACATCACTTTTTTGATTTTCGCTGTTTTAGTTGTGCGACATAGCCATTGTTGTCCTTACAAGTCGTTTTAAACTGTTAAGTTTTTTTACATTAATATTTGCTGTTTCATTAATTTAGCAATCTAATTTTTGCTAATCTAAAGGGTCAGAGTTCGAGGATACGCGTATGATAAAATAATACGTAAAAATACGTACGTATTTTCCAAAAAAAATATTAAAATACGCATATGATACGTTTGCTAAACGTGCGCATTATGCAACAGTCGGCGATTCATAGAAAGTTAGAAACTGTGACTTTATAACGCGTCATTTGATATTTTGTAGAAATTTGTACTCTCGGGGAAGTAATTCAAATTGTTGCAATTGTACTCAAATAGTTGTGCAGTAAATAATTGTAAGTTTGTATTTTTTATTAAATATGAAATATTAAATATGTGAATATGTTCCAAAATCTATAACCGTAATTGTCAACAACAATGTCTGGAATTTCGCACGAATTTATTGATATTTTGGAGATTTAGCAGCATTTGTGGCGACTTCTAGCTACGTTTCACTGCGCATGCGCATAAGCGTCTATTTAGGCGGTTCTGGTAAAAAATTATGACATCGGCGTTTGAGTTGTTCACTGTGACTGAAAGTAGAAAGTGCAACAGTCACAGTGAACAACTCAAAACAACAAGTCTGTAATGTTTGTACTGTCTTAATTTGCGTCGATGATGTGAATTGAATTCGAAGTAAGGAACGGCACATGCGGTAACTGATCACAAAATAGTTTGTAAAAAAGTAGTTAAACTTTCAGTTAGTAACTAACTAAAAAATTTAAACTATTGACTAAACCAGTTGATGAAAAAGTAGTTAAGCTAGTTGTGCAACTAAAAATTAGTTTAACAGTAATACACCGATGATGCTTTGGTATCTTATGAAAGTCTGCATGGGTCAGTGCTTCTTTAACGCTGTTGTTTGGATTGCAGAACTTGTGTGTGAAAAAGTTGCAAATAGCCGTTACGGATCGTCCGTGAGGACTGTTGTTGTTGTTGCAATAATTGTCGTGTCTGTCTCTGCTCTGAGGTGCACCTACAGCCGTCTTCAGCTGTGTCACACACGCCCACTATGACTTATCTCTGAACTGTAATGTTGCAGGACGACGTCAGGCCACTGCACGTGGCCAGCAAATGGGGAAGAACGTCGGTCATCTCTGTACTTATCGATAACGATGCCAACATTGAATCTGTCACCAAAGTAAGTGAATCTGTGTTTGTCTGTCACATCGCTAGTGGTAGCTGCTAATTCTGTTCACGTTATTTATTTCTCATGACCTGTCTTCAGTTGCTCTTTGGTGCAAAAGCCATCGCTTTAAAACAGCAAATATCAGAATTTTATCAGCATATACATAACACACAAACGTTAGCTAAACATTTATATAATTCAGCGGCCTGTCGAATATGTAGAAGGTGGAAGGCCCTGCAACAGTTACATAGAGTTTCCTTGGTAATCTGCCATTAATAGTAAAAGAGTTTTAAAATGGGTCTACATTTGCAGAAGATCGGATCAATGGTTAAATGTATTGTTTTTTTGCGACACAGTGTAGAATCACACAACATTACGGCGTCCTTTATATTTTAATTTTAGGTAACTTGCCCACTTACGCTTAAAATGTATTTGGTCTCTAACTCAGTTAGTAATCTGTGTTGAACTCGTTCACAAGAATAGACCTAAAGCCCCGTCCACACCAGCAACAATATCGCAGCAACGTCAACTTTGTCGAAGCAACATTCGACTTTGTTGCCAAAAACGGCAACAGTGTCGAACGAGTTTTTCGTGAAATTTCGTCCGTTCGACAAAGTCGAAACAAATTGAACATGTTCAATTTGTGTCGACTTTGTCGAAAGAATCGTTCGACTTATAGCGTTCGACCATGTTGATTCGACGTTGTTGCTGGTGTGGACGTGGCTTAAGGCTTTGTGTCGGTTGAAATCATGTCAATTGCTGTACAACTGTGCAGGAAATGGCACTCGAGAAAGCTCGCAGTCCAGCAGGCCGACAAACCCGTCCGTCGTTGTCGTTGACGGCGTGTGTTGTGTGTACAGGACTGTCTGACGCCTCTGCATCTGGCCGCTCGTGGAGGCCAACACGACGCCGCTCTGACGCTCATTCAACGTGGCGCGTCGGTGTCGGCCAAGACCAAGAACTCTCTGACGCCTCTTCACATGGCCTCACAGGGAGACCATACCGACTGTGTACAGCTGCTTCTTGCTAGTGGCGCAGACGTTGATGACGTCAGCATTGTACGTGTACTCAGTTTTCGCTGACGTGATTCGACGCTAGGTGCTGTTTGCGTCCCTTCACTTTGCCTGACTTAGGGCCAGTTTTTTTTTCAAAGCAAGTTAATCCCCAGTTAATGGCAGATTAACTTTAGGTGGTAAAACCGGCCCCTCTAGTCTTTCAGTCTGCATGATAACACGCTAGCACTGTGCGTGGGTCGGTCAACAACATTGAAAGTCGGGAGTCGTAGCGTTGGAAGATCGAAAACGTGGCGTGAGCGTCGAATGTGGTTGCCTACTTGATCCTAACCCTCGACCAAACGCAACGTATAACCCTGACCCTTACCCCATCAAAACGCCGATACGGCATCTCCTTCGTCCGTAGCGAGCCAAATGAGCACCATCCTGTTGTCATAAATCGTGACCTCGACCCGGTCACGTGACAAATCGCGACCAATCAGTGACGTATAGATAGTTGTTAAGTGACGCCAGAGTAAAGAACGTTGTCTATGTCGACATGTGGAAATGACGTCACTGTCAACCTATCTATAACTGTAACGCCATCCTAAACGCTGTGTCAGCTGCGAGTAGCGACAAAATTTACTTATTTATTGTCAGTTAGTGACGTAACTTAAGCAGTCACGCGAAATACCACCAAGTTTAGTTACTTAATACGCGGTTACGTGACTTGCCTTGTAACACGAGTAGCGTAATGGCGTATAACCCTAACCTCAACCCTGATTCCAACCGTAATGCTAACCCGTCAAACCACTGAGTCAGCGTCGTAGTCGTGGTAATGATATCATGCATAGAATATCTGATAAAGCTAACCGTAACCCTAACCCTACCAATACTCATGTACAGTGAAAACCCAATTACGCGAGCACACCAGAACACACAAACGGCGCCGCGAAGAAAATAGTTCAAAACTTCAGACAAATGTTGTTATGTAAGTTTGTAACAATATGTTATAGTGACGTAAATGTCGAAATATTTTATGGAATTTAGTATTTCTTATTCTCATTCTTTATTGCTAGGAGACCAGTATCGTCTGTTGTGAAAATAAGCCGGTCATCACTCCAGAATACATATATTCTATCCTCTAGGTAGCCGTGCTCTCACTGAACATTCTACTAAACTACTACGTACGTACATTCTACGGCGTACTGCGGTGTACTGTACGGTACATATGTGTACGCAAGCGTACGCTGGCTGTGTGTAGGACTATCTGACGGCGTTGCACGTGGCGGCACATTGTGGCAGTGTGGGATCCGCTGAAATACTGCTGGAAAACCGCTGCACCATCGACGCCAGGGCGCTGGTCTGTCTGTCTGTCTGTCTGACCTTCTGTCCATATACTTCACTGTGTCCCATAACGAGGATCCATGTCATTTTTAGCATTCTACATTGTTATTCAGAACATAGGAACTCCGCGGCTGGTTTATTGATGCTTCTTAATTGCAATAGGCCTACACAGAAACATGATATCCCTTCTTCACTCAAATTCTGTACTAATGATTTGACAGATATCGACCAGTTGCTTCTTGATTTCTTCAATGTTACTGAGTGCTGACTGGCGATTCTTACCCACGACTCGATAAATCTTGTAATCATTGGGGTTTAGTTCTGGGCTGATACGGGCAGGAAAAATCAACTTGAGTTTCGTACTGCAGCAGTTGGCCTGTGTTTCGCTTCTGATGTGTCTTGCCGAAAGACAACATTATCAACCGCGACGTCTTAACATAATAGCAGCTAACCTATTTTGTACAATAGCCTATATTTACTTTTACTGGATAGGTTTTGTCCGGAACGTACTATAACAGGCAACAGCTATACATGCGTGGCAAAGCCCATTGTGTAGCCCGCGCGGCATAGCAGTGACGCCCCATAGCAAATAACTGAAACAAAACCGAGTAGTGATCGTCCCACAAAACTCAGTACCGATCTCCGCAAGGTCTAGCAGTGACGCCGCCCAGCGGACCTAGCCAAAATGCTGATGCAAGGCGAATAGGAACTCATATGCGCTCTATCGAATGGCGCTATTTTTAGTGACCTTGAATGACCCCTAACTATCCCAAACCACCCTATTTTTCAAATTTTGTATCCCTTTTTATATCTTCGTAGTGAGCAGAGATAAAGACTTTAAATTTGGTAGGCGGGTTGATAGTAGCAATTCATCCTAGCTCAAGGATGACAAAACAACAACATAATAACCAGCTGTCTTGTAACTTTATTATGCGAAAGTTGTGTTATGAAATATATTAACTTTTTTATTTCTCATTTTCAGTGCCGTAGCTACAACGGGCTCAGGCAGTTCGATAACATGTCTGTCTATACGCCAGATAACGTGACCTACCAGTAAGGAACAAACAATTAAACATTTCGAATCCCGACTTCAATTTGCCTATTCACAGATGAACATGTTCAGTATGATGACGACGATTAACGGCCGTTTCCAGTTAAGCATGGCCAATGTTAAAGCAGTTTGCGGGCGAAAGTTTGTAGGTTTCGTCAAAGACGTGCCCCGGAAATAACGACTTTTTGGAAAAGGAGGTCCAACATTTTGGCTTTGCACCCTAGAACAGAGTCGGATCTATGATTTCTGGTGCCCTGGGCAAGACTTCCAGACTGTGCCCCTTCTGAGTGACGGCCCGTCGGACGACAGTTTCCAGTTAACTCCCCTCCCCTCTTTGGTGCCATTTCCCTTGGTGCCCTGTGCAACTGCCCCAGTCGCCTAGCCTCTATCCACCACTGCGCCAGAATACATTTTGACGTGAAACTGCGTCTTTGAGATAGAACGCTGCACGACTGCAGTACAGGCTGTGATGTGTGACGTGACAGAACGGTTTCACGGCTCTGCACGTCGCTTGCAAGAAGAACCAAACTGCAGTGATTGAACTGCTGCTGCGTCACGGCGCTGACGTCCAGTCGACCACCGAGGTCTGTATACATATAGGCTGTAAGATCTGTATACATGTATGTGAGGTCTAGACAGTAGACACCGACCTAGCACCACCGACCGACGACATTCGCTACCCCGTTCACACCAGCATCAACGTCGAAGCAACAACGTCGAATGCTACAAGTCGAACGATTCTTTCGACAAAGTCGAATGTTGCTTCGACATTGTTGCCGTTGTTGGCAACAATGTCGATCGAAATTTCGTCGACACAAATTGAACATGTTCAGCTTGTTTCGACTTTGTCGAAAGGACGATATTTTACGATAACTCATTCGTCATTGCTGCTCTTCAACATATCTCTTCCTGGATGACTGCTAATCTTCTTACTGTCAACTCCTCTAAGACCGAATTCTTGCTCATCGGACTCACAAACCAACTTGCCAAAATACACAACTCCTCACTTAATACCCCCACTTTGATCGAAATCTCGGCTTCATCGTTGACGAACATCTTAGCTTTTTAGACCAAATTACATTTCTCTCCAAAGCCTGTTAATTACTATCGGTAACTTCGCTGTATCCGGCTTTATCTCGGTTCTTCAACTGCCTGTACCACTGCTACCTCTATCGTTCACTCCAAACTTGATTACTGTAATTCTCCCCTACTATAAACTGCCTAAGTCTCAAATATCCCGTCTTCAGCAGATCCAGAACTCTCTTGCTCGTACTGTCGTTAAAGCTCCTAAGTCCTAATATATCACTCCCATCCTACGCCCAGACGACAACGATCAGCCGTACGCATGCAAGTGATGGCGACCGTATCATCGGAGATGGGTTGGCAGGCGCATTGTCGCTTGTTACTTTGATTTCTAATGTGTACATGACATATCGTAGGCCGACAAAGTGGCTAAACCAACGAAACATGCAATTCCAGCGCTGTTATCACAATAATTCGACGGTATAAAAGTTGGATATCGACCATAATGTAGGCTATATAGACTAGGGCAATGTTGATTGTAGTCCGGACTGACACCGCTTCACGTCGCTGCATTTATGGGTCACGTGCACGTCGTGACGTACCTGCTTGACAACGCCTCGGCGTCCCTGGAAACGACGACATTGAGAGACGAGACGGCACTACACGTGGCTGCCAGAGCGCGCCAAACTGACGTCATCGAAGTCTTGTTACGTCACGGTGCCAACGTCGACGCAAGGGCAAAGGTCAGCATGTGTCTCAGAAATTAATATAGTGCGCCAGTACGTAAGTTTCATTATTTGGCTCGAAGATAGGCTTCAGCCTAATATTTACAGAGCCCCGCTGGTACCGGTGCGGACATTTTTCTTACCTGGTGCGCAACAGATAAAAAAATCCGCACAGGTACCAGCGGGACTCAGTAAATATTGAATTTACAGTCTTTATGTTTTTTTTTCAACAATCCCAAAAGTCTGCTATCGATTTTTGAGGTTATAGGCCAATCATACCTATGTCCAGTCGTATTCTCCACCAAATATAGCAGTGGAGAATGAGCCAACAGATGGTAGAACTACACTCGCTTTATACTTTATTCACTCTTTATATATTTCTACTTTCTACTGTACACTTCAGTTTCAACTCTAGACGATGTAAGTCACTGTCTAACTACTCTACTATCTCTAATCTGCTCTCTAAACTCGTTCGAATCTAAGCAACTACAGCAACGTTAGCTTATATAGGGTACGACACAAAGCCATCAGCGCAAATGGGATAACATGACCGAATATGGTAACAGACCACATCAGAGACGATGAATAAGACCTAGCTACTTAGACTGTGACGCATTTGCGTCACAGTCTGAGTAGGACGTTGCGTCCTTTATAGTGTGTTAGACAAAGCCGGCTCTCAGTCGGTTTTCAAACGCACTTAAAATCCTCGCATTTTCATTTTCCATTTCACAGTCTGAGTAGCTAGGTCTTATTCATCGTCTCTGCTGTGGTCTGTTACCATATTCGGTCATGTTATTCCATTTGCGCTGATGGCTTTGTGTTGTACCCTATATAAGCTAACGTTGCTGTAGTTGCTTAGATTAGAACGAGTTTAGAGAGCAGATTAGAGACTGTGACTGTGCCCCTTCTGAGTGACTTGCGTCACGTACGCCGGGCTTGGGTCCCAGGCGCGACAGCTAAGGTGAGGCGGTGCTCTAGGCACAGCTGAGTTCCAAGCTAGTGACGTCAGACGAATGATGTCAAACGTGTAAAAGGTCATACGGACACACGGGCCAGGGCAGAAGGGCGTGGAAGACTGGAAAGATAATTAATGGGTTTGAACCAACCGTATTACATCAGACATTCCAGACGAAAAGTTGCCAGCTAACGGCGGCAGACGGAAAAATGTTGCGACGTCATTGCTAACCTTCAACAGAATCATAAAACATGGCGGCTGGGCGTTGGCAGCTGTCGGCAAGGTACTGAAGATAAATGGGTACGTCTGAAGTCACGGACGCAGGCAAAAATATGAGAGAATATATGTGCTTGGCGCTAGCATTAATCATATGTCAAACTCCGACTACAGATAAGCAAGCTCAAAAGAACAAACAAACAACGGACCACTGTTACAGGATTAAATCAGTTCATATACGCTTATTGTAGTTCCAATCGTCCAAATTATCGATTCGTGTTGTAACTCATTTTGCGACTAATGTTGATATAGTTAGTCACAATTATAAAAGTATGAAATCGCGCAAAAGTACATGCTACAATAAAGAACTCATGTAAAGAAATCGCTAACATACGAACTAGGAACTAGCGGGCCGCAAAATAGTAAATGTGGTAAGTCTTGCCAAGTGTTGGCGACAAAAACGCTTTCGCGGGGATTTGTATTCTCTCAGAGTACTTTCCATGTAGTGTTTGTTGGGTTTTTGCAGGACGAACAGACAGCTCTGCACTTGTCTTCGCGGCTGGGTGATGAGAACACGGTGCGGCTGCTGATGCAGCACTCTGCCGATGTGGACTCACTGATGCGTGACAACTACACGCCGCTTCACATCGCTGTCAAGCATCAACACCTCGACGTCATCGACCTGCTGCTCAGCAACGCCGCTAAACTCGACCAACGGTCTCAGGTCTGTACGCCGCAGTCGCAACCAAGGGCGACTCCGGATCCGGATTCAGATTCGGTGATACCTGCTTGCAATTGCAAATCCATTAGCATAGAATGTTTAACAATTGAAACGGGAAGTTGAAGTGTAAAATGGAGTCATAAACACGTCAAAAAATTATCTAAGAAACACACCAATCACAATATATACTGCAAAAAACAGCGACTTGACTCTACAGACAAAAATTAATTCCCAAAACAACATAAACATAAACATAAACAAACATCAATAACGTCACTTAGACACGCCCACTGATCTAAAGTCATTCGATTTGCCAAGTGAATCTGAAATGAGATTCAGTGTGAATCCGAATCCGGATTCTATAATCGAGTACGCCATACGTAATATCAGCTTTTTGAATTTTGCTGTTTTAGTTGTGCGACATAGCCACTGTTGTCGTTACTTGTCAGCACATTGACGCTACGGCGAGTAGATATGATTCGACTTCGAACACGTTTCACTATAGTCGACGTTTAAAACCCTTTCGCTGCCAGACCGGAACAAATATATTATACCACACTCGCCGCCATGTTGCGTAACCATTTCACGTTTGGGAAAAGCCTATAACAATAGCAGAGGTGGGACAAACCCACAGTCATGTGTCTGCAAACCTGTAGTCAGTATATGGCTAATAGCCAATACCGCAGGTAACATTAGATCATATACCACGGTTATAAGTATAGCCTACCTAGCGTTTCCGGATTGATCCGGCAGTCTGGGGATTATTATTTAGTTCCTCCGCCGGAAATATGCGGCGTGCAAGGCAGCGAAAGGGTTAATAGATGCATCGCAGTGTGTGATCAGTGATCAGGTTACCAGTTGACAGGTGCTTGTTTGATGCTGGTGTCTGTAGAACGGCTTCACTGCGCTGCATGTTGCGGCCAAGTATGGACACGTGGAGGCAGCCAAGCGACTGCTGCAAGACACGCGCGCTGACGTGAATGTGACTGGAAAGAACGGATTAACTGCGCTCCACGTTGCCACTCATTATGATAATCTCGACGTCGCTCTTCTTCTCATGCAGCACGCAGCCAACACGCACGCTGTTGCCAAGGTAACTAATCCCGGTCGCTGCTGTAGCACGCAGTTCCGTCAAGTAACTTATCCTAACCAGTTCTGTGAAGATGCTGCATTAGAGTTCGCTGCAGTGGGTCGACTGAAAATGCAGGACCCGAAAATGGGGGAGGGGGACCAAAAAGATGAAACACTTGAAAATGCAGGACCTGAAAATGAAGGACCAAATAGCAGGACCGGAATATGCAGGACCAGTAGGATAAAGCAATAAAACGATGTAATTAGTCGGCAATTACGCAATGATACTCTTAGTACTGAATCATCTGAAATTACGGTATCACACAAACAACTGTTGTATCGAAACACTGCAACGAAGCGCACGTATACAAATCGTCCACACGCCCAAGTGTCCTGAATAGTGGCGTAACGATTAAAAGGCATTACAGTATAAAAAGTGTTACTTGTTACAATAAATACAAAATCGCTGGCCAGTCACTGTACATCTACGCGAACAGACGAAGCACCATGCGAATTGGCGTGCGGCATATCGGGCAACCGCGGTCTAACGATGCGACAGTGTGAGCGCAACTGCCACAGAACCGCGAATGTCCACACGGCACCAGAGCCACACCTTCAAGTGGTTGCA
>Ga0209780_1002417_pt1 | contig 13263 bp, 10 predicted proteins | sample WorMetexBAHAMAS2_FD_187384 | JGI IMG/M metagenome (GOLD analysis project Ga0209780, IMG submission 187384) | Marine gutless worms symbiont microbial communities from Max Planck institute for Marine Microbiology, Germany - Inanidrilus exumae... | ecosystem: Host-associated > Annelida > Digestive... | reverse complement strand
CATTTGTAATGACACAAATTAACGAAATAAAGCGAAATAGATTGCCGATTTTTTCTATGCATTTCCTATGAGTACCGCTAATCTTCACTCTAGCCGTCACCGCGTTCTGGATATTATCTTATAAGTTTCCATCGTCTACTCTTAGCTGTCTGTAATGAAGTGTCGTTAATTTGCATGCTTCCAAACGGTCAGGGTAAGTAAGGTGTCTCAGTGCTGGCAGAATCTTTGTTGCACCTTTCTGTACTTTCTCTAAGGATTCTATATCACACCTTCTTCTTCACACCAGGATTGTAGGGTGCTCAGACAGAACAACAATAATCTATATGGGACCATGCAGTATAAAGTTGTAGCATAATACCACGAATGTTAGGCCTACTGTATGTGTAACGTACCCTGGCCACCGTACAACCATGCGTCATCGTCTTCAGCAGTGACAGACTTCGCAACATCCACACCCGACGCGACTTCCATTTTTGTTTTCATTGAATGCTAAATGAAAGCAATAAACATTAAATAACTAAATTGTATTCAGGGCTGGGCAAATAAACATGCAGTATTCGAGTTACTGATTCAAGGAGAAAGAGTGGTAATTCAATTCTATACCCATTTGAGTACTACGTCGCCGTCTTTTACACGCGAGGAAGCGAGGTATGAAATTATAGCTAACCGGCGCGACAGGATCTTTGGTATAAACGGGTTGCTTATATAAACTTATAATCCGTCATCAATCAATCACATCACATCAGAGCTGATAAACAGGCGCAGGCGATATCCTCTCTGCCCGTATCTCAATCATCATTATTTCAATAAAATACTCTTATCAGGACTCAGACTTCTAATAAATTCATCGAGAACAGCACATGAAATCGGTGTGCATAATTATTTTAAAAAAGGTTGAAGAGGACAGAAAGGCGAGTGGTGTAACAACTGCGCAGGACAATACAATGAATGACATTTGACCGACTGACTGTTCACAATGCGACGAGATCGAAGTATGAGAAGACATGACTGACGATAGCTTTGATAAGGAGCGAATGCCTTAATTCTGACGTACCGGTATTGATTTTATTTCTATCCAATTTTTGCATCACCACATACCTTTTTGGCTCTAGGTAATGAAACTAATCGACCACTGGCACCATAGCTTAGATATCTAAGCTATATGCTGGCACTATGGCTGTGGCCTGTGGCTGTGGCATTGGCAAAAGTGGCAGTCCCACACTCCCCACTCCGCGGGACAACAGAAGCAATGGGTGTGCCACTTACGAGTGCCGACACAATGCCGATGTAACAGATCACACTTATACTTCTTGATCACACGCACAAACTATATTTATCTTTCTGTAAAATAACTCATAACATATCAAAATTTAGTTATTAGCATTTGTTCAGGGAATAAAATAAAGGCAAAAAAATAACAATTTTAATTCCTGCTTGTCGTTTACTTACTTCCAGTTTTACGGTAATCGACACAACCAAATACAGAAAATGACACAGTGCCGAGGAACACAAGAGGAAGAAAAATGGCGGCGGTATTGTTGGGAGAGGGAGGTTGCGCAGCAAAAAGGTGTTTAACTTTTTCAGAGGACTTTTTAAAAATAAATAGGCATCAAGCATTATATAGAGTTTACTAACGGTTATGAAGTGAGACACAGGAATTAAAGCTGATGCTTTTTTTCCTTTCAAACATTTAGAGCTGTGCTGATGTAGTAATTTATTATTCGAGTACCCGCCAAGTAACGAGACTAGTGAATGAGATTAGAGAATGGATGCTCATTGTTCGTTGTTGAACGTAATGCATTTGGGTCTGTTTCTACCATTATAATACTCAACAATTTAGCGTTCTGTTCCGCGGTGGCGCTGCGGACTTCGGTAGGGCGTTGGATTTGCGACAGGTGCGGATCCAGGAGTAGAGATTAGGGTGCCATATGGCGACCGCGGAGCGCGAGCCTATAATGGGGGTCTGTGGGCTGTGCCCCCAGCGGGAGCGGGGTCCAGGGGCAGAGTCCCTGGTTAGGGGGTCAGGGGGCAAAGCCCCCCTGGAGCTAACGCTTTTTGGTGTTGTGATGTCTGAAATGGCGTTAAGCTGCTATGTTTATGAGCTGTTTTATGGTAATTAATGGTAGTTACAGTACCAACGTGTGCATTCATTTGTTATGCCATGCATTCAAACTAAATATCGTTATAGAAGTTTATAGCAACTTCTGCTTATTGCTTAAAGACTGAAGCTTTTCCCACGGCCAGCCATATGAATAGATATACGACGGAGGACAACAAACGGCCGGCCGTGTGAATAGCTAATTTAAGGACTGACCAAACGGTAGGCCATACTATATTTTGCTGACAGTCACGAGATGGCGACACTTGACGCACCAAAACTGTTAGTGCTAACAAATCAAACTAAACTGACCCTAACCATAACACTAACCCTAACCGACACAGTAACGGTGATATTTTTTACGCGCATTTCGTCGACGCCGATAAAAAGGTTGTATCGCAATAATAAAAGAAATTTTTGCGGAGGCGTGGTAGCGGGGTTCGTGGGAGAGCCCGCTTTTTCCGTTTTCTGACTTTTTACCCATTTGCTGACGGGAAGTCGATAGTAAGTTCATACTTTATGGTTGAAAAGAGGGGTTTTTTGTTGGGATATAGAAAAAGGGACTAGGTCTGTTGAGGGCATAACAGAAAGAAAGAAAGAAATAAAGCATGCGCATGGTCTATATAATTGTCGTAATTATTTTCAACTGGACATGTGAATAGATATACGACGGAGAAAAACAAATGGCCGGCCGTGTGAATAGACGCTCTCTTGCTTAAATCAATAGGGCATGGTCGTGCCCCCCCCCTGGATCCGCCACTGACTTGCGAATGTCATGCTTGAGTTGTGTGCAGCACATTGTGCATTAAAAATGAAATGTAAAGTGGTCTTATGATTATTATCAAATTCTGTTTTTATTGATATTTTTGTGTTTGTGCAGTTCGAAGCTTGCCGCTGTTTTACGCAAATTACACAATGCAAATGACATGTTACAGTCATCTGCATATGAGACCAGTAAACCGAATTCACCGAACGTGGATGAGACGTCAGTGGCACAGTCCAGTCCTTTTAGTGGTGTTGCCTTGAATGATGACAGTCAACGAGAAATTGTTGATCAGTTAACAGTTGTACACGAAGGGAATCAGAAGCCAGTTGACAATCATGAGTTAGCCACTCATGATTGCCCTGCAACATCGGTATAATTAGACTTAACTTGCTGTTGCATTTCTCTGTACAGAGTGGCTGCTAGTGTGACAGAGCCACCATGTTGGTTGTGATGTCATTCACTCAGGGGTCTAGTGGTTGATCAAGAATGGAGGAGGTCCATGCCTGTGGTATTGTTTCGAATTTTCCATTGTTGGGGTCAAGTGTTTCGAGTTCCCTTCAGTGCTTTGATACTGTTGGTTGGGTGATAGATGTATAGAAGAAGCAGTGTTGTTACGGTTTCTGAAACCTAGACCGAACGTAGCAAAAACCGTCCGTCAACAAATCCTAGGTTTTAACCCTTAACTTACGGAGGCAAGTCAACTGGCTTTGGTTGCAATCGCCTTTGGGCCATTCCGATTTTTAGGTAAGTTGCCCAAAATGGCGGGCACCCAGGACAAAATAACAACAACAGCATGCATCTTGTTAGGAATATTCTTTGATAAAGTTTAAAAAATGGCGAGAACTGAAATAATTTTATAAATGTATAATAGAACCGTTCTTTATGAGCTTTGCTTGTTAGTTTAAGCATTGATTGTTGTCGAGTGTATTATTGGACATGCATTGTGTACCTTGGTTCTACGGTACAACTAGTTTAAAAAGTGTTCATCCAGACAACCAAATCCGAAATTACCCAAAACCTACCGAAACCGACCGTAAAGGAAAATTTTGGAATGGAACCATAACAACATTAAAAAGAAGTACTTTGTTTTTTGGCCTAATCTGAAATAGCTCCATAAAGAGAGCTTGTTGTGCAGAACCAAAGTGGTGGTGGTGATGGTGGGTTTTGTGCACTTGTGCAAACCTGTATTGGTCATCGAAAGTGGATCAGTTAATGACTACAGATTACTCTTCAGTTGTTGTAGGCCTATTGATAGATTGTTTGATTTTGTGGTCAAGAGAACTAAGCCATCACTGAGTATTTGGTAATGTTATTACAGGGCCAAGCTTCAGAACGTGTCAGGTCATCAAGAAGGTAAGAAAATTACATGCATAATACGAATTACATTTCTTGTTGCAGAGAAGACAATTGGTATAGTTATGGGCTCAAAGAGCCTATAATGGAAACACTGTACTAGGCAAAAACAAGGTGTATAACTGCGCCTAAAATAAACTGAAATGAAATCTGGAGCACTGTGAGTACATTGTTGGGGGCTGGTCTTTGCAGATTTTGGACACGATCCGTGCAGTAGCCACAGTTTAAGAGGCAACTGAAATTTTATTTTTTTTTGATCCGATAAATAACGCAAGATTTTGCCGATTTCCTGTCTGTAACATTTCACGAAATTTGAACAGAACAGCGTCGATCGGTGAGGCAGTGAAAGCTTTCAGAACAGAATTTTGAAAATTTTAACTTAAGGGGTTGTTCCCCCAAAAAAATGCAAAAATTGCTCACAAAATTTCCAGGTCTTGTGACTTCAGACCACCATAACTCCACAATGATAACGATGATAACAGATTGCCTGGAACTCACTACTAATATAGCCCACTACGGGATGTCTAGTTTACATTTTTACCATTAGAATCAATTCAAAGTCTTCCCTGGTCTGTACGCCACATACAAGGAACGTACTACCCACATTTTCGGCAACGTTTGATATCGGGTAAACCACATACGCAGCTGCAGCTGCCTGGCTTCCGACATGGTAGAAAAGCAGACTGAATTGGAAACTGAAAGTAAGTAACACGGCAGATAATGCTGGCATCACTCAGTTGCAGGCACGTGACACTAGGTATCGTCGAATGCAGGAACTAAGCATGTTGTGCGTCAGTAAATAAGTAAACAGTTGTGTCACCTGTCGAGTACGCCGGTTAGAAACGCTCCCTTCGAGTCTATATTGCAGTGTGTCCCCATATACACTGCAACACGTCTAGTTAGTACATTTCTTTAAGCACAACTGATTCTAGAAAACAATGTTCATTGGTTCATCTGCAAATACAATCCACACTAATGATACATCGCTAATGAAATTTAACAATTACAGAGTAATATAGAAGGCCAATGAATTTGCATAGTCGGATGCAGTTGTAGCTAAGCATAGTATGGAGTTGAACAGTTATAAAGAATTTGCTGGGCATTGTCTTATTGCTTTGTTTTAACTTGATCTTTAACTATTTTGAAGTTGACCAGTAATTCATATATATTAATGCTACTAATTGTTTGTACACTATGTCTGAAAAACACATTCCACCGTTGACATATGTGAAGCGATTTTGATAGTTTGTGGCGAAAATGTTACTGGTAAAGGAAGCTATCAAAAGATGCTTTATTTTCCTATCTCGCCGAAATAGTGCTTTTACATTACCTTGCGAATCCTTGAATTTGCATCCATTTACTTAAATGCTGCATGCTGCTTTGCCATCAAATGCACAAAACACATTGAGATTGATCATCCTTTATTCCCAAAACAATCGATTGTGCACCAGACAAGCCTAGGAAGGGAGCATAGCATTCGACCTTCTGTTCCCAGTCCCACAAAATTGACGTTTTTGAAGTCTGTCACAGTGTTGATTGCGGTGTCAAAAATGGGAGTTGTTCTTTATCAAGCCTGGAGTGAAAGTCAGTGTATAGTGTTGCTGGAATATCTTAGTATCTCAACAAATGTTTGATGCTGTCAAACATGACACATATGACAATTTTGTCTTTCAGCAAGGCAGTGTACAAGTGCATCTTGTGTTCAGTACAGTGCAAAACTGAACTTTTTTCTCCTGATTTGTGACCCTGTAACAGTTCAAAGCTCAAACTCATTGAATACATTGATTATAAGACTGAAAGAGTATGCATTGCGAGTCAACTAGATTGTAGAAATCAAGCAGCGACTGGTTGAAGTCTGGTATTGCAGTAATACAGCATTTGAGTGAAAAGATGTGATTTTCATGTTTCTGTGTTTTGCCAGATGTCAAATTATGGCAGCCAAAGGTGGGACGTTTTGGGGGACACAGTGTATATCTCAGTTTGACGTTGCAGTGTCAAACGTTTAACAGTCAGTGGTGCATAGTTAATAATTTCACTCTTTATTGCCTAAATCTTGTGAAGTTAACGATTTTCTGTTTATTTTTAGGAAACAACAAAAAACACGGAAGGTAATTGAGACAGTAGATGATGCGCTGGTCAGTGCTGTGGAAGAATGCAGAGAACGGTATATGGATGTTGATTTAACTGAGTATTCATCTTCACAACCAGCTCTTACCGAGCAGAGCAGTTTCTCGAGTGAACAGCAGTCATTACAAAAGCCAGCAGAAGTGCAGCCACACAGCGAGTCTGCAGACCAGTCTGATGACATTACTGACAGGGTAGACCTACCTGAAGGTTTGTGATTGCTGGTTACACAATTGCAACAATGCATTGCTACTTTCGAGCATGTTTCTTTGAAATACGTGACTTCAATCCATACGAAGCCAGTTTTTAGGCTGTGTCGCCTGCACACAGTGGCCTTTTGTTATAGATACCACACACTGTGAGGCCGCTTGGGGGGCTGACTCGTGTGCGTCCAAGGAACCATGCATTAGATGTGGTCTAGATCCCCCTATGGGACAGGGCACTTTGGAGTGGAGACAACCACCGTTAGGGTGACAATGCAGAGGCAGCGATGCTGCCTTTTTGCCAGATTACTTTGGACACTGGTTATAAGCTCCAAGAGCCTATGTTGTAAATACTCTACGGGGCGAAAGCGGTCTTCACACGTTCGGCAATAACTCTGCCGAAAGTGAACCGATTTGGATGAAATCTGTAATAGTGTGAGCCAAATGTGGGGGGAGGGGCTGACCGTAGCAGATTTTGGTCACGATATGCACAGTAGCGACAGCTTGAGAGGCATCGTTTTTTTAAACGCAATAAAATTGCTCACAAAATTTCCAGGTCTTGTGACTTCAGGCCGTCATTACTCTGCAATGATTACAAATGCCGAAAACTCACCCCCAAATGGTCCCCCTATGGGATGTCTAGTTTCCATTATTACCGTTAGAATCACTTCAAAATCTTTCCCGTGTGATGTATGCTGTGCACCAGAAAGGGACTAACCCAAATTTTTGGCAACGTCTGGTGTCCAGTAGTACGCTGCAGTGCTGGTGCAGCCCAATATGGCTCTGGTGTGACCTAGTGAGCAATATATTGAAGAAAAGCAGACTGAATTGGAAACTGAAAGTAAGGAACACGGCAGATAACGCTGGCATTGCTCAATCGCAGGCACGTGACACTGGGTATCATCGAATGCAGGAACTAAACAGCTTGTGTGTCAGTAAATAAGTAAACAGTTGTCGCCTATCGAGTACGCCGGTGGTAAATGCTCTCTTCGAGCCTATATTGCAGTGTGTCTCCAGATACACTGCAACCCATCTAGTTAAATATTGTGTGTATCATTGTTGTATATTAAATACAGTCATCTGTAAGAATAGTTGTTATTATTCGGTTATCATTCTCAAAATTGGTATTTTTTACTAAGTTTACATTACTGTTCTTTTTGCTGTGGTTTTGTCACCGTTCATAGTGACAACAATGTTGCATGTATATACGCAAACTTCATGTAATCCTGTTATCAATCTATGATCTGGAATGTTTTGGCATGCATGTGCTGGTGAAGCAATACAAAACTGAAGAGAATGTTATTAATATTGTCAGCTTCTTGGACTTTACTTTTATCTCATGACATTATACAGATAATGCGCTCCTGTAAGTGCTATATTTGAATATGATGTTGCGAGGATCGAATGTCGACACTAGGGCAAAGCCTGAGTCTTGACATTTCAAACAAGGGACATCGTACTTGAATATTGCATGAACAGACATGCTTTATCTGTTTTGTCGTGTGACCAACCACAAGAATTAAATAAAGATTAATTTGAAAAATAATTGTCTGAACAGTGCCAATAGACGCTCGAGTTATGTCGTGTTACAAGACGAATCCCAGCATTCGCCGTTACATGTAACAATAAACTCAGCTTCATGCAACACCGTTCGCTAGGTGTTACCTAACATACGATATCTGAAGTGAACTCTAAATTCTTTAAGTAAAAATTTGTACTTTATTTCAGACGTTGGTCTAATTTGTTATCTATTTAGTTTTTATTTATAAGTGTCACAGTTTTACAGTAATAGTATACTAATTGCGAGTAAAGGGGCATTCAGACAGGACGCGGTATGGTGCGACGTGGTTACGTGTGGAAAATGGCAGCAGATTCAGTGCCGCAGTGTGTTATCTTTTTGGCGGCTTTCTGTGGAGCCACATCCAGTCTGAACGCACTAAGTGATTTTCACATCACAGAGTGTGACCATATGGTTCAATAGGTTGAACCGAAATGTCACTAGTGACAAATTCATGGAAATTTCAAAAGTTTGACTTTGGAATGTCGGACGTTTTACATTTCCGTGACCTTTCACTGTCTGTTAGTCGTAGATCATTTGATATTAATAAACACCATGTGACCGTGTTTCGACCACGACACATCTCGATAGTTGGTCATACAACAGTGACGAAATAGCACATTCAAACTGATTGAATGTGTTGCATACAGGGACAGTGTTTGTACAACCGGAATCTGTGGACTGTTCTCCCACCTTTCAAGAGCTTGAAACCTCGCGTGCAAAAGGCAAATTTAAAGGTACAGTCGTGTGAATGTATGTCTATTTGAATGCCTTTTGGAGTTTGCAGTTGTATTGACACTTGCTAAATGTGTTGACCACAACTTGCTTGACTTAAAACTCGCTGCTGCTGTTGGAAGATATATCACAGAGCAGTTATTTTTATGCAGTTGTGGTGTGTACTCTTGCTGTACTCATTTATGTCTCCAGATCTGTTTTAACCACATATTCATGTACTTGCAGGATGTAAATAGTGTCAATCAAGGAATTCATTTGTCTTTAATTTTTTGACAGGTAACTTGGACACGGCAATAATTAACTGTTCTGCCTGCCATCGACAGATCGGCAGTGACACCGGTTCGGCCGTTCACAGGCACCCAGTGTTGAAAGTACTCATCTGCAAGGTACAAAATTCTGTAACTTTCAGCGGTAAGCATGTATGCGCTTGTTAGTGAGCTGGTGTTGGCAGTAGCCCTTTTTGTTGTCATCCATACACGTCAAATTTGTTGAGAATTGTGCCAGTGCAAATTACAGAACCCAAGATGAGCAACCCTCTGTTGACACTTTTAGCGCTGTCTGAAAACGTCTTTTTGGCTCGATTCATTCATACTACACCCATGCTGGTATGCTAGCAACTGCTGGCATACTGGATGTGGATACAGTTCGGATTGCTGATGTTGAACAACGTGAAGTTACAGGTGTTTGCATTTTTGCTATTCACCTGTGTTGGCGAAGGCATTATGTTTTTAGGCTGTCCTGTAGTCTCGTATGTCTCTCCATTTGTTCAGTCAGATATTGTTACGAAGATCCCATGAATGACTTGAACAAGTCACAGTAGGCCGTCGAGGTCATATCTTGTGAGCACCATGTCATGAACTACTTGAACAGTCTCGATGAAACTCACTGGGAATAACCACTATCTACTACTTGTCATTTTATTATACTTCAGAGGTCAATAGTCACGCATGTGATGACAGAGACATCCACGTCAACGCTGGGCATAGAAGTCCAGCTTCTAGTTGCAGTGGTGTTAAATTGCTGGCAGAAAGGGTGCAGGATCTATTTCCCATGAGACAGCTGGCAAGAAAGGGTGAAGGTCAAGTGAATGATTTGTCTTTGTTGCTGCGAGTTCCGTTCAGTGCTTTGACACTGTTGCTTGGACAACGTAAACAGCCTGTTGAAACATGCTACAGAAGTTGTTTTGTTGGACTGGAAAACCATCTTCAGATGGCAACATGCATGAAATAAGTCTTCCGCTGTAAAGGAAATTTATGTCAGGCATGAAACAAGATGATCAAAAATAGAAATCTTTCAGGCAAATCAAGCATGTATGAAGTTTCAAAAATTCTTTCTAGTCGACTATGGAAAAGAAGATTTGTTAAATGAAAGCTGAATATGTAGTACCGTGGTGGTAGTGGTATCGTCAGTTGGTGAAAGTATTGACGTGTTTGTCTGTGTAGAAATGCTACACGCTGTACAACAACACCAACATCGAGCAGGACACTGACGGTAGTGATGAGCAGTGCCGGTGGTGTGGTCAGGGTGGTGACCTCATCTGCTGCGACTTCTGTCACAACGCAATCTGCAAAGCCTGCATTCGTCGAAATCTCGGCCGCAAGGAGCTCTCCAACATTCTCAACGCAGGTAGTCATTAGTACTGTGTGGGCCAAGCACAGGTCTTGTATTACATGCATGGACTTAATCGACTTCCGAAATTTGGGGTATGTTTGCATCGTTTCCTTCTCTACAAAATGCTCATTTAACGGCCTTTTTTCCTGGACAACCTGGGTAAGCTGGCACCAGAAACGTAAACCATTCTGGATTTTAATGAAGCAGGTGATGGAGTGACAGTGGCATCAGCTGGGCTGTATGCAAGTCATTTGCAGCTTGCTTCAGACGTGTAACCATAACTCCATTTGCACAGGCCAGATGCTGTTCCTGACACCCAACCGTGTCAAAGCGCTGAAGGCAATAGGATGTTGATCTGTTTGTTCATTAACATCAGCTTCAGGACTCAAGGATGAGGACACTTCTCAACAAATTGTTGCCATTTATGCACAGCCTTTGATAGGGTGTAAACGTAGACGAACAGTCAGTTGTAAATACTGATGTTTGTGCATATCATTGTGCACAGTTGTCATGCACAATACAGCACCGAACAGTTTTGATAATCTTCCCTCTTATCCTCGAGAAAGTAAAAGGGAAAATTATCAGAACTCATTTCTCTACAAAACTGATATAATCTGTAATTGTTTTCACATCTTCAGATACTGTGCAGTTATGACAACTCATCTGTTGTAGACTATGTTTGTAAAAACTGATTCTTTAAGATTTCAAGATGATAATTCTGGCAGTTATCACTATTTTGACAAAATTTTAACTTATTATCAAGATAACATTTTAAAAAATTTTAAATGTAATTCTAGCCAGTTTGGTTTTGAGTTAGCTATTTTATCATGCAGTGCATTGGAGTAGTTCAGTTAACATCAGCTTAAAACCTTTGTGTCATCAGGGTTGCCTGATGCTCATGCTCAACTATCAGTTGTTACTTATACTGTAATTATTACTGGCCTGCCTATACACAGTGTAGAGGGGGCCAGACTAGTAACGGTCACTGTCGTCGTCGTCTGTAACACTTCACGGCGGCACAACGTAACTTGCCAGGGGGCAGCACGCGACTGCGGGCCAGTCATGTTATGTCCCGTTAGGGCGACACCTTGTTTCACGTGTTTTGTCTGTGTCAATAGAATTGATGCTTTTTTCGGTATCTGCATCGTTTTAGTTATCTTCAGTGTTGTGTTACTGTTGTAGAACTTACGAATAAGTCTGATAACGATTTGTTTTGCATGTTATATGCACCAATGCATGCTTTAAACTATTTACTTCCACCCTCTAAAGACTGACCCTTTGAGAGCTCGAAGACATTATTATCAGCTGCCTGAATATTCCACTGATTCGCATAAGAGATAATTTGTTACCCATTGTCTATATAGATATGTTAAATAGTGTTTTTGTCTGTTAGTGTATGGTACGTTTTATTCTATTTCTGCTTTTTATGTTTTTTATGTGATGTGAAATGACATTTTTTGAACTAAAACTAAGATGATTGCTATAACTAAATAATAACTACACTAAAATGATTTTAAAATAACTAAATAATAGCTAAAATGATTGCTTTTAGTTAACTATAACTAAACAAGGTGTCGCCCTAACAAGACAACTGTATTGGCCCGCCGTGCAGTGTCGGCCGCCCGGCAGGCTGCCCGCCCGCCATGAGCATTACAGACGACGACGACAGACAATAGACACCAGTGAGCAAAACAATACTGACCCATTAGGTGGACCAGTAATAAAATAAAAATGATTGATTTGAAAACTAACTAAAACTAAAATGGTTTTCATAACTAAAATATCACTGGTAATAATTTTAGTATCTCACCAATATAAGTTTTGGTTGTTGGTAGGTGACAACGAACGTTGGCGCTGTTATGTTTGTGACCCAAAGCCTCTACTTGGTCTGATAGAGCACTGTAGTGCCGTCATGGAAGCACTAGCGCGCCAGGAGAAACTTGAGTCGGATAAACGACGCAAGCTGGATGGTAGCAGCAAACTGATAACAGGCAGCCAGTATCAGAGTTCTGTTGTCAAAACCGCCACGGGATCCAAGCAAGTAGCACAGCCTGTTTCAGTCATACAAACTGCTTCTGTCGCTACAATTGCGAAGTCAAGGATGCCGTATTCTGCTGATGCTGCTAAACAGCAATCCGCAAAAGTTGCAAGCAGAACAGTCGCTTCACTGCTGTGTGAACCGCGGCAGCAGCTGAACAAATTGTCAACAAAGACTGTTGCATCACTGCTGGCTGAGCACCAGCTGAAGCCTGGAATGTCGGCTGCTAATTCTGGCCAGTCACAGGCTATGTCATCCGTTCCGCGGGCTGCTCAACCAGTGCCGCAGAATGTGCAGAATGTTGTTACAAGTCAGAATGTCCTGATCGTGCTTGATCGGTTACTCTCGGCAACAAACTCGATGAACGTCTTCCTCCAGTCGCTGCGGATGGATGCCCGGAAGAATGCCGTTGGCAACACACAGGCACACTTGGAAAAACGTCGTGAGATCGCTGGTAAGCTGACTCGCGCATATGCTGCATACACACGATCATTTCAAGAAGTCGCTACACATTCTTCGTCATCTTCAAATGCTGCTGCGGCTTCACAGATGACGAAGGTTAATAAGTCACAGCAGAGCAATGTCGTGATTCGTGCTCCGCCTGCATCTGCCACATCTCGTCCACCAGCCAACAACCAGCGATCAGTTCTAAATCATCCTGTGGTAAAATCGAGCAGCAGTGAGGTGATCGAGATATCCGACAGCGAAGATGATCGAGCCAGCGTCAGTGTGGTGAAGAGCAAAAACACACAGCCGACCTCTCAAAGAAATGTAGTC
>Ga0209780_1002416_pt1 | contig 13263 bp, 9 predicted proteins | sample WorMetexBAHAMAS2_FD_187384 | JGI IMG/M metagenome (GOLD analysis project Ga0209780, IMG submission 187384) | Marine gutless worms symbiont microbial communities from Max Planck institute for Marine Microbiology, Germany - Inanidrilus exumae... | ecosystem: Host-associated > Annelida > Digestive... | reverse complement strand
TTCTTTTCCAAGGAAAAAGGGTGAACCGGGATATACATGGGGCTAGAAATATTTTGATTCGTTTTTTGACAAAGGTGATAGATGTTTTATCACCCCAGGGAGCTTACCCCTTAAACATAACCAACCCATTATTTGGTGTTTTTGGCGTTTAAAAGTAAGAGATAAACGTTAGCGGTACTGAAAATAATACCAATACGCGGGGTGATATGTTCGCCCTTGGTCAACTGGGCAAGGGTAGTTGGTATTTTCGCGCGAATCAGCCGGATTTATTTGATACAGGCAGTTGGCAATTAGGTGATGCCCAATATTTTTTGCAAACTGAAAAGCTAGATTATGCGCTGGGTTCTCAGTCAACATTTTGGCAGAGTAGCGGTGGTGATTATTGGGGAGCCACGCTGGTGAAGCGCAGTGGTTTTAGTTCTACTCAATCATCCGCGGGCGGATTTGATCCAGCGCTGCGTCGGCAAGCGTGGCAGGTGGCACGAACAATTATAGGTGAGGCTGCACCAGGTACAGTGGCACAATTGGTAGAAGGATTTGGAAATGAAATCATCGCCGAAATCTTGGTAGATTCCTCTGGCGTTTACCGTTTTGAAGACGTGGCTACCCCTAGTGACTCGTTCATAGAATATCGTGTATTACTCTATCCCGACGGAGTGCTAACCGCAACACCCGAGGAACGTAAAGCCCAGTTTGATACTCGTACTGGACAGTTAGAAACTGGGGCTTCTGCGTGGATTTTCTCTGGTGGATTTAATCGCCAAAATTCAGGCAATTTTTTGGGCAAAATGGATAAATTTAGAGGAGGCTTCGCCTATAGGCGTGGGGTTTTGGATTCACTGACGCTTGGCGGTGGTTTAGTACACGAAGAGGTATTGAAACCGATGGTTGAAATGTATTATCAATCGGCTCAATTCCCGTTAGGAATCAGTATTGATGCCATTCTGGACGAGGATAATAAAATTCGTTATAACGCCAATGGCTCGTTGCGATTATCTAAAAACTTAAATCTCAACTTTTCCAGTGATAGACTATCCAAAAGGTTTTACTTAAATTGGAACAATCTTTTACCTGGCTTAAGTATCCGAGCAAGAAGCGATACTCGTACTGATTTAAACTTGGCTGGATTTACTTATTCTAAATCCATTAACAAGTTATATGCGAATATAAATGCCGAAATAGATACAGAGGGGCAAATCCGAAGTTATTTAAACGGTTATTGGGATAATTTCCGTTTGAACTACCAAAAAGACGATACTAATGAGGTTGCTAAATTAAGTTATAATCTTTCCGGTAATCGACGCTCCGATTTGGGGCACTCGTTGAGGATAAATCACAGAACCAGTAAAAGTGGTAATTTTACTCGCGAATTCAATGAAATTGCTTGGCATTATGAGTCCGTTGCAAGAACCCAAGATAGGCGAAATCTGTGGCGAGTTGATTTGGGTTATGGTAATGGCTCATATGGTGGCGGTTTGATCGGCTCCCTCACCACTTATATTATTCCTGGTGTTGATATACGTTTGCGTTATCAAGATATTTCCATAGCTTCCGATCAAACCAGCTTTTCTCTCGAATTTTCCACAAATTTCCGACTTCAACCTAAACTGGATAGAGGCGATAGGGAAATTGAATGGTTACGCGGAGAGGGGGGTATATTTGTTCAACCGTTGTTGGATAAAAATGATAATGGTGTGCATGACTATGGCGAAGAAGTCTACGTTGAGAATGCACATTTATTGTTAGTTTTGAATAACAAGCCGGTTTCAAAATATCGGCTTCAAGTCACCAACCGGGGTGTTTATACACAAGTAACTCCCGGCACCTATCGTCTTGATCTTGATCCAGCCGGATATCCAATAGGTGGTACGCCTGCCCAAACCTCCTACGCTGTGCATGTAACAGCTGGTGGTTATACTAGTATTATTGTTCCTTTCAGCGTTTCCTATACCATCGCTGGTACCGTACGAGATGCTCAAGGAAATCCAGTAGGTGGCGTAAAAGTAGAGGCTGTTCCGGTTGAAAAAGGTGGCAAATCGTTTGCCGTAACCAACGGAGTAGGTATTTTCTTCGTGGACAATGTGCGACAAGGTGTGTATCAAATGTTACTTGATGGTGAATCAGTTGATGGTAATACTGTCGAAATAACTCCTGAGTCTGAATTGATGGTGGAAATTAATTTAATTAAGCCGTAATAATGGCATCTATGCATCATGCCGGACGGGGTTGCAAACCCCGTCCTGCACAACTATTTCTTTAAGAAATAGGATTTTTAGATTGCGCTACGTTAAAAAATCCTATTTCTTTAAGAAATAGGATTTTTAGATTGCGCCACGTTAAAAAATCCTATTTCTTTAAGAAATAGGATTTTTAGATTGCGCCACGTTAAAAAATCCTATTTCTTTAAGAAATAGGATTTTTAGATTGCGCTATTCAAGGTTTTTTTTACCACTTGCACCACCCCCGCTTAATCTGCTATTTTGCCACATTTTTCTAAATCCCAACAACTATGACACGATATACCTTTATTACAGGTGGCGTAGTCTCCTCGCTTGGCAAAGGCATTGCCTCTGCTTCTTTGGGGGCTATCCTTGAAGCGCGTCAACTCAAAGTCACTTTAATTAAATTAGATCCTTATATCAATCTTGATCCAGGCACAATGAGTCCATTTCAACACGGTGAAGTTTTTGTCACTGACGATGGCGCAGAAACCGATCTTGATTTGGGACATTACGAACGCTTTGTGCGTACCACAATGGGGCAACTCAACAATTTCACCACCGGGCGTATCTATGAAAACGTTATCCGCAAAGAACGGCGTGGCGATTATTTAGGCGCTACTGTGCAAGTCATTCCTCATATTACTGATGAAATCAAGCGATGTATTCTTGAGGCTGCCAATGGGGCTGATGTGGCGATGGTCGAAATTGGTGGCACAGTGGGGGATATTGAGTCGTTGCCCTTTTTAGAAGCCATCCGTCAACTCGGCGGCGAATTGGGGCATGAGCGAGCCCTTTTTATTCATTTAACTTTAATACCTTATATTCCCACAAGTGGTGAACTTAAAAGTAAGCCCACTCAACATTCGGTTAAAGAATTGCGCTCTATCGGCATACAACCTGATATTTTACTTTGTCGTTCTAGCCACCCTTTGCCCCTTGGCTTACGACGCAAAATTTCTTTATTTACCAGTGTCGATGAAGCTGCGGTGATTTCTATGTTAGATGCTGATTCGATTTATCGCATTCCTTCGCTATTGCATCAAGAGGGTTTGGATAAAATTATCTGTGATAAATTCCAATTAAACACGCCACCGGCGGATTTGTCCGAATGGGAGAAAGTTTTGTCAGCCATGGAGAATCCTACCGCCAGTGTTAATGTGGCTATGGTAGGTAAATATACGGAATTAACAGATGCCTACAAGTCAATTAATGAGGCATTAATTCACGCGGGGATTCATACGCGCACTCAAGTCAATATTATTTATATTGATTCTGAGGCTCTTGAAACGCCAGAGTTTGAGTGTTTAAAAAACATAGACGCTATTTTAGTCCCCGGCGGTTTTGGTGAGCGCGGTATTGAGGGTAAAATTTGCGCGGCTCAATTTGCGCGAGAAAATAATGTACCTTATTTAGGTATTTGTTTAGGGATGCAAGTCGCTGTCATAGATTTTGCTAGAGAAATTGGCTTAGAAGGGGCACATAGCACGGAATTTGGGCCTGATACGCCCCATCCCGTCATTGCCTTAATTACTGAATGGACAACGGACAGCGGCGACATAGAACAGCGCGATGAAAATGCCGATAAAGGCGGTACAATGCGCTTAGGCGGGCAAAATTGTCATCTGATGATGGGGAGCAAAACTTATGATTTGTATGGAAAAGAAATTATCCATGAGCGCCATCGCCATCGCTATGAATTTAATAATAATTACATGGGGATGCTGCGACAGGCGGGATTAGTATTTGCGGGCTTGTCGGCGGATGGCAATCTTGTGGAAGTGGTGGAAAATAGTCATCATCCTTGGTTTATCGGTTGTCAATTTCATCCTGAGTTTACTTCAACGCCACGCGATGGACATCCGTTATTTTCTGGTTTTATTCGAGCGGCGCGTGTTTATGCGAAAGAAATGAAGTCTTGAAACTATGAAAGGAGTCCAAGATTTATCTTGGATTTCCCAATTATAAACTTATATTAAATTTGAACTGTGATTTATGTGATTGTTAAAAGCATGATAAAAATCACAATTCAAAGCATAGCGTAGGGTGGGTAGAAGCGAAGCGTAAACCCACCCCCACTCTATCATTTTTTAATCTTTTTGATGATTTGGTGGGTTTCGCTATCGCTCCACCCACCCTACGCTCTAAGATTGAAGAAAAGCGTTCAAGTGCGATATGGGTTGAAATCAATCGCTCATTTCAATAATTTCATGTTTAACAAAAACTAGGTTTTTGTAAATTTGTTGCAGATGATTTGTATGCGTCGCATTCAATGTATGACTAATAAAATATTGATATTTATTGTTATCTAATTTCTCTAAAATTACAAAGTTCCAATTTTCACCAATAATGAAGGCTCCTTTCATTGTCTTAAAATTGTTGAGTTCAATAGCTGAGATTAATTCAGCTAATAGTTGGGGTCTCGGATCGTCATTTTTAATGGATTTTTTAAATTCTTGAATAAAAAAATAAGGCTTTTTTGAATATTCTAAGCCTTTTGCTACTAAAAAGTCTGTGGTACCGGTTAAGATAAATTTATCGGTTTTATAGGTGAGCTTTGCTTCATAAAAATCTCTTATTTCATGAGCCACATCAGTAAATTTTACTCGATTTAAAATCGGGGCAAGAAATTTTACTTTTAGTTCCTCTTCGTTATAGCTTTCTATTAAAAAGTAATTTTCCTCAATTAAATTGTCAAAAAAAGCTTGGTCATTTTGATTGAGTTGAATATCAGCTTCAAACCAGTCAGAGAATATTTCGGTAGAAATATTTCTTTTGATTGTCACTATACATTCTAAGTCTTTAAAATTAATCGTGCCAAAGGTATAAATTGGCACGTCTTTTTTTTGATTTATTTCTTTGAGCGACATGATATCAAGCCTCATTTGTGTGATCTTTGTAGGTATATTACTACATTTATATCAAAGCAAGCGTAGGGCGGGTAGAAGCGAAGCGTAAACCCATCATTTTTTGGACTCCGAGCACCACTTGGAATCCAAAGCTTTAGCTTTGGGCGGCAGATTCGTCCAAAGCTAAAGCTTTGGACTCCGAGCACCACTTGGAATCCAAAGCTTTAGCTTTGGGCGGCAGACTCGTCCAAAGCTAAAGCTTTGGGCTCCAAGCACCGGCAGAATTTCAAGATCAAAAAACTTGGTCATCGAGTGAAAAAATAATAATGGAGAGCCGATATCAACTTCTTCTGGTTGCGACTGATTTTATATTATATAGATATATTAATCGGGTGGATAGCTTAATCCACCCCACACGCTGTAGTACAAAATTTGGCTGAACGGCAGCAAGGCAGGAATGAGGGGGCGTAACGTCAGTTAGTTAGTTGAACCACATAGTTCAATGCCCCATACAATTGAGCCAACTTGTCAATTGTAAAATTGATTGGTTCTTTAACAAAAACGTCTTTTTTCAGTTCTCCGAATTGCCATAAATTGCCGTCAGTAACAATTCCATAAACCGGATGATCAAAATCATTATTGATTTTTTGTGAAGCAACCAATTCCGCTAAACATTGTCCCCATCCTTGTTCAAAATCATTTTTTTTGGCTTCAACGACAATGAGTATTGGTTTCTCTAATACCGTCTTACCTAACTCAGAGCGAGCTGAAAAGATATAATCTGGTGTGCCAGAAAGGGTTTCATCATAAGATATGCTTTTTTGGATCCAGAAGGAACATTTGAAATAATATTTTTTATACACTTCTCTCAAAATGGGAGAAATGATAATTTCGCAGCGTGAGGCTTCTGAACTAAAAATATCAATATTTTCCTTGTAAAATTCCAAGTCACTCAAAAAGTTTTCTGATGGCTGTATTTCTTCGGCGACAATAAAATTGTCTTCATGGTATTTGATACTATATTTTTTCTGCACTTCTGCAATGTTTTTAAAATCACTAAATGCCATATTTCAGTTCCTATTTTTGGACTATTCTGTATTTGCCTGCACAAACTGAGGATGCACAACAACGCCAGTTTCACCGTCAACATAATCTTTTTCAAACTTCTGACGATTAGCTTCATTTATCAAATCAATAAAAAAGACTAACCAAATTTCGGTCACTTCTAACTGTTGCCCATATTCAGCGGCTTGGATAAGTGCCTTACGATATGCTGGCTGATTGGAAAAACTTTTTAATTCCAAGCCAAACAATTGTCCAGCATGACGTATTAATAAGTCAATCGCGCCATTACCAGTTGGAAATTCTGGGTAAACTTGTCCCTCATAAATACGGAGAAAACTTTCCAGGTAGGAATAAAGATGAAAATGAAAAACTGCTTCATACACGCGCAAATCATTTCGACGACGCGGAGCATCTTTTAACACTTGTTTTCGATTGGTTTGCAAATACTGTTCATATCGTTGTAACACGCGACGAATGTTGAGCTTATCTTCGGTAATGGTGTCCGACAAATCTTCAAACGGATCCGATAAACACTGAATTTCTTCCCGATACAATTCTCTGGCAAAATAGTTGAATAATCGCTTTTGTATAAAAGGGCAAGGAAACTTCAGGTAATGCTCTGTCAAGCTAATTTGTTCAACATCCACCACTCCGTTCATATAAAGAAAATTGATGAAGGGATCATCGTAAACAAATTTTGTTTTGGTTTTCGTTTGAAAAAGTTCCAAAACAAACGATTTGTAAGGTTCCTGTTTCGCTTTGCTGATGATGTTTAGGATGTTATTATTAGGCAACAAATCCAGCGCAGCGGCGTAAACTTTTTCAAAGTGCGCCATCGTAATCGGTTTAGATGTGTCTTGATTGTAGGTTTCAGTCAATAACTCTCCAAACCAGCAAGTTAGTCCAGGTTGCCCCTGAAACTCATACGAAATACGTTCCACAACCTCCGGCTCAATCTTTTGTGTACGTTCTTGTTGATACCAGTTGAATAATTCCGTTACTTCGTCGTTTGTTAAATTGGGGATGTGTATGCTGCGTTGGACATTGAAAGGCGAACCTTTAACATTTTCTACGCCCAAAACGGCGCGTACTCCGATTAATGCCATACCGTGTAACAAATACTCTTTTTCGCCAGTAAGTTTGTTCGTTTGGCTTTGGCGAGTATTGTAAATATGACGAAAAACTGCGACTAATCTAGCGAGCACTGCTGGTTCAAGGGCATCAAATTCGTCCAAAATCAGGATCAATGGCTTAGCGAGGATGCCCGATTCAAACAATTGATCAAAATCATCTAAAGTATTTATAGAGAGATTTTTATCTAAGTTCAATTTTTTTATCAATTTTCGGGCAATAAGTTGAGCCACACTATTGCCATCCGTCACTTCAGAAAGAAATTGCAAACTGAGGAGCACAACATCGAATTGGCTTTGTTGTTCGAGTGTTAAGAACACTTCTTGCATAATCCAAGTTTTGCCGGTTTGACGAGGTGCCCAGACAGTGATGTAATGTCCACCTTTGTCGGGATTATCGCCTTTTAATTGTTGAATTGCTCTGGCTATCAATTGTTGACGGGGCACGTAATAATATAGTTCCCGATCAATCGGACCATAAGATGAAAATTTCCGCATTTTTTTTGCTTTGGTTGCCATAATTATCTATGATTTTCATTATCACATAATAAAAAAAGAATTACAAAACCTTTGTTTATTATGCTTGCTGGACGGAGTTTGCAAGCCAACGTTATCCAGTGGCAAAAAAACTTAAGGATGGAGTGTTCCATAATACTTCTGGCTCTTGGAATCCAAAGCTTTAGCTTTGGCTCGTCCAAAGCTAAAGCTTTGGACTCCAAACACCGGCAGAATTTCAAGATCAAAAAACCTGGTCATCGAGTAAAAAAAATAATCATGAATAGTAAAGCCCTTTACCTACGCTTATTAGGATACGTCGCCCCCTATTGGCGCGTATTTGCTTTAGCCGTTTTGGCGATAATTGTCATGGCATTGACTGATCCAATTTTGGCTGCCTTGATTCAACCATTACTGGATGGTGGCTTTGTCGATAAGGATCCCACCGTGATGAAATGGATGCCAGTTGTTTTGATAATCTTATTTTCAGTCAAAGGATTATCCATGTTAGCCAGCAATGTCGGTATGACTTGGGTAGCGTCGCGTTTAGTGATGGATTTGCGGGTGGCGATGTTTAGTAAAATTTTAACCCTGCCAACCAGTGAATTTGATAAGACTTCTTCCGGCGTTTTGTTATCTAAAGTTACATACGATGTCAATCGCGTTATGGCAGCCGCTACCGAGGCACTTATTATTTTGGTGCGCGACAGTTTAACGGTGCTAGGCTTGTTGGCGTGGATGTTTTATCTTAATTGGATGCTTTCTTTAATTGTTTTTACGACGGTGCCGTTGACTATTGTAATTATTCGTATAGTTAGCCGAAGGTTGCGGCGGATGAATACTTCTATGCAGGATGCAATGGGGTATATGACTCGAGTGCTTGAAGAGGCAATAGGGGGGCATAAACTGGTTAAAGTCTTTGGAGGGCAGACTTATGAGCAAAACCGTTTTCAGCTTGCTAGTAATCAGGTGCGGCAATTAGAAGTCAAAACTAAAATCACTTCTGGTTTGAGTGTTTTTATTGTGCAAATACTCACCGCTTTCGCTTTGGGAGTTATTATTTATATTGCCGCCCAACAGTCAGCGGCGGATAATATCACCGTGGGTGGCTTTGTGTCGTTGTTTACAGCCATGGGTTTGTTGTTTAGCCCTATCAAGCGTTTGACTCAGGTGAATGAGAAATTGCAACAAGGGTTGGCGGCGGCGCAAAGTGTTTTTAATTTGATTGATCAAGCTTCAGAAATCTCTCCCCCTAAAGGAAATTTAGCACGTTTATCGGGCAAATTGACTTTTCAACAGCTTTATTTTGCCTACGAGGGACAAGCCAGCCCCGCCTTGCAAGATATTTCTCTGACGATCATGCCCGGTGAAACTATCGCGTTTGTCGGTGCATCGGGCAGTGGTAAAAGCACTTTAGCGAATTTAATTCCGCGCTTTTATAGCGTCACTGAGGGACAATTGTTAGTTGATGATATTAATATCAATGATTTACCCTTAGAAACGCTCCGCGCTAATATTGCCCTCGTCGGTCAAGATGTGGTGCTGTTTAATGATAGCGTTGCCGCTAATATCGCCTACGGTGCGATGGCAGAGGTGTCGCGTGATAAAATCATAGCTGCGGCTCAAGCGGCTTATGCTATGGAATTTATTGAGCAAATGTCAGACGGTTTAGATACGCCTATTGGTGAAAGAGGCGTTAAATTGTCGGGTGGGCAGCGTCAACGTCTTGCTATCGCTAGGGCTTTGTTAAAAGATGCACCGATTTTGATTTTTGATGAAGCTACTTCGGCTTTAGATACGCAGTCAGAGCATCAGGTGCAACAGTCATTGGATAAACTTAAACAAGGGCGTACTATGCTGATTATTGCCCATCGTTTGTCTACTATTGCTAAAGCTGATCGTATTGTCGTTATGGAAAAAGGGCGTATTGTGGAAATGGGTGAACATGCAGAATTGATTGAAAAACAGGGAATTTATGCTAAATTGTACCGAGTGCAAATGACTGGATGATGCCCCAGAACGCGGGTTGAATGCTTGCTAAAAGAGGCTTTGGAGGCTGGGGGCATTCAGTTGTTTCGGGAATGAGGTACGATTTCCCGAAACCTTAAATTGAAATATCGTTTGGTGCAAATTTATACCCTTGAGAATCAAGAATATGTGCTGCTAGGCGATTTTATGGGTGATGAGGTGATTGGATCAAAAGTGCTGGCTGGTTTGAAAATAATGACGGATTCACTTTTTGGCAAATAATAAGTTCCCTACGGGAGGAAATCGTACCTCATTCCCGAAACAACTGAATAGTTTAAGTTAAGAGTTCGTAGTAGGCGATTTATCGCCTCACTATGACAGAAATAGGCGATAAATCGCCTACTACGAACTTATTATAAGGTTTTTCAAACCCACCCAATCGCAACAACCGTCACCTCAATTCCCTGAATCGTCTCTTGAGTTGACAATTTTTCAAGGACTGTTTCTTCAAGTACTGGAATAAACAGTGCAATTGTCACGCTATCTATGCCTAAGCCCTTAGCATAATCAGCCGCCTGTAGACGATATTCTTTTATTTGATAGCTATCTACAAAGCTTTTGACTTCGATAATGCCTCGTTGCTTGCCACACTGAAGATGCAGATCAACCTTTCCATTGCCGGTGGGAAATTCTGGACTCACCACACAGCGCCTACCCACGGCTTCTTTAAGCCAAGTAAAAAGATGAAATTGTCCCACAGATTCTGTTAATTTAAAATCTTTTTTTCGGCGTGGTTGATTTTTCCAAGGATTAATATCTTTTTCTCTCAGGCGAACCAAGTAGTCCTTGTACCTTGTCAGCAAGGCTGGCAAATTCAGTGAGGCACTGGCAAAAACATCGGTGAGTTCATCCAAGGGCTCCAGTGCGAGAATCGGCATTTCTGGTCCTATAATCTCATTGCTTAAGGCATCATAAAGACAGCGTTGAACAAACGGAGAGGTAAAACGGCAAACATATTGCTTTTCACCGCTTGACGACGTTTCAATAGTCGGTTCAATCAAGCCATGAAGATAAAGATAATTGTGTTTAGGTTGATGAAAAAAGAAGGGAACATTCGACGTTGTAAACAAGGAGGTCAAAAAATCCTGATACGCCGGTTCTCTCGCTTTAGCAATCATATTTAATAAAGTATTATTAGGCTCTCTTGATCGGGCAGATAGCGAAACCAGTTTCCAGGTTTCTTCATCAAGCGTTTTATTTGCACCCGGATTATACTTTTCAGTCAACAATTCTCCAAACCATGACACTAAACCGGGTTGTCCTTTTGTGGATTCATAAACTTGCTCGACTACCGCCGGTTCAATTTGTTGACCGCTTTCTTCTTGATATTGTCGATATAATTCTTTGACTTCTGCCGGCGTTAAATTGGGCACTTTGAGCGATCTTTGAATATTGAACGGAGAGCCCCGTTGACTTTCAATACCGAGTACGGCTCGAACGCCAATCAGTGCTAATCCATGCAACCAATTGTTTTTACGGTCAAGATACAGTTCACGAAATTGTGCAACCATTAAGTCTATCAAAGCCAGCGGAATGGTATCCACTTCATCTATCAATAGGATGAGCGGACGATCCCAAAGTCCATCGGTTTTTGAAAATAAATCACTAAATTCTTTCCAACTCGAAACAGTAGGTTTGTTGGGTAGTTTTGCCTGAAGTAGCTCAGCAAACGTTTTTGGAAATTCAGAGTTTTCAGAAGGAGTAAAGTTCATTCCTCTCAATCCACCCAGTGAGAAGTTAAAGACGGTGAATTCTTCTGGGTATTGCTGTGAGATGGCTTGCTCTATTTGTCTCATCAGCCAAGTTTTGCCCGTTTGGCGTGGTGCCCAGATGGTAAAGTAATGACCGCCTTTTTCAGGCTTACCAATAAGCTGCTCAACGCCTTGTGCAATCAGCGCTTGACGTTGGACACAAAAGTGCTCATGACAATCAACTGGACCATAAGAATGAAAATGTCTCATTGTTGGTTCCTTATAATGTACTGAATCATGAATTGTCAGGTATTTGAAAAAATGTCTGAATCAGAATTTTCAAAATTTAAGAATTAACAGAATAAATATATTTTGGTATCCAAAATGCCCAAAAATTACGGCCTGATTCAGTACTTAAATTGTTTTATTCTGACAATTCTTAAATTATGAAAATTCTGATTCAGACATTATACTTCGGTACTTGTTTAAGTCAACAATTCATTCAACAATCCCTCAAGTTTCGCCAAATTAGCTCGTGTAGGTTGGGTTGACCTAGTTGTGCTTAGTTTTTATTCAAATAGATTGTTGATATTGAAGGGATTGAGAATTGTTACCCCTTCCAAAACAAGGCCATATTGAAAATCTTCACTCAAAATATGGCTGACTTTGTTGTTTTTAGCTGTTACCAAAAGAAGCGCGTCCTAAAATGACAGCATATGTTGTCGAGTAAATATCATTGCATCGTTAATACACGCTGGTGTCGCCGCCACAACCGGGCCGCCTGATTATCAATGGCATAAATCAAGATATTTGCATCCAGTGTATAACGACGCTTAGTCATAAAATTGCTCCCTTTTCATACCGGCAATGCCTAAAGGATAACCGCGTTTCATTCTTTCTAGTGAACGTTGTCGCGCCGCTTGTTGCTCAGGTGTGAGTTGACGTTTTTCAGTCAAGGACATAACACCATTCTCATTAAATAGTGGCTCAATTTTTAACCAATCCGCATAATCAATTTGTATGGCAACAACTTGCATGGCTTCATTGGTGACAAGTTTTCTTGCAATCGGGTGCATTGTTATCTCCTATTGTCGGTGCAAACCTTCGAGATTTGCTAAACATGGAAGTCCTTTTTGTGGACAAGACGTCCAAGATAAATCTTGGACTCCTACCATATTTAAGTCAACAATTCACTCAACAATCCTTCAAGTTTCGCCGCTTGGACAACTTGTCTCAAACGTTGATGCTTTGCAAATCTTTCAAAGCCTATTTTTTAAATCTTGCCATCTTTCCAACAAGTCGGTATCTGCATCAACCACAATACCGATAACATCATAATTGTCGCTTTTGATGGCAATTGAGAACGCATTTAGTGATTGCCTAATGCCATTAGCATCACGTATTTCAAAATACTTATACGTGATCTTGCGTCTTTGCAACAGTCTTGAAATCACGTATTTATCATCAATGCCTTCAACAATTTTTGAATAGGTGTCATGATTTATCTGACTTCGATATTTTGCTCGACAGCGATCATAATGTCTTGGGTTGTAAAATTGACTGCTTTTATCTTATTTTTTTTTCGCTAATAATTTGATCACTGCTGCGTCAGTATCGTCATTTTTGGCGATTTCTTGGAAAGCCCAGAGCGTGTCCAAACTGTCAATGCCATTAAGTTAATGAATAAATGTTTTATAAACAACAGTTTATATACGAGCTGGACCTAGCTGATTGGGCGTAGCGAAATAAGGTAGCCCAGCATTTAACCATTCTGTTGGTTTAGGTT
>Ga0209780_1002415_pt1 | contig 13269 bp, 10 predicted proteins | sample WorMetexBAHAMAS2_FD_187384 | JGI IMG/M metagenome (GOLD analysis project Ga0209780, IMG submission 187384) | Marine gutless worms symbiont microbial communities from Max Planck institute for Marine Microbiology, Germany - Inanidrilus exumae... | ecosystem: Host-associated > Annelida > Digestive... | reverse complement strand
CCGGGTGGTCCTCACCCTCAGAGCACACCTGTCTCCGACATTCCACGTCCACGGGACTGTTCCGGCATCACCCAGTCCCAGCACGATTGGTCCACAACACCAAGGACTCCAGATGACTCGACCCGGTCACGCCGGCGGGTCGCTAGGAGGGCGACGACGAGTGCCATCCCGCGACCCCATGTACGGGTCGTACAGTCAGCAAGTAGCGGTGGTGGTGGTCAGCTGACAGTGACCGAGAGCCGAGTGTCCGTAAAACCGACGACGTCATGTCCGGTTAGTTGGTGGCTTGAATGTGGCTGTTTCTCATCTCGTTTCAGTCTAAACTGGTCAGGTCCAACTGACGTAGTTATGTTTCGAGGGACCAAGGTTCAGGACTTAGATACATCGTTCAGTATTGGCTCTTCCTCTCCCTTCAATGGACAGCATCTAAGCTATGATGGTTGTCTGGAGGTTGAATGGGACGTTAAACTAGAACTTAACCCATTCAGGCGTCAGTATAGCTCAAGGCTCATTGGTTTTAGTTGAGGGCTTGACGCTTACCCGTGTAACTGTGAAATCAAATATTGCCGAGGCAGCATTCAAAATTACTACCCAAAAAGCAACCCACATTGTTTGCGCACTTTTCACCAAGCGAGTTCTACTAGTCGGTCAACAATGCGTAAGAGTTCGAGATGTTACAGAATTTGCAGTGTTGCTGGTGTTTTCACTTTCGTTTTCTAACTGTAAGTAAGTAACACACTTGCAGTGCATTAGCGACATTTCACGGATGTCAGTGTGGAGTGTCGGAGGTATACGCCCTACTGAGTGCCCTCTAGTTCTCTTTATTGTCAGTTGAGGTCCCTCTGGTCAGAGGCTAGGGTTCATTGACCCCCTCCCCCTGTAACTAGGTATATACACCACTGCGAAGGTCTATATATTTTAGATTTTGCATCCGGGTGGCATTGATTGGTAGGAGTTATGGCAATATGCTGAACCCGATGAGAACTTAAGCGCTAATTTATGATGTGATATCTTTTGGGTTTTACGAGGCGGATGTGTTTCTGCGTAGCTTGTCGGCCTCCTTGCTGTTTCACGTCATTGAAGCCGTGATTTATGAGACGGTCCCCTCCACGCCCTCTCCCTGATATACCGACCTGCATGGCGTCATGCGCCTTATTGTTTTGCCATAGCAACAGCTGCAGCAGCATCAGCAGCAGACTTATGTGGCTGGATGCTGGTAGCGGCAAGTTCACAGCATTATGTAACACTAGACCGCCCACTGCAAGCCGTCGCGCTAACGCGCTCTGCTACCCTTCCATCGCCTACTGTTTTCTTTTTAGACACATACCGTTATGTTGCGTGGTGGCTCAGCGGTAGGGCGTTGGACTTGCAATTTACAGGTCGCGGGTTCAAGTCCCGGCCGGTGGCTTTCACGTAACGTAGGTCAACTCAGCCTTGCATCCCTCTGGGGTCGCTAGATCGAGTACCTGCTTCGGCTGGGGTAAAGGCGGGATTCTCACCTCTGTCGGGTTGTAGGTAACACTGTGTGATCCCATATGGCATGTGAGTTTCCCATAGCGGTGAAGAGCTAAGTTGATTCTAAACTGCTATACACTGTTTACTTTACTTTACTTTACCCAAGACCGGCGTTAGATGACTTCGACCTCAAAGACTGCTAACACAGGTTAACCTATATAATGGCCATTAACCGGTTGTTACAGCGTGGAAAACGTGGGGAAAATCTTTTATTCTTTTAGACACCATGCGCTTCTTCTTAGAGCACGGTGCGAGCTCTACGTAAGTAAGTTAGTTTATTAAAATTGTAGCATAAAAAACAATGCTAGATATCAAAAGCTAAACATAGGACATACAATCAAAGTTCGAACACATGCATATAAAAACACAAATACAACTAAACTGTAGTAAAACAAATCAAATGACCGTATGCGACCGTGTACGTGCTGCTGCTTCCATGCGTTTTGCTGTTTTCCGCCAAGCGTAGCAAACGAGCGATTAGAGAAATCTCCCAGTGTGCAACACTCGTACGAGTCAGTTTATTGTCTGCATAGATGCTGTGATGGTGTATGTGATTTTTTAGAACTCTGTTTGCTTATCTTATCTTCACACGATCTGTACGTGCTTCGGTCCTTCATCTTAGCACGGTACCATGCCGTTCACCTGCGTCTCAGACATGGTACACCGTGTCCTTCTCAACCTGCCTCACCGTCGCCCGTTTTGTGCTGTTATTTATTGCCATTAATTAGCGAGATGTGTGTGTCTGTGTTCGTCGACGGAACGGCTAGCGGTCTGATTTTAACCTTTGAAGCTGCGACCTTGTGACGCTCTTGAAATATTATCATGATCACCAGCGAGAACGACAGAACGTCGCGTTATTATATTTTGTGTAGCATAGCCGCCGGCATGGGTATAGGGCGTTCAGACGCGTCTGTCTTGGTACACGAATACTCCATAGCTGCAGTCGCTGGGCATGCACTGAACCACAGGTCAAAAGGAAACTGAGGTCTCGAAACTTTCTTGTATGACTACCAATAAGCTTTTAGGCCCAGTAGAAGCTTTGCTATGCGGACTTATTAAATTGCAAATAAGATTTTGATATTTGCAGTTCTTTAATGGCGGCTTTTACAACGAAGAGAAACTGAAGGCAGTTTTGTTTGTATAATTTTACGTAAAGTGGATGCGATTGTCTGATTGGTCAGCCTGCGGGCTGCGGCTGCTGCTAGCTGTAACGTTCATTTGTCTTGTTCTTTGCCACATACTATCAATCCGACACGACTCGACTTGTTGAGATGGTCTCAAAGTCTGTAACTTCACAGCAACTTGATGGTGACACGCACAACAAGTATGTAACAAGACAGGACTAATGGGCGACTTCCCCGTAGCTTGTCCGATAGTTAACTGTCCGTGAGTTGGTTTGTCTGCGATATGTCCAGTTAACATTTTTTCGACCGGAAGTGAAACAAGTATACGTCTGTCTTCGGGGACTGACTATATCCACACATGCCGATCCTGCGTCCACACACCGCGTGATTTCACGAATGGCTCATCTCTGGCGTGACGTTTACGTCGGCGCATCTCTACGGTAATGTTTACATGCGAGTAGAGCGTGGCCCGCGCGCTGGCCGATTCGTCCGATTTTGGGCTTCTATGGGAGCATAGTTCCCCAAAATGGGAGATTCCCTGCCTTGGACGCCGATGAACCGCCGTGTAAAATATGACGCCGCCGTTAGCTTGATCCAGGACGGAGAAATCCGTAACCGTACAAACACACATAAGAAAAACAAACACACATACCGTAACCGATATATCCACACCTTGCCTGTCGGCATGTGTGGATAATAAGCGTGTTTCCTGAGTTAGGTTGTCGGAAAACACTTGGGGCGTAACGTGTGATATAACAAAGGAAAGTGGCTTTGTGGAATAGTATGACTTGTTTTCTTCGCCGGTGGCGTATCAGTTATTGTAGTGCTGACAGACGTCTACAGTGCGCCATGTGTGTGGTCGAGGGTGATGGGTAAGACAAGACAAGGAAAACGGGCGTGACGTTCAGTAGTCCGGAAAGCAGACAGTCCATTGCAGTATTATACGTGTATATACGTTTCACGTTCATCCATCATTCTGTCCATAGCTACTGATGCGGACCGGGAATACAGTGCACTGCGCCTGCGTCAGCAAGAAGAACGAAATCCGAGACAGTGGCGGATTCAGGGGAACTGCGGACCGGACAGGGAGCTGCCCTCCTATTTTGTCTGGGAAATGTAAAAAATATGTGCAAAATTGGAGGCAGCGTTGGCTGTTAGATAAGCAGAATTTTTCAAATTGTGTGGTTCTAACGACTCCGCATGCTCCCAGATCCCTTAATCCGCCCTTAAGTTTTCAAAATACTGGATCGGCCACTGAACTCGAGGTGCCGGTCGTGTGACGGTGTAGGAGATCAGCTCGTGTTGCCGGACGTGACGTAGCGCTACCTAGACCAGCTTTGACGGGATGGCGCAGAGGCGGCGGAATGGGCGGGGCGTAATAGGCTAATTGCGCCCAGGGACTGAAGTCAGCGAGAAAGAGCGTGTCGTTAATGCCCGTTTATGTGCATATGTTACAGCCACACTCTGCTTTCAACCAATCAAATCCTGCCCAACCATTCTAATAATCTGTCCAGAGTCGGATCCAGGAATTATTACACTGACCACGTCTATAGCGAAAAGCGTAATGTAACGGTCTGGTGTCCGTCTGTCCGTAGGCATACTCACCGTTATTCACCAGGGGGCAGCATGCGATAGGGCCGGCGTACATGTCGGCCCATACTTGTTTTATACGTGCACCGCCGTGCTGTACTGACGTTGGTTAGGCGGAGCCACCGTATGCCATTGCGGAGGTTTGAACTCCCCGAATGCTTTCTCGTTGTTAAGTTTCTTCCAGTTTTCCTTCCTAGGCTCGTTCCCCGTACTGTCACCGTCAAGGAACCGCTGTTGGTACCAGTACGTCGCACGCCAATATACCGTACGGTCTTGTCAAAAAGGCGACAGCCCGTGGACTGCGCTGATGGCCGGCCGGCCGGCGAAAGCTTTGTTGGTTACCGTGTGATTGGCGTGTTTTCTTGGCGCTCGGCAATTATTCAGTACGCTACCCACGCTATTTACTGCCGCTGAGCCGAGGGTCCAGTTTCTTGACACTTGCTCTTAACCCTCACCACGCACGTTAGTGTCAGCAGTCAGATCCATCACATAGCTGTATGATGATTGGTGGACTGTTGCGTTTGGTACAGTAAAGAGGGATTTGGCGCGGGGACGCCAATCAATTGAACTAATGTCTGTAAAATTTTGCAAGCAAAATCGTTGCAAACGATGCTTATATGTCTCAACAATACAATATTTTACTACGTTTTAACTTGCTTGTATGTTTCAAACAAGAACGTGTAAACTTATTTCGGGAATTCAATTATTGTTAATAAGCAATGCTATTGAAATTAAGTCTCTTGTTGTCTTGTGACGGAGCAGTTTTGGGTCTATTTGAGAGACTATAGGTGCACGATGGGAACGTCAAACCACAGTGGGGTGCACGTGAGAAAGATAAAGAGCCCATGGGTTAACTGGTTTCAGCGGCTGCCTCCGTTTGAAATGGCATCTTCGTGGCACGATGCCGTCATAACGCTGTTCACTGAATTGTTGTTTTTATAAGCTTGCTTTGCTGCCGACTAGGACGACGTTGAACATGGTAAACGGTGCTGATCCCGGCGGTTGTGAGATTAGGCCCGATCCTTTTCGAGGCCGGACGTCCAGGACGTCGTACAAGTCGACAAGGCAGTCACCAGACCTGGCTTTAGATTTGTACTTGCGCAGTATTGTGATGAGCACGCCCATAAATCGACGTTGCAGGAGCGACTTTCGTACATCATACCGAAACGAACCGACGTAGCAGCAACGGATAATTTTATAAGTCCAACAACCTATTTCCGGGAGTTTCCTTTCCGTGGGCCGATCCAGACCATATCTAACACAAACGCGCTGAGCTGACCTTATCTTAGACCCATGTGTCATTTGGGCCATGCCTCTAGTCAGCCTTAGGGTGTGTCGAGGCCGAACTAAGCCTGAGCCCTCATTACAGTGCTGGGTCACTGGCCACTGATTGACTCGAGGTGAGTTCTTTTATCGTATGATTGCAGAGTATACAGTTGGATCGATCTGCTTTCATACAGGATGCGAACTTGCTGCTGCTGCTGCTGGCCTTGAGATATGGCGTAAACACGCATCATTGTGGATATTATCGTTGAAGCCGGCGTTGTGTCTGCCAGGCGGCGTGCCCGTGTGATACTAATAGCGTAACGTACCGGTACCTTCCTTCTCGTGCTGCGCCGGTCAACCGTTTCTCACGCCACTCCTACATATTTTCTATCCGTACGTCACTAGCCGTGCTCCGGTGAGCTTCAGGATATAGGAGAAACGTCGCACCGACGTAGCCGAGGAAATTAAATGTAACTTCTAGTACTTGGTTTATAGGGGTCAAGCCCGCGTCATATTGGATCGTAAACAACCAACGCTTTGGAAGCGTTCTTCAGAATACCCCGTTCACATGATACAGCCGGTTGTATACGCAGCTGAAGAGGAACATTGTGGCCGTGTTGAGCACCTTGCTAAAATGCTCACGTCCTGCGTGCGCTAGCCAACTCGGCCTCTTATCGTATCTGGACGCTGGTAGATGATCCGGTGCCGATGACGGGGAGGTGGTATGTCCGCACGACGCACTGTGGGTTCAAGCTATTCGTGAGCGAGCGGCACTTCGGACTTTCTGCTTGTTGCATATCACCATTGATGTAAGCAGCTGTACGGTACACAGAAGTCGTCACTCTTATCACGTTTCCATTTACCACATTTGTAGTAGGTTCAACTATGTCAGAAGGCAGTCTAGTCTTGACTATAACTTGGCACCGGGTGCTCTGCCATGGTTCTCTTACAGTCTGTAATAGGCGTAATTTCAGGGGACGAGGGGTCTGTCCCCCACTTTTTAGAGTGGGAGGACGGACCCCCACTTTATAAGTACACCTCAAGCTTGGTCACCCCCACTTTTCAGACCAAAGTTACGCCACTGTCAGCAGGCTCTAATCTATAGGGGCGTCTCTCCACGTAGCAGCGTAGTCGCAAATTCTCCCTAACCGTCGCCGATCTGCAGCAGTAAAATAAAACCACCACACTTTGTTATTATTTATTTTATTAATTTTCAAACAAAACTGTGAAACAAACAGACTATAGTACAGTTTAGTACTAAACTTTTAACTCGGAAATATTCTCTTAAAATTGATGATAGCAAAGTAGCGCCTTCGGTAGATGAGAAGAGACGCAAATGCTAGTCTTAAGTACAACTTGGCACTGGGTGCTCTGCTGTGCTATAGTTCTCTTACAGTCTGTCGGTATAATCTCTGCTCCACAGGAGAGAAATCTGTCTACAGTAGCCGAGATATCGCTAGCCGAGGCGACGCCAGTGCCACGTTTCGACGTGTACCGATGATATTAGTCGTTCTTGCTGCATTGAATCACATTACATAGCGCTGCACGCACTGCTGGCTTGCCTGTTGGGAAGCGAAGCGAGGTGGTAGTATAGTCGCCTCGGATTTCACCTTCTATCAGCAGCAGTACCGGTACCGGTACAAGTGAAATTTATGGAAGGGGTAGGCACTGGGACAAATCGATTAGATTTTGTGGATATCCGATCTGGGTCCGTATGGGTCCTGGAGAATATTTTTCACGGACCGCTGTGTTATTAATTGGACTTTTGTCATACTAATTGAATGAAGATTGTAATGCTGATGATAACAATAGTGTCTTTGTTTTACAATGTCATTGACTTAATACCTGCATTGCTTACGTATTCTTCAAGAAAGTATGTATATTAGTGGTTGGCGGTTGGCGGCGTGGCGTAGTGGTAACGGCGTTGGTCGCATCAACGAAGTTACTCAACGTCGAGCCCGGTTAGTACTGGGATGGGTGACGTCGGGGTTCGACTCCCGGAGGCGGCACTTTATTTCGGTATGTAACCAGCCACGCAAGTCGACTCAGCCTTTTATCCTTTCGAGGTCGATAAACTGAGTAGTAAGCTGTAATTGGATGTTTGCTTCCTCGCACGGGCGGCGCCATCTGATGAATGCTTACGGGGTGAAGGCCTGGTGTGGTTGATTGGAGCGGTGGTGTGTGTTGTAGCTGCAGCATTGCGCTCCCGCACCACTGGCTCTTGCCAATCAACTGCCACTTTCTGCGATTGTACTGCGCGGCTGGTCGGGTCGCGGCATCGCCGCGAAAGTAGCGCTATAGAAGAATCCGTTCTTTACCTTTACCTTTTAGTGATTTTTAAATTACTACTTTCGTTCAATTTCAATTCGGCAGTTAGCAATACAAACGTGTGATTAGTCGATTGAGTTTTTATGCCACATCGCGTGCATTGCTTAAGGTGCAGGCTGTTGCTACAGACGGAGTAGCGTGGTCGGCCTGTGTGTGTGTGTGTCTGTGTCCGTGAGCCCTGCAGAAACAGCTGAAGCGATCGAGATGCCGTTTGGCGGCTGACTTATGTGGTCCAAAGGAACCATTTATTAGATTGGGCCAATGTTGGAATAGTCCATTCGCCGCCACAGCGATGCGGCATTTCGTCAAAATTCTTTGACCACTTGTTAAATTTGCTTGTTACCAGCCTTCGTATTTACACCAGTCAAGTGAGAATGTAATGCATCCCCCATGTAAGTTTGTCATGCTGTGATATTGGGATTACATGTACTCAATATTGCGGATGCATTTTCGTTGAATTTCTGTGACGAGTAGGCTTTGCGAAAAGGAGCAATTGACTGCATTGTTTGGGTGCGCTGTGTTCACCTTTCTGCTACAAACATTTTTTAAAAGTTTCATACAGAGTTGTGAAATGCCGTCATCGTTGTAATGACGTTCGCTAGGTGTCTTCACTGTTGTGCAGCGTTATAATAATTTAATGCATTCCACTTACTGCAGTAGTGTTCATTGAAAGTCAGTAATTCAGTTACCGGACATTACCTGGCAGCTAGTGCATACCTGTCTGCAGCCCGGCTGCTGCTGCTGCTGCTGCTGTAGTGTATACCCGTATAGCGCTTATCAGTCGTCAGTTTAGTTGTGTATATACCATATATCTTTAAGCTACTGGCAGTGGGAGATGGTCGATCATATCAGCTTACTTGCTTCGTGGGTGCATATGATGAGAATAGGACTGCATAGATGCCGCGCAAGTTCTAGCACGTTTCGGTCCATGCAGGCGCCCGTGTTGTCAAACTTGTATACCGGAGTTTGTTAGTACCGTTGTTGCATGAGTTTTTTTGGCTGCTGTAAGGTCATGAAACCTCCAAGGCATCCTTCTGTGCCTTTTTCGTTCGCATTCACGCATTGTGGACGTGTTTGAATATGCGGAGTGATATTTTATCTCACGGCCAGGTTGCTGTATAGTGTTCATCAGACTGTTGACTGTTAGACTGAAATTTGGCCTGCAGGTAGAGGTCGACGAGTGATGCACGACGGTATGCAGTGTGACCCGGTCCAAGGTCAAGGTCAAGGTCACGAGCCCTTCAAAGTTGGAAATCCGGCCGTTTTCAAAGCTGTCTCCTCCACCATTTACAATGGGAGCTTGCAACTGACCACTGATTCTTAAACTAGGGCACAATATCTAAATTTGATTGGGCTGAATTTTTGATATTCGGCCTAGTTTTTGTGTCACGTGACTTTGAAGTTGGCACAAACGTCAGTTGTGAGAAGTCGACCGTCAGTCCCGGTACGGGGCTAATTTGTAATTGGTAGTTTTTTACTTTTGGGCACTCGGGCGCTCGGCGATGAGCGCCAGAGTGCCCAAAAGTCAAAAACTAATAAAAATGGTCTGTTGGCCAGCCTGGCATCGAATCACTGAACTAGTGCAGCTATTTTGGGAACACTGAGCTTAAGTGGGTTAAAGAGGTCATGAAAAGTCCTGGTCTGGTCTGAGAGGATGTAGCTGGAAGACTGGACACAGATGGAGGATGAAAATCAGAGTCAGTCGGCTGAACAAAGTTAAACCTGTGTTTTATTTGTAATTTTTACAGTTAATAGTATGGGCAAAAGAAGACTAAGTGTGAAAATGTTACAGCTACAGAATCAACAGAAGATATAATGGGGGATAGTTAGTTTAGCAGTAAGCAGGACAGTAGTATGTCATTGCGCATGCAAAATCTTACAACTTGTCATTTTTCACCGCGTGTAAGAAATTGATAATCAGCATTAACAAAGATGTAAACAAGTGTCCAAAAGGCCTCATCATTGTCTTGTCACCCTTGCGGCGGCCCCTTGCTTTGGGTATCTGGACCTGCGTGCATGGATGTGGCCTAAAACCAAGAAGAAGGCGTTGATTGTTGAGTATGTTGGTGTGCGTGTGTGTGTGTATATATTTAGGTCGGGGATGTATTTGTGTCGGGTCAAACGTATGACACGTCAGCCAAAGATGCGCTGTTGCTCTGGAGTCAGCGAATGGTTGACGGCTACGCGGACGTCTGTGTGTGTGACTTCTCCACGTCATGGAGAGACGGAAAAGCATTCCTTGCAATCCTGCATCGACACCGGTCATTGCCATTCCTTCTTACATGCTCATCACCACCTCATATTAATGGTCTATTCACAGCTGAACCTGGCTTAGCCTGTTCCCCTCGGTTTTTACTGCATGACCCTTTCCCACCATGGTATATGCTGTAGCATTGTGTCCGTCCGTCTGTCTGTCTGTCACAAGTGAGGAGTTTTATCAAAATGGCTAAACAAAGCCGTACGATAGCCCCGGGACTCTAGTTTTGTGGTGCTATAAGATCTTGACAGAATTTCAGTGCGTTACCTCTAATGGGTGCGCCAGATACAGGTTGGGTAAGTTGAAATCAGTCATTTTCAACTAATATCATTCTGTATCTCAGAAACCGTGCACGATAGGGACATAGTTATAGTGGAAGGCTAATAGTAACATGTATGCACTCTATCAGATGGTACCACTACCCTGAGTGACCCCAGTCACCGCATCCCCAAATTACCCCTATTTTTTACATTTTACATCTTCATTCATATCTTTGGAGTGGCTGAAGTTTTCAACTTTTATAGCCAAACAGGCCATATCAAGTATTGGCCTCTGGGTGACAGAAAAACCCCAATTGGGCTTGGTCATGGTGACATGACCCATTTTTACAGCACAACGCTGTGCTAGCACTGTACATGCTGTGGTCCTGTGTCAGCACGTCTGTCTGTCTGTCTGTCTGTCTGTCTGTCTTTGAAAGCTGTTGCTAGATAGTGGCACAGTTCACGTGCATTAAATGTCGTTTTGATGTCTAGCCAACTATAGCGGCTCAACTATTTAGCTGACGGTTGAGCCGGGTATAGTATGTTTTTAATTTGATGAAAACGTAGTTTTTAAAACGTAATATAGCTGTTATTTGCGTTTAATTTCTGTGGTGGTTGTGTGTGTGTTATTCTGCGTACAGGCCAGATCTCATTGACTGGGCACGAGTTTGCTTGCAGACACCGCGTGAGAATCTCCGGCTAGCTTTTGACATTGCTGAAAGGGTCTACAACGTAACTCAGCTACTTGACCCTGAAGGTGATGATGATGATGACGACGATGATGATGAGGATGGTGATGAGGATGGTGACTTGTGATGTGGTTGATGCAGTATGTTTAACCTTCTGCACAAAACTGATGACAGCAATACCGAGACAGCGTAGTGTGCCACGTGGCAGTATTGAAAAAATTCAGTGACATTAACTATGAAAGAACAGATAAAAACCAGTGTGCCTTATTATGTGAAAGTCTAAGAGCACGTGAATGTGGTGTAATCAAAATCATAGTTATTATTATATACTAGACCACCCACAGCAAAGTATCGCACTCATGCACTCTTTTGCTTCAACCACCTGTTAGTTTTCGGTTTTATATCACATGGGCAGACATAAGTGCAAAGTTATCACCTGTCTGTTCAGCCAAACGCAATGCGAACACATTGTTATATTGTGTACTGAATTTATGGCAAAATAAATTTGATTTGATTTGATAGCCTAGACCGACGTAAGCTAGCTCCCACATCATGCTGTGATCTCTGGCTGCCAGCTGGAGACAGCGTGCCTGGATAGTGACGTGCCACGCTGCTGCTGGTGCCAATCATGCCAAACTGGGCACTGCGAAGGAGACAGCCACGCCCAGGCCACGCCTGCGTTACACTTGTGTTCTTATATGTATAGATGCATTTTATATCAGTGCCGTTGCAGACAGGACATAAAGGCGGTGGCCTGCCGTCCCTCATAAGTTGTTGAATCAAGAAAGTATGAGAACTTTGGGAGACTTTAATGAGTTCGCTGTAGTGCTTCGGTGCCACTGTTTGATCGGTGACGAGAAGGGAAGTCCGGCCTTTGAAACTACCTGCTTCAGTTTTACAAATAGCTGGTCCTTAATCTGGAGTAACTTAGGACAACTAGGCTTGTTAAACATAAAGTGAAAATAATAGTAGTAGTATTGGTAATAGTAGTAGTAGAGTGGGTACTATCTAGAAATTCTGATGAAACAAGTTTGCTTAAGACAATAAAAGAAATGTTGAAATGATATATGGCAAACTGTGGTCTTAGTTATTGACCACTAGTACTTAGTCTTGAGGTCAGTGATAGTTGACAACAAGGCAGTCATTTGTGCTGGAACTGCTGCAAGATCACACACTGAACTGTGAATGTGGCTCATCTGTGACATGGTTTGCAGGTTCGGTAAAATGTGAGCCGAGTTTGTTGATGTTGTCATTGTCGACAGATGTTGATGTCGTTGAACCTGATGAGAAGTCTATCGTCACATACGTCTCGCTGTTGTATGACATATTTCCCAACGTGCCAAGTCTGGAACAGTCGCTCCGAGACAATGTCAGTTTCACCTGTGTTTTACACTCAAATGAGTATTTGTTGATGGAGGGCAAAAATGTTGTTTGCTGTTCATTAAAAGATGTGAACCGTGATTCCTTATACACAGTAAAGGGCTTACTTACTCGTTGATGAAAGCCATTACTGCTGGTCTGGATGATTGGCGTGCAGGAGCGTCAGTTGTTGCTGGAAGAGTATCAGGAGCTGGCAAGTCGACTGCGATCTTGGCTTGCGGAGACGACCGCTGAAATGCTGCACCGCAACTTTCCGCCTTCGGCTGCTGAGATGAAGGTTCAACATTGGACTCTGTAGAACACTGTTTGGCGGTTTGGCTTAGTGTGAACACGTCAGTGACATTAGTACTTAGATGGGTGACTGATTGTTGATATCTAAACCAGCCACCCAACCCAGCCTAGCCATCCATCTGTGGGTAGGCAAAGTGAGTACGTTTGCTGGTCTTAGCCTCTGCTAGGGAAGAAGGAGTTAGTTCTGTGTAACAGTAGGCCTTGTTGTCTGGACTGATAGCATACTGAACTAGTTGGTTAAAGATGCTGGCTGTTAACTGAACTGGTGGCCATCTGGCCAGTGTAGTTCATGTGCTATCTTAATTGGGTTTGATCATTGCTGAATCACAGTATCACAGATGGGATGAGCTCATCGTAACCACAGCCATTGCAAGAGTTCACCAGGTGCCCGATTTACAAAAAATCTTAGGACAAACTTAGGAAAAACTTAGGATAAGCTGTCACTTAGGAAATCTTAAGAAAAACTTTGGATGAACTTATGCATAACTTAAGATAAACTTAATAAGAAAAATGCAATTTCTAAAACATAACTTTACATTTCTTCACAGAATTGTTTGCATATATATATA
>Ga0209780_1002414_pt1 | contig 13272 bp, 10 predicted proteins | sample WorMetexBAHAMAS2_FD_187384 | JGI IMG/M metagenome (GOLD analysis project Ga0209780, IMG submission 187384) | Marine gutless worms symbiont microbial communities from Max Planck institute for Marine Microbiology, Germany - Inanidrilus exumae... | ecosystem: Host-associated > Annelida > Digestive... | reverse complement strand
AACGCAGCCGGCCCGCCCGCCCGCCGGCAGCGTTGCAGACGATGACAGACGACAGCAAGCAAAACAATACTGACCCATTAGGCGGGCCAGTAATAACAGTAATGATAAACATTCACATAGTGATGTGATGTCTTATGATACGGAGACACCAGTGACAGTTATCAGTGTTGCAAATTTCTGTTTGATGTGGATGTCAGTAGACTAATGAACAACAAACGGCCTTTAATTAGCTAACTGTACTCTTTACAATTACAGCAGCCATAGTCTTCAAGATACAGGGAGAATTGTAGTGATGTCTGCTGTAACATGTGGATTTTTCTGTCATTTCATGGAGTTATGTATGAACTGTTTATTGCTCCTCTAATTTTTAATCTGCTTTGCATGAATGCAGTGCATTGATGCAGCCTATTGCTACAGATGTTGCACGTGTGTGTGTGTGTGTGTCTGTCTGTCTGTCTGTCTGTCTGTGTATTGATTACACTGATGTACTGTGCAAAACACAACTGAACCGATCAAGATGCCGTTTGGGGGCTGACTCATGCTGGCCCAAGGAACCATGTATTACACGAGGTTCGAGATCCCCACGAGATTGGGCAATTTTGTGGGTTGTCCGGCCCACTGGAAATCATTGGGAGTCTTCTGTGGTATACACAGCAAAAGGGATTATTCAATGCGCAGTAGTGGCATGATGTGCGATGCAGCCTTTCGTCAAAATTCTTTGACCACTTGTGGTCGGTTGGTATCACATATTGTTTGAGTATTGGCATTGGAAGGGAACAACGCCCCTTTCCTCGCGAGTCTAGCATTGGATGAAGGTATGATGAGGTCTTCACTGGTCAGGGTCAGCGCTTTGAGTTTCCTTCTGTGCACTGACGATGCTGATTGGGTGACAGGAAGGACATGCAGCCAATAGAAAACTTCTGCCAATCCACAATGATTGTCTTCCACAACAAATGGAGGAAGGTTTCCAGCTAAGCCATGTTTACGCAGTTGTTGATGATGGTGAGTGAGCATTCATCTGCTGTAAACTTACACTGGTGATCATCATGTCATCGTCACTGTTGTGGAGTTCCACACTGCAGTGTGTCGATTGATGTAATGTTGTGTTTTAGGAGGAACTGTATAGCTACTGCAACAGACCAAGAAGGACAGTGCTCGAGGTTAAGTGCCTGCAGTCAGTAGTGTTTCATGTTAGATTTCTGACAACGTCTGGCTTTGTTTTGAAACTCTTGTGTAGTTGTAACTTCTGCCATCTTACAAATCACCTTTCTACACGGCCTGTCTACTCCTAGCAGTGCTGCCATCTAACAACTGATGATTGCTGAATTTGTGTTCCACAAGTGCAAATGTTTGTGATATTATTATTAGATAAGTTACCATATGATGATGATTATCTGGAGGTTACCAACAGAAAGGTAAAAGCTTCCCATACTCGTTACCGTGCATTGGGCCCGGAATTGATCCCGGTGTACAATTAGTCAGCCCGCAGGTGACTATACGTCACAGTATAGTCATGGCTGCCATTATCTAGAGGTTAGGAGGGAAGTAATCAGAACTGTACTATGCTATGTTGTGTACGACAGTTGTGCACAGTGATACACACACACGCATGTGAACAGGTCTTAAATTTGCGTGTCAATGTCATTTTAGGTTTAGATTTTGTCTTTGTACATGTGTTTAGCGTTTTGTGTTTTTTGTGTTAGGTTATATCACTTTGTTTTTGTGTTGCTTGCTTGCTTGCTTCTGTTGTGTTTGATTTAGTTTTCTTCAGGGTGATTTTTGTGGTTGATGTCAATACTTTGAGTTTCCTTCAATGTTTGACACTGTTAAGATTACATGACAGGCAGGTTATCCAGCTTGTAAAAATAAAAAATTTCTGGATGTTTCTGTCGGCTCTGTTTGGAGAACAAGTATAACCCGAAAATAAGGGATGTTGATGTTGTTGTCCTCTTTCCCACCAAAGATGATGGGAGGTTATGTTTTGCCAGCGTCGGTAGATATTGTAGGTTATATATAGGTAGGTATATATAGGCATGTTTATGAACAATTTCCTGTCACCAGTTCAAGTCCAATTGTTGCCAAGCTTTGTCAGTCATACTCTTGGCTACAGGGGAAAGGTGGTTAAATTTTGGAAGGTCAAGGTCGGTGGGGGAGGTATGCGCTCGCCTGAGCCCTTCTAGTTGCTGTCGCTGCTGCTGCTGTCATTAACAACAAGCACAGTGTTATTGGGGGTTGCTTTGCTGCTAACTGAGAAGTGCATCTATCTGTGTTTCTTCAGGTTTTGCGTGACTTTCCACATGCGACTAGTAACATTGTGCCGGAGTATTTGTTTGACATGATAGGACCACTGCGGCCTCGAGCCTTCAGTATTGCATCATCTCAGAAGGTTTGTCTTGTCTTGTCGTTAACACACAACAAATGCAACTATACAGTGTGATATGTGTGTGATAAACATCAACGTTTATAATAATAATAATAAATAATAATAATGTGAATGTGTAAGATACACTACAAAGCTGACAGCCGGCTAACTTTGCCTGCTGAATGGAAACAAAATGGAAAAATAACTGAAAAAGAGTTTAAAGTGAAAACTGCATGCCTGTAGTGATCTTGTAGATTGCACAAGTTTTGATTGGCATAACTGTATGATGTCAGATTTCTGATTGATAACTGCAATATGTCTGTAATTTGGGCACTTAGTAAGCAATTAATTAAGTAAGAATATAGTGCCAAAGTCAGTTAATAACTGTAGTGCACTGCAGCCTATGGGATTTGCCCTTGACCTTGAAGTCTATCATCCTTCAGTGCTATTACACTGTTGGTTGGGTTATCTGACCTGTAAAATCAGCTCCGAAATGACTTATAATGTGTCGAGTGGGACGTTAAACCCTACAATACTACAACGAGTACTACTACTGCTAGAAGGTTAAGTGGAAATGGTATGTTATTAACTTTACATATTATTTATTTGATAAAGAATTATGGCGTGAAATAATCTGTAAGAAAATCAACGACAACAAACTCATTTATGGTCAAAGCTGGTGAGCCTGTACCACATTTATCATAGACGCCAGTCATTCACTCAATTCCAAATCAAAGGTGTCTCCTGAAAGACATTGCCATATTGGCATGGCTGACCTGAACTTTGTGCACTTGTCCATTACCCATTACCACATGATAATACTTCCTCGCCTGTATGCATTGTTCACAAAATCACAAAAATGTGTATGCTGCAAATTGGAAAATCAGCAATGCAAAAATGGGCACTTTACAGAGAGTTAGACTAAAGTGAGCAGTGATTAATATTCCACTCATAACGTGATAATCATTTTGGAGATGAACGTTTTGATCCAGTCATTTGCACTGGTGCTAAGAAATGTGATAAAATAACACAATTTGTGCACACCATAGTGAAATGAGTATTACATTGCGTGCACTATGCTGACTGCTAACGTGTGCTAATGACTTGCAGGTAAACAGAGATCAAATTCAGCTGCTAGTTGCAGTGGTCAAGTACAAGTCAAAGCTACTCATTGAACCACGTCGCGGCGTCTGTTCCACATATCTTGCTAACGTGAGGCCTAATGCTGGTCAGTATACAACAAGGTGTCGCCCTAATGAGACATAACACTAGTGGCCCGCCGTGCAGTGTTACCGTGGAGCTATGATTAGACTGGAGGCGGCATGACGTCATCGCCTGGCCTGCTCGGGTGAAGCCGCCTGCAGGCCGGCCGTGGAGTGTTACAGACTAAGACAACAGACGCTAGAGAGCAAGACAATACTGGCCCCCCTGCACCATGTTTTCTATTAGAACAAGTAGTAGAAGAAGAAGATCCATGAGATAGCCATCTAAAACAGGTTCATCCAGAAAATTGTGTTGAAACCAGGCTTTACTTCTGATGGATACAGTTTTGCCAGCCCACTTCTGTATTACTCGCATTATTCTCTACCCATGTTCTGTACATAGTTCGGTCGACTCTTCGACAGGGTCAACCTAGTAATGCCGGTCTCAAATGTCCATACGTGTGTACGTCCGTCCACAACACGTTTCTTCGATTTCAATGAAATTTGGCATGTTTGTAGAGGTTGACGAGTGATGCACGATGGTATGCAGTATGATACAAGGTCAAGGTCACGAGCCTTTCAAAATTGGAAATCTTGCTGTTTTCAAAAGCTATCTCATCCGCCATTTACAATGGCAGCTGGCAACTGACCACGGATTCTTAAACTATGACACAATATCCAAATTTGTTCCGGCCGGATTTTTGATGTTCGGCCTAGTTTTTGTGTCACGTGACATTGAAGTTGGCACAAACATCAGTTGTGGAGTGTTGATCGTCAGTTCCCATAGTGCACTAATTTTTATTTTCTGTCTTGTGTTTAGTTGTTGTTTTTACATCCTGCTGTCACTGTCGTAGTTTGGAATTAGTCCAAAATGTTGACTTTTTCGATACCTTCTTTGGTGTTCTGACTGACAGCTTTCTTTCCCGTAAATGTCTGTAAATTTTATCTTTTCAGTTTATTATGATCTTTTTGTACTAACTAATACACTACATGACGTATTTGATTATTATCATGAGCCATTTGGGGTAGCAGGTGCCCTTGCCCTAAAGCAGCGAGGTCCTCCAGCACATTCGCACTTGTCATTTTTGTCAAACATCTCTGCATTCATTGCGGTTTCATTGTATGTGTTTGATTTAGGTGCCGAGTCGCAGATCTCGGTGTGGGTTGAGCGTGGTACAATTGACTTTCCACCAGAGTCTGCTGACGTGCCGGTGATTATGGTCGGACCTGGTACCGGTTGTGCTCCGTTCCGCAGTTTCATACACGACAGAACGTCGCGGGAAACATCAGGTCAGTCGGATCTTCTCGTCGTGTGTGTGTTTTTTTTCCAGATAATGATATGTGAACTTGATCTTGAGTTGGGGGAACAGTGGAACCAACTGTGTGATGGTGGTACTGGTTGGCAGTGCGTTAGATGCCAGAACTCTGGACATGCCTTGATTAAATTGCAGACGTTTACAAGAGAGGAACGTTGTTAAACAGTGTTTTGTATTAATCATTAATTAACCACAACTATAAAAAGAAATTGACAGTGCATGCTTGGATGTGTGTATATGTGTATGGCTTTTTATTAAACTTGCTTGCATCGACCTTGGTTGGCTTTTTATTAAACTTGCTTGCATCGACCTTGGTTACAGGTCACAAACTATAGCATTAACAGTCTGATGTAATTTTTGTTCACTTATGCTGATATGCATAGTCTGCTTTTCATCGTCGTTTCCTTTTATGCCGTCCCTGTTGACGTTTTAAATAATAACAACTGTCAAAAGTCATCTGGTAAAAGGCAGCATCGCCATCTTGTCATCCTTGTGGCAGCGAATGGATTTTTGACCCATCTGGTACATGGTTCCTTGGACCCACATGAGTCAGCCAACCAAACGACATCTCAATCTCGATCGGTTCAGCCGTTTTTGCACAGCACACCCGTGTGCCCAATACACAGACAGACACGCAGACCATGCTACATGTGTCATGCATTGATACATTGCATGCATGCAGTAGGGCCTAATAATAATAATAATAATAATAATGTCAGATAACCTGGGAAAGAACAGTGAAAAACTTATATATACGCATTGATGCACGGATGACTTACAGTGTCATGTAAATTTATTTTGATTGATTTATTGTTGCAGGCAACTACTTGTTTTTTGGCTGTCGGAACAAAGACAAAGACTTTTACTTCAGTGATGAATGGCGTTTGCTGGAGACAAAGTCATTATTGAAGCTGTTCACTGCTTTCTCTCGTGATCAGGTTCCTGTACACTGAACGTCATGGCTACTAATTACTCCTTGTAGATGGTCAGAACGCACATGTAATAAATCCAGCATGGCGGATGTCCGCCATATTGGAGAATCAATAACTGCTCAATGGTTTTACTGATTGCCACAGTATTTCTCATGATGATTCATCTTGATCCTCTGCACTCTATCGGCCATTAAAATTATAAATTTATAATCCAAGATGGCGAATGGTCGCCATTTTGAAAAACGTTAAATCACTATGTCGGCAGTGGGTTGACCGATTGCTGCACAATTTGGCACTGCGACACTCGTTGACCCTTAGAATTTTACCAGCTGGTAAACTTTCCAATTTTAAAAATCTAAGTGTTGGCTGTAGGTGGCGAGGTGGCGCAACAGGTAGAGCGTTGGACTTGCGATTAGCAGATCGTGGGTTCAAATCCTGCTCCGGGAAAAAAGCTGCGTAACAACCTTGTGCAAGTTGTTCACACCTATGTGCCTCTGTCACCAAGCAGTATAACTTGGTACCAGTCAAGCGGCGGTGATGCTCTGCAGCTGGGAAGGTAACCGCAGGCTTGGCAGAAAGTAATGGCAGCCTACCGCCAGGTGGATTACTTGTAGTCACCTGCGGGCTGACTGCCTGTACACCGGGTTCAGCTCTAAGCCCAATGCTCGGTAACGACTATGGAAAGACTTTACCTTTTTTCTGTAAATATTGGATGGTTTGAAACTGGAGTTACCACAGTTCATATTACTTGAACAATGTCACGTGCTGTCACGGAAGTGTTAGTGTCCATTGGTCATTCAGTTGGTTCAGTGGACATCGGCCTCCAGGACACCCAAGGCCAAAGCGATACGAAAGAAAAATTGGCCAAACACACAAAACCTTCTCCTTGAAAAATGTGTACTTGGCGTACCTCTAAAGATTTTTTCTGTATGAATTTTGAAAACTGGCACTGCAGTAGTGGATTTATGGGGCTGCCTGCCTTAGTCCCTCAACTCGCATCCCATCTCGTGCTGTGTCACTGAGTGGAGTGGTCATTTCTGTTTTGTTGAACTAGGATCACAAGGTCTACGTACAGGATGTGTTGGCGCAGCAGTCTCGTCTCCTATGGACCCTCGTCAGCCAACAACGTGCTTGCTTCTACGTCGCTGGGTGTGTGACGGCCGGGCCGTCTGTTCACTAGACTCATGCTCTAGCAGCCGTAGGCGCCGTGGTTTTGGGGCCACTTCCAAAATCATCATAAATTTTAGTAGCCGTGGATCCGACAGTGCTGCTGTGTGCTATCGAAACAATTTTGTCCGTCCTCCCAGTACTCTGAGCGAAATACGCTCGCCGCATCGCGTGCTGCCCCCTGTGATTCACGTTGATTATGCGCCGCGCGTTCTATTAAGGTTAAAAAGACGGACGGACACCAGACCTTTACCGTACGCGCGTATCGCTAGCAGCGGGCAGCGTATTTATAAATACACTTACTTAGTAAGGGCCAGTTTTTCCACCGCTAATTGATCTTCTATTAACGTTAGTGAGAGATTAACTCCCATTAATTAATGGGAGATCTCCCGTTAACGTTAATGGAAGATTAATTTGCGGTGGAAAAACCTGCCATAAGTAATGGCATGTCATGCTGGAATGAAACATTAGCGTAGATTAAGTGATTTCAGTGAGTGATCAAAGTAGCATTAACGAGCAAATAGTATACAAAGTTCTATCGGACTAAAAGCATCACTGTTAGCGATGGCCTCTTTGGCTCCTAGCGGCCCTTGACACGTAAGGACTCAAAGGCGTGTGCTCATCTTGATCATCATATAATTATAGCGTCATGGAGCGGAGTCTGTGATGCGAAGTGGGGCGCTGGGAAACGCAGGTCTGGACGGAACCCTAAAAATGAAATGTTCTGCTTATCTCACAGCAGTCGTTGTATTTGACAGTACAGCGACGTCATATAAACTACATTATGTCCTGATGTAGTTTACTGACTTTGCCCAAACAGTGGTCCTTGCAGTGGCTGTGCCACTTAGGCCACTTTAAAAATCGTTTTGATTGATTGATTGATTGAGAACTCGGGCGTCTTATCGGTAATCCGAGTGCACTAGATGCGGTCAGCAAGAGCTTGCGAGAAGTAAAACGTTGCTCCAACGAATGCTCGAGATCTTAACATGGATGCTGGTTGACGTGTGTAGTGAGCGTAAAACGGTTGTTGTGTATTTCTGTATAACTGCACTGTCGTGTGTGAATGTTGCGCTGTCTGTGCGGGTCTCTGTAATTCTGCTGGTTGTTGACCGTTGCTGTAGAAACGCGAGGAACATGCCGGACAGCGTGCGAGCAGCGCTGAAGACGATTATCATGAGCGAAGGACAGAAAACAGAGGATGAGGCTGAGAAATATGTGGATGACATGGACCGAACGAGACGCTATCAGGCCGAGACGTGGTCTTGACGTCCACCGACGCCTTATAGGAAACAACTAATAGTCTACTAGTCGCTGTCTGTACTCTGCGTGAGACACACTGTCAGTTGTATGAATTGTGTGGAGTTGACTACTTCGACTTGGGTTTTCTAGCACGTTTCTGCACGTTGGTAGAGGGTTGAACGTCCCAGTCCCCAGGCAGTGTTCACCCTGGATGAGACTTGCAGACTGGCGACGCAGAGATGCTGCGCAGGAATGCTTTGTTTTGGTCCGTTCGGTTAGGCGAAGACGCGCGAAAACGTTTGAATGTGCTAACGTCGACGTTTGTTGCTGAATGCAGATCGGCGAAAAGTCGTCGTACTTTAGGTAGCTAACGTCCCGACGGCACTGGGTAATGTCTTCAAGGATTCGAAACAGTTCTTTGCAATAAGCAATTTTTTCATTTTTTAAACATTATTTTCTCCCATTATTTTCCGCCCTGCTTTGGCTTCTCCACTGAGCTATGTTAGGCAGTCGTCGTTTTCAGTATCTCGTCCAATATTGGGAGCAAGAGCCTTCACCATTTCGTTCAGAGGTTGCTCGTGCCATCCGTCAGACATCAACTTCAGCAAGTCGCGAAGCCACAGGTCCTGATGAGGTCCAGGAGAACTGTTCAAAGCATTTGGAGAGACAGTACTGGACAGAATTCACAGAATATGTGTGGCGGTCTGGGAAACTGGCGAGTGGCCAGAGGAATGGACGTTCTCCGCGTTCAACCACTTCCCAAGAAAGATTATCTTAAACAGTCTTCGTTAGAGATGAATCCAAGATTTTGAGCCGAGTGGGAGGTGTCAAGTGAAGAGTTGTGTTTTTTTGGCAAGTTGGTTTCTGAGTTCCATGAGCAAGAATTCAGTCTTAGAGGAGTTAAGAGTAAAAAGATTAGCAATCATCCAGGAAGAGAGCAGTACACACGGTATTCTTGAAACTCGAATGGCGAAGTGACTGTATTAAAATTCCCCGATTTATAATAGATAGCTGCGATTTTTTAAATTTCCTGATGCGACATTCTCGTCCGCTAGTCTGCACATGTTATGTAGGCCTAGTGCATCGAAGGCGTTGTCATTCATTTAAGTGCGAATGAATGTGTGCCATTCATAACTGCGTCGGGTTGCTCATGTATGAAGCGTGTCTGTTAAGCCACGTCCACACCAGCAACAAGCAACGTTCGACTTTGTTGCCACAAACGGCAACAATGTCAAACGAGTTCACCGTAAAATTTCGTCCTTGCAACAAAGTCGAAACAAATTGATTGAACATGTTCAATTTGTTTCGACTTTGTCGAAAGGATGAAATTTCGTTCCATATTGTTGCCGAAACCGGCAACAATGTTCCAAAAACGGCAACAATGTCGAAGCAACATTCGACATTGTCGAAAAATCGTTCGACTTGTAGCATTCGTCAATGTTGCTTCGACATTGTTGCTGGTGTGGACGGGGCTTTATTATGCACCTGAGTTGACACAACCGCGCACACCTATGAAGTGATTGGACGAAAAAACTGTTATTCACAATAACTTCCGAACTTCGCCACTTAGCGTAAGCCATCCTGCATCTAACAGATATTAATTGATAGAAATGAAGGGTGGGCCAAAAAGTGAACCTCCTACTGTTCCAACAATGTGTGAAGTAGGCCCTATAAGCTTAAGTTGAGTAAAGAGGACACTTGTGTGCCTTATGACGAGTGCGATAATCATTCCAACGCGCTCAACTGTGAACAACCATGAGTAGGCGTAGACTATGATAAATTTTAGAGGGATTGGTGCATGCCTTTGTCACAAGTTCTAACTACGCCGCTGAAATTGTCCGCGGTTTTAAGCGGTTGAAACTCTTGAAAAATGCGCTTCAACGGCGAAAGATCGAAGATGCCAAATATTTTTGTCTATGTAAAACCTTTTGGCCAGTCACTCTTTGGCTCGACACGATTACAGTACTTTTAGTCACCTAGCGTTTAGGACTAAGCATATTCAGTTAGTCGTTCGAAACCTCCTTAACACGACATAGTCCTAGATTACGAGTGCCAGATATAGACTGATCTACACATTATTAGGCAATGAGCAAAGTACGATCAACGTGTAGGCGTTTATCTGAAGCCGTAACTTTAGTATAATAACTAAAACAACTAGAAATGTGTAGCAGAGCCCAGCGACCAGCGTGTAGCCCGCGCGGCATAGCAAGGTGACGAATAAAAAAGAGTCGGCCGATTTCACCCATTTTAACCATAAATTGGTTGCCATGGCAACGTCCCTTGAGCGATCGGAAGAAAACGGTCAGATAGGTAATCTACGATCAAATACCTATCATACGATGAAAATTTGATAAAAATCTGTCTGGTGGATCCTGAGATAGCTTTGCTAGGATGACCATTTAAAATAAAGAAATTAACGCAAGCAAAACATAGCCCGCAGAGAGGGCATGCCGCGCGGGCTAAATTATGCGTTAGTGCTAACAGCAATAATACGGTCTTAACGAGATATAACTTTAATGGCCAGCTTTAACAAGGTGATAACACTTTATGGTTATTACATAATTGCAACTACATCTAAGTAATTAACCAAAATAATAACCCAATTTTTAAGGTGATTTTGAACACGTTAAATAAGCTTATTGCAGTGAAAGTGTATTGGGTGTTTGCAGTCAACAAAATGTGTCAAAAGGCACTCGAATGCATTTGTGCAGACTGCGTGCTATTCGACAGTTGCGCTGTACGATCACACGAACTGTAGCTTGATGAGTTCGTGCAGTCGTCGGCACAGCCATAGGCTACTGCTGTTGCAACTGGTCGGCGTAACCGTTAACAAATCACATAGGCCTACACCGTGATACACGGAGTGACAGCAGTTAACCAGGTCGTCCATTCAGTGTGTTATAGTGACATCAAATTGCTGTAACAACGTCGCCGACGTCGAGTGACGCTATATCTTACCTACCCTCGACGCAGATTGGACTAGAAAACATAGGCAGTCGTATCGACATGCAGACCCACGCCGGCAACGGCTGCAGGTAGCACAGCACAGGGTTACGGGACAGCCGCTGTGCTAGTGATGGTTTTCGTACCGTGTGACCTTTGACCTTTTGACCTCTGGAGTACATGTGTACCAAGTTTGGTGTTGATAGCTCAAGCCGTTTGCCTGTTAGAGCGAGGACAAACAGACAGATCGACAAACAGACGCGACTGAACGCTCTACCCACGCCGACGGCTATGCCGTCGTGGGTAACGACTAACGAACGATGCCTTACGTTTTTTGCCCCATCCTCGTCATTTGCTGTGCGAGATGTTCCCGCCATTATTCAGTCAGTTTCACTTGTTGAACTTTGTGACGCAATAGTTACTCAGGCGAGCTGCGCGTTGCAGCCGCGTTACAGTGAAGATTTGACCAAGTATAGTAACGGTATTGCGCGCGTAGATCAAAATCAAAATTTATTTGTCTACGTCGATTATACTAAGATGGACGCCGTTCGTGGTGTACCGTCTTAGTAGAACTCAGCCTCAGCAGGATGGGAAATGTGTAGGCCTATTCGTCAAAGTGCGGTGATGATCTGCGGGTAGGAAAATAAAGGCAGGTATAGGGCCTATGATACATTCCACATGCGGATTAATCGTGTGAGTAATTCCAGTGTAGTGCAAGACACTGTCTTCAAGATAGTAGGCCTATCTTCAAAATACAAGATAGTATCTTATCACGTATCTTGTAAACTATCTCCAAGATGCGTTTTTGAAACCATCTTGACAAAAATGCCAATAAAGATGTTTTAAAACGATGACATTTTTGAATGTTACAATTATATCTGAACTGTTTCTGTAGTCTGTTTCCTTAATTTGTTACTTTGCCGCTATTAATGGTGCGCTGATCAGCGTGTCTTTGTGTCTGTTTGTTTGTCTGTTTGTCTGTCGCATATCTCAACAAGAAGCTCATCAGGAGATGAGATAGCGAACGTGAATCTTTTTACGGCGATATTGCACACGTACTGTCGATAAACACTGCACTTTCCCGGACCAAATTCATCACTTTCCAAATCTTGCTATTATCCTGTTCGTGAACATCGTCCGCCCGCCCTTACATTGACGCCAAAACAGTCAATACCAACTCCTCCTCCATAATTCACCCCAAACACAACTACTACCGGTGTAGGCTAATTTTTTCTACCTCAAGCTTCGACAGACCACCACAATCTCATCAAGTCGACTCCAGTAGAATCAGAACTTTATCGCACGCGCTGTTGTTAATGCTGCTTAATATTACTAGGTCGCATCACATGCATTGCTAAAGATGCGGGCTGTTGCTACAGACGGAGTAGCATGGTCAGTCTATGACTGTGTGCGTATGCGTGTCTGTTGGTCACAGGGATGAGCCATGCAAAAACGGCTGAACCGATCGAGATACCGTTCGGGGGAGAGGGGCTGACTCGGGAGGGCCACAAAACTATGTATTAGATGGGCTCCAGATCCCCAAGGGGAAGGGGCAATTTTTGGGTTGTCCGCCCCACTAAAAAGCATGGTGATTATTTGCTGTGGTATACGCAAAAACGGTTTTGAACCGATCGAGATGCCGTTTGGGGGCTGATTCGTGTAGGCCAAAGTAACTATACACTGTGTCTCAAAAAACGTCCCACCTTTAGACTGTCTCTAACTTTATCAAATCTTAATCGATTTTCTAAATTTTTGCACTGCTGGAAAGCGTATGAAATTTGCTACAAAAGCCATATGACATTACCCACCTCACCTTAGGCATGTTGCTACACTACCTTAGGAAATTAAACGTTCAAATTTTCTGCAGATATCCAGCAGATACGGAAGAAAATGCAAACAAATTGCATTTTGAGTGCACCGATTTTAATTCCTCTATGCGTGTAACTGTATGTCTTATTTGCGGATGAAAAGGTGTTCTCAGTCGCTTCACCTGACAATCGGCAGAACAACCGCATCTACGCACCCCGTGACACAAGGAAGCGCAGCATTGCCGCTGAGCGCTTGCTGCGTTGTCGCCCGACGTTCAGCAAGTCGCTGATGGTCTCAGTGGC
>Ga0209780_1002413_pt1 | contig 13276 bp, 8 predicted proteins | sample WorMetexBAHAMAS2_FD_187384 | JGI IMG/M metagenome (GOLD analysis project Ga0209780, IMG submission 187384) | Marine gutless worms symbiont microbial communities from Max Planck institute for Marine Microbiology, Germany - Inanidrilus exumae... | ecosystem: Host-associated > Annelida > Digestive... | reverse complement strand
CGAGACACTAACACTGGAGAACGGAGCCACTGTCTCTCGCAGTTTCCTCACATTGGATATTATCTCTTCCTTCACTGTAACATCTGCAAAGCGTACTAGCAGCGGTCTTGCAACCTCAGCATCTCTGGAGAATCTTCCTAGTCGAAACATTTTCTCAATGTCTGTGTTCTGTAGTTTCATGTGGAAGACTACATCTAACATGTCCGTAACAAACTGGAGGTCATTTTCTTTTCTGACACTGAGCTCGGCGGTCAGGTCTTCCGGGACCTTGTAAATGATAATGTTACATTTTCGATCATCAATGTCCTTATCCTCCTCCATCTGTTTGATAACTTCTTCTTTTACAGCTTGTTCCACTGCATTTCCTGGCTCATTTGAACTGATTCCAACTTCGACGACTTTCAGTTTATCTGTAACAAATTTGGTTACGTGTTCGTCCACAGCTGCTAATCTGTGTTCCAATTTCATTTCTCCACTGTACAAGCGGTCCTCTAATTTATCAATACGCACTTTCAGTTGCTCAACTATACCAGTGTCACATTTGTCATTCAGTTTATCCTCCACATTCGCTAATTTGTCTTCTAATTTCTCAGCGATTGCCAATAGTTTATCAATTTTGTCTGTGTTATCAATCTGACCTGCAGCACTATTATCGCTCTTCGAATCTGCTTCCATCACTGATCTGTCACATTTATCACAAAACCATCGAAGATTACATTGTGGCTCAGCGATTAACTGCTCGTATAACTCAACTGGTAAGGACAGACATTCAATACATTTCCACTGTCCAGACTGACACCTATCGCATTGCAAAGCACATACATCATCAGTGATTAGAATTTTGCATGAACAGCAAGTCGTGACTGTTGAAGAAGATGAAGAAGGGTTCCTAGCAGCCGTATGTGGAGATTTGGCAGCTGCTGGTGGCTTTAACCCTGACGACTTTCTCGCCATAGCTGGTTTAACTTGTGCTTTTCCCCTGACCATGCCTTCACTTTAATACACAAGTAAGTCGCAATACCTTTCCGCCAAGATAACGGTGTGGCGTCCCACCGCGTCTGGTTGCTGATCACTTCGTCAGAAAGAAAAAACTACAGTGCTTTGTAGTGTGACTTGGCAGTATCAAAATGGCAGCTTGACCAACACGGTAATTCACTTCAATAGGAAATTTATTCACAGTACCTTTTCGCCAAGATAACGGTGTGGCGTCCCACCGCGTCTGACTTTTGTTAGCTTCGACAAAACTACAGTGCTTCGTACTGTAACTTGGCAGTATACATTAACAATATAGAAAAATGCGATAAAATGTCAGATTGTCCTGAGTAATGTATGTGTATATGGTTAAAATCAGCGTCAGTAAATGTTTTTGTATAATATTCTCGTAATAAAGTTAGAGTCCATAAGGTGGCCAGGGTGTTGCGGAAGCTGCTGAGTATGTGGTCTTCTGCGGAGATTGTAGCACTGTGAGGCAGATGAGGATGCAGGAAGTAAGTAGTGAAGAAGATGATGCTCATTATGTCGAATTTTATCGAAAAGCTGTTCGTCTGCTGCATCACAAAGTTCTTGAAAGGACGGGAGGTCTGGTTGACAAAATCCACATTTCTTGTTGCGCCGCAGGAACGCGTCAATTCGTTGTTCATCGCGCTTGTTGACCAATCCTGACCAAGCACAGCTCGCGTACATTATCTTGGCGACAGCGACCGACCTGAAAACGGTATGGAGTCCATTGTCACTCAAGCCTCAGAGCGTATTGCGTCTGTGCACATGACTTGATGACCTGACAAACGTGTTCCGACATAGACAGAGTGTTTTTGGGGCTATACCTGCTGCTGCTTTCGTCTTCTTTTTTTCTCCTGCTGGTGTGAACGCTACTGTTTTTATGATTCTAATACTACTATACTACTTAACTTCTCTGTTTACCGCGTGTAGATGCAGTGCGGCTAGCCGGAAGCGGAGTTAACTATACAGGAAGACTTGAGATCAATTACAATGGGTATTGGGGAACTGTGTGTGATGACTCTTTCGGAACATATGACTCCATAGTGGCTTGTAACATGCTTGGCTTTGGGTACGTCCATTACAGTTAATGTTTTTCTTTTTAACGTTTTTTTTCTTTTCTTGCGTTTGGTTGGTGCGGTGTTGCCTATAAGAGCTATTTTGTAGCCTTGATACTATTGACATTGCGATCTATATATGACGTTGGATAAATAATAAATTGTATTTCTTCGAAGTTTTTCAAGACAATTTATCGACAAAAGCTCGACCGTTTATTTAAATTCTTACTTGCTATCACCATACTACTACCAGCTTCTTTGTTTGTTTGAGCTTCGTAGCTGAAAATTGTCCACTTTACTTGCAGTCTTTGATATATACTGTATGTCGTACTATAAAATAATATTTCGCTTAAATTGGTCGTGCATTAACCCATCAGTGAGCCGACCGAGTGTGTGATATTACGTTAACGTTAAGTTAGCGGGTGGACTGGCAGGTCTGGTCTGGTAAGGTGGTTGGGAGGTCCCCCGAGTGCTTCTTTTGGGTTTTACATAACAAAAGTTTTCCACAGTCATACGCACGGAAAAGATATTATACAACGAGAGTAGGTAGGCACTGATATGTTATAGTAACTGAAGAACAGCAGTTACACGATATACCACATTAAACTGATAACAATGCCTTGTAGTGGTTGGTTAGTTTCCGACCCTGTTGTAGGCGCTGGCGTAGTAACTTAAGTAAGCCTCCCTTATCCTTTCCCATTTTGGGTCGTCGATGAACACAATGGCAACGAGTTCGGGAGGTTACTGTATCATTGGCCATCTTTCACTTGGCAAAAGTAAATCTCCAATCAAGACCTTATCCTCGATATAGCCTATTTACCACGCGACGCTTATGCTAGCGCGGTATATGCTGTTGATGTCGTCGTGTGTCCATCTGTCCGCCCGTCCGTCCGTCTGTCACAAGCCGGCACTGTACCAAACGATTAAACGCCTGATCACGAAAACAGTGTCATAGATAGCCGAGAGACTCTAGTTTTCTGAAGCCAAAGATCTCAGCGAAATTCCGACGGTGTCACTCCTAATGGGGGCGCCAAATAGAAATGGGGTAGGTTCAAATCGGCGATTTTCGACCAATATCTCGCTATATCTCAGAAACGGTGAAAGATAGGTACATAGTTACTATGAAACCTTAATAGCAACTCGTATGCGCTCTATCGAATGGCGCTATTTTCAGTGACTTTGGGTCATCCAAACTACCCCAAACCACCTTATTTCCGTCACAATCTGGCACTGTACGAAAACGGCTGAACGCATTGAGCTCGTGTTTGGTACAGATGCTTCCCTCGGCTTATCCTACACTGTATTGGAAGAGAATTCGGGTATCTCCAAAATAAGGGTGCTCCCCTCTAGAACTTTTCGTTGTTCAATACAGCTGTGCAGCAGTTGACGAGATTTCAAATAACATAGCGCGTCATGCCGTCCCTCTGCGGTAGCGGAGCTTCTTGGTTTGTGCTGAAAAGGGACGTTAATTTCCCAACCAACCAACCAACCGACCAACTTGAAGGTAAATAAATCACGCAACTTCCATTTACTGTATTTACTAAGATTCTGCGAGTATATTATTTAGACTTAGTTTGTGTATCTTTATACCGATACAGATCATACGGCAGAGCCATCGGTAACACCTATGGACCCGGAGAAGGTGCGATTTTCATGGAGAATGTCGGCTGCGGTGGATCGATGACTTCACTGGCTGACTGTTACCACAACGGTTGGGGCAGACACAACTGCGATCATAACGAGGACGTGTCGATCAAATGTGCTGTCCCCACAACAACTGAAATCGGTAGGTGTACTTGTACGAGTTTCGCAAGTGGATTGTATACTAGTGGCGGCGAAAGGGCGGGATCAGGGGGTCAGCGGATTTCCTAATGTTAGAGATGGTGTCAAGCTATATCTCTGACCCCGCAATAATCCCTTCCAAAAGCACATTTTACCTAAAACAAACCACCATGCAGGATTTTGACCAAAAATGTTATAAAAATTTCCAGATGTGCTACGTCCGGATGCCCGCACTCTTCCCCGTCTTAACCCATGCTTTTTGACCCCAAATATTTTCGACGTTCCTCCGCCACCGGACTGTACAGTTAGTGAACTCGAGAGTTTTAGACATGCAACACACATGGGGTTGGATGACTGAGTAGCAACGCGATGGATTGCGACACAAGAAATCGCAGCCTCATAGGTTCAAATTCTGGCGGGGAACAGAAAAAAATTAAGTGACAGTAAACAGATCAGCGTTGCGCTGTGAAAACTATCCGACAGCACATTAGCCTATTACATAGATGTGAAAACGTTTTTTAACGTTTTTTATTTTGTCAACTTTTTAATGTTTAAAAAACGTTGGCAAAATAGGCTTGTAAGTAAGCGAAAGAACTGCAACGAAATAATGCAGTCCCGCTGAATTGTGTAACTCCCATAAATGCAGGTAGGTTGCACAGTTGTACTTACGGGAGTGTAGAATTCATTGGGATGCAAATACTAAAGTACTGCATTCAACAGACATTTTTTGGTTTTCTGAATGTTGACAAAAAAGAAGAAAGCTGCAAAATTTTGTTGTGTAGTTCGATGCAGTTCTGTTCAGCCTCAGACATTAAGGGTTAAACACAGGCTAGTATAGGTAACGTTTTTTTATTCGACGTTTACAAACGTTTTTTATTTTTGTAATTTTTTTTTACGTTTTTAACGTTTTATGTTTTTATTTGAACGTTTTCTTACATCTGTGCATTATTAGACGTCTGTATTCTTAACTTCTAGTATTAAGAACATGTAATCGTATGGCCGAACTGCCCAGAACTGCCTCAACGTTTTATGTACCCAGTAGTCTACGGAGTTAGGAAGTAAAGTCTGACGTATAATGAGCAGCGACCAAGTGTTCCTTTACTGTACACACTGTAGCATGGAGACTGGCTGGGAGTCCACTGAGCTATGAAGGACGACTGGAAGTTTATTACAACGGAGAGTGGGGCACGGTCTGCGATCGAGAAGGAATTTTCCGTTCCGTCGACGCCGAAGTCGCTTGTTATGCACTTGGATTTCAGTAAGTAAATTTTAAATCGTGCTTTGCATCTGTACAGATTTCTGACACTAACATAAAGTCCAAAAAGTAACAATTTGACCACCTTGTGCCCAAGTGACCCCTTAAACATACTAGTAATAACTACTTCTCCATTGTTCATTCAAGGGTCATTTGCTGCTAAAAATGAGAGAACGCAAGAAATCGAGACGCCATTGGCGCCCAGAGATATGATGTGGGAAGAAAGTGTCCCCTCCCCTGGAAGTGCTTCTTCCCAGAAAATCTTTTAATTTAATTTTCGGTCTCGAAATGGCGTGTTTTGATGCAATCTGACGCAATGTTGTAAAGTTCATGTCTGCAGTAGTATTTAGTTGTGATTTTCGCGACTTCAGGCTAATGTACAAGTAGCTCATCAGCTGTCGCTGACAAACCCGCGCGACGCGCTGCATCACAATAAACGGCAAAATTTTAAAACAGTCATGTGACCATAACAACGCCCCCTTTGTTGGTGAAATGTCATCCTGTTGTTACAATTGATATAGCTTACCTGTGTACAAAATTTGACGACTTTAGGTTCAGCCGTTCCACCATCCTATATCATCATCATCATATAAAAACTTATAGTGCGCTAATTACAGTAAAGTGACCATCGGTGCATTACAATAGTCAACAGATGGATAGAGACCGTGCAAAATATACAACACAGAAAGTTACATAAACAGATTAGCCGAAGCTGTTGTGGAAAATGTGTCTTTAAAAGTCGTTTAAAACTGTTCATATTATGAGCGGAACGTATGGATGACGGTAGTTGGTTCCATGCTAGTGGTCCAGCGTACGAGAATGATCGTTCTCCGAACTTTGTGTTGAGTCGCGGCTTGATGTAGTCATTGGAGTCAGCAGAGCGTAGTCCGGGTTGGTGTGATGCTGATCGCTGACTCTGTAGTACGATGTCTGAGATATACGCCGGACTGTTTCCACTGTGTGCAGCATACATCAGCACGCAGAGCTTATATGTGATTCGTTGACTGATGGGTAGCCAGTGCAGCTGCTGTAACGCACTCGTCACGTAGTCGCGTGGTCCGAGATGTAGAACAAGCCGAGCCGCCGCTTTCTGGACACGTACAAGTGGTTCAGTTGTCGCAGCTGGGAGACGAGCAAGCACGGCGTTGCAGTAGTCAATGCGCGACATGACTACTGCAAGCACAAGTCGCACTGTGACATCATATCCAGCACGACGACGAACCTGGCGTAGACGGCGAAAATGATAGAGGCGGGTTATTGCTACGCTGTTGATATGCTGCTTCATGTTGAGTTTGTCGTCCAGTATAACGCCGAGGTCGTGGACTGAATGAGCAGGAGAAATGTTGTCATTGTTGACTGTGACTGAGAGGTCGCACGTGGTCAGCTTTGATAGATTTGCATGCGAGCCGAACCATATCGCTTCCGTTTTGGCAGAGTTTAGCTGCAACCGACGAGACGCGCACTAGGCTGCAATGTCGCTCGCGCACTCTGATAATCTGGACTCTTTGCGATCACCAGTTACGAAGATGCATAAGGCAACGCAAAATGTAGTAATTGAGGTGGTTTAACGTGCTTAAGGGTCACCTAAGCTTATATCATCGGCAACATAACCATTCGATAGAGCGCATACGATTTCCTATTCAAATTTAATAGAAACTATGGGGCTATCTCGTACCGACGTTTTCAAGATATTATCGCTTATTTTCCAAAAGTTAGATGTCACGCGACAGTGACCACGCACCCTTCAGGGACAATTTGTCGTCCATATGCTGGGACGTGCTATGATCAACATGCACACCAAATTTGAAGTCTCTAGCTTACGCCGTTTCTTATTTTAGGGGACTAAAAATTTAAAATGGGTCACGTGACGTGACAACGTCTATTTTAGGGACGATTTGTCATCTGTAGGCTTGGACTTGCTATTTTTAATCCACATACTAAATTTGAAGTGTCTACTATGACCTGCAACGAAGAAATGAAAAGCAGCGCCAAATGTGAACATTCTCGTTTGAGCCACCCTTTGCGGAACATCGGGGTAACGCACATGGTTCATCTATAGCTCGATGGAAAACGCATTGTCGACTTCCCATTAGCGATAACTGAACCTTTTCGCTAGCTCTCACGGCTGCGGCACTCTTAAGAGAAATCTGACAAAATTGGTGTTTTCTGAAGAGGTGTGTCACTTTGAGCGCAAATTTTAGGTAGATGGGGACGTCGCCCTCAATCATGTGGAGCTGCCCGAGAGTGCTGACGTCAACCAGCCAGCGAAGCTTCAGCTTCAACGGTCCCAAAGTGTGGAACAGACTGCCGTCTGCTGTGCGCGACGGCAGTCTTGTCACTGAACAGGTTCACGCGGCAGCTGAAGACTTGTCTGTTCGGACAGTAATTGCACACCACCCGGCGCCGTTGAGGTGTTTTGTGATTTTGGCGCCGTCCATAAATGTCCTAACTTACTTACTTACTTAGTTCAACTGTACGAAGCCAAAGTCATGACATCCACGAGGCCAAGGCCAGTTGTCATGAAGCCGAGGCCACATTTTTTGGTCTTGAGGCCGAGGTCGCAACGAGAACGTAACATCCCTGGCATAGAATGAAGAAAAGTAGTGTTGAAACTGTAACTCTGTTAATAACATGTTGTTTTAGACGTTCAGGACTGAGGATCGGCAATATATACGGCCCAGGAAACGGAACAATATGGTTGGAAAAAGTTCAGTGCAACGGCAATGAAAATGCACCGGAAGACTGCGACCACAAAGGGTGGGGCATCATCCGTAATGCTTGTGATCACGACGACGACGTCACAATCACCTGCTCTACCAATTTGACGAATACCATCGGTATGCTAGAAGAAAAAGCTCAGCTACTGAGCTACCATAGAGTAATCCGGTGGATAGACTAAATCATGCATGCACTCGATGCAGCCACGATGTCTCAGTAGGATTTTGAAATGAGCCAATATAGGTCATAAAAAATGCAGGCGGACATCTGGCCTGTGGTACATTTTTTCTGAAAAAGAGTCATTTGTATACATAAAGTAAAATGACATCATTAATCATCATTTATGTTGCGTGGTGGCTCAGCGGTAGGGGTTGGGCTTGCGATTTATAGGTCGCGGGTTCAATTCCCGACCGGTGGCTTTCACGCAACTTAAGTCAACTCAGCCATGCATTCCTCCAGGGTCGCTAAATCGAGTATCTGCTTCGGCTGGAGGTAAAGGCGGTATTCTCACCTCTGTGATCCCATATGGCATGTGAGTTTCCCGTGGCGTTGAAGAGCTAAGTTGATGCTAAACTGCTATACACTGTTTACTTTAGTTTACTTTACTTAATCTATGGTCATGATACGATCTCTATGTTGTAGGGCATTATGTTGTAGTGTGCGAAGTTAATTGGTCGAAATGTGTCACGTTATTTAAATAAAATTTAATCAGTAGGTTTAACAAAAGCTTCATGCTAGCTCCACATTGGCGATCTGACTGTACATGCTGCAGTGTTTACATTTCCTTGCACTACGCCGTGGCTACCAGGACAGCTGGCATAAATAAAAATGAAGAAATTACGTCACTGTCACCCTATGTATTCTCATCTGCAGCTATGCATGAAAGCACAGTCGTTGTAACGTTAATTGACACGTTATTTCGTTACCAGTTATTTATCTCTCTGTGCAGTCTAAGTCTGTCTTTATTGATGCGATTTAAAAATGTTTGCCGACACTGAATTTCATTGCTGAGAACTGTTGCTTGATTAAAATTGTTCGTATATCTTATGTGCTGTCATTAAACATGCGACTTAATAATTGAGTTTGTGTGATACGTCACTATCATTCTATGTATATGTCAATATGTGCGTAATTTCCGGTAAATTTCCATATAATTTTGTAAAAGTATTATAATAATTACTAAATCATAGTCCATTAGCTATTTTAAAGGCAGCTGGTCCAAAGAATATCAAATAATGGTATCTGCATTGACAGATCTGGCGCAACCTGAGATTTGCATTTGCAAAACATTCAGTTGTCTGCATACACATCAACGTGTTGTTGCACATCTCTTGCAGTTGCTGCTCATCTGGAAGTAGCTTTTGATATGTAACTGCAAGAATGAATCCGTCTATTCAACTATCCGTTTACGTTTTTATATCCACACAATCATGAGTCAAGAGTTATATTACTCATGCAATGTGTGCGAACTGCATAAAATAATCTCACCGCAGATAATGCGAAAAAGGTCATACACTGTTGGAATCTGGCTTTGATGATAGTTCTCAAATCTTAATTCGTCAGTTGTTTTGCATGTTGTGCTTGGTTTAATGACTTGGACAAACAGTACTGCTCTGCCTTATCAACCCGAACGTCTTCTGGATTTTTCCGAAGTCGTATAAATCAGTCTTTATAACTTGATACTTTGTAAGCATATCGAATGCATAACCATTTTATCAATAGCAGTGAAAACTGCAGAGTACAGAACCTATTGTCAGTGTACAATAACCGATTGTCAGTGTACTGTGTTAATAGCTATGCTATGTCTACGGCGTGTAGAAGCGGTGCGGCTAGTCGGGAGTGGAATTAGCGACAAGGGAAGACTTGAGATCAATTACAGTGGATATTGGGGAACTGTATGCGATGATGAATTTGACGACAACGACGCCGCGGTAGCCTGTTACATGCTTGGCTTTGGGTACGTTCGTTTCATAGCTAATTGCCTCAAAAATTTAAGAAGATAATTTATGGACAGAAGTTCGGAAAGCTCTTTGTCACTTTCTGCGACATATCTGCAGCCAATAACCTAAATAACAGTAACTGTTTTCTTAATTTGTTTGATTCTCGCGTTTACTTGCATGCAGTTATCTACCCAAATTGAATCATGAATGTAGTACGTGTGCAAGTTGCGTGGTGGCGCTGCGGTATAGGGCATTAGGGCGTTGGACTTGTGACTGACAGGTCGCGGATTCAATTCCCAGCCGGTCCATTTCCACGTAACATAGGTCATCGCACCTTGCGTCCCTTCGGGGACGCTCGGACGCTAAATCAGGTACCTGCTTCGGCTAAAGCAAAGGCGAGAATCTTACCTCTGTCGGGTGGCAGGTAGGCCTAACACTGTGTGATCCACGTGGCATGTAAGTTTTCCGTAGAGGTGAGGCTAAGTTGTTTACTTTGCTTTTACTTTATATGAAATCTGGATCTCGTTAGGATGTGATGTGAAGTCAATACGATTCGGTTCATCTGCATAAAGTATAAAGAAATCTAAAGTAATTGACATAAGTTGACAAATTTCCGTCAATGTGTTTGCGTGTAATTCGACTTGCTGTAAATATCTCTGTAGTCTGTACCAAAGCTATTATTTTTGAGAATGTATGGGCGTGGCGAGAACGTCATCCGGAGTGTGAATGTATTATTGCTGGGGATTTTAATGCAGATTTGAACAGCTGCACTGACGACGTTGCAAATTATGTTAATTCTTTTATTACTATTCATGGTTTGTCTCGTTGTGATAGCTCGACTGTTTATGAGGGCCAACCTACCTATGTCAATTCTGCCCTAAATAATCAGAGCTGTATTGACTATATTTTAACATCTAATCCAAAAAATGCCTTAAATTTTGAAATTTTAGATCCACATTTGAACTTCTCTGACCACTACCCTATTGCTGTTTCACTAGTATGTTCTGTACCTGCTGACTCTAATAGTACAAACACTACTAATAGGTCACACCCTACTCAGTTTTACTTACGTTGGGACAAAGCGGATACTAACTCATACTATTGCTATACTGGGGAACATCTTCAGCCTATTCTGCATACAGTTGACAATGCCTTGAAATCGCCGGAAAATATTTCACTGGATGAGATTGATACTTTATACAATGAAATAGTTGCTGTTTTAAACACGGGTGCTAAGCTTTATGTTTCTAGTCGGCAACAACACTTTTATAAATTTTGGTGGAGCGAAGAGCTGAAAGCACTAAAGGAAGCTGCTATCAACTCAAATAAAATTTGGAAAGCTGCGGGTAAACCCCGTCAGGGACCAATTTTTAATAAAAGACAACTATGTAGAGTGCAGTACCGTAAACGCATACGGGAAGGACAAAAGCAGGAGGTTGTTAATTATACAAATGACTTACATGAAGCACTCCTGGCTAAAAATGGTCCAACCTTTTGGAAATGTTGGCGCTCAAAATTTGAGATTCGTCCAGGTTGTACTGAAGTTGATGGATTTGTGGATCCAGACGTGATTGCAAATAATTTTGCAGGATACTTTTCTGGAATTTACGCTCCAAATAATGATCAGCATGCTGCAGCGTTATACAACGAATACTTATTACGGCGTGAAAACTACTTTGGCTACCCTTTTCCATCTGATAGTACTTTCAACACCGAACTTGTGAGCACGGTTATGCTGGACTTAAAGTGTGGGAAGGCTCCGGATATTAATGGGCTTACTGCGGAACATTTGCTTCGGTCACACCCTATCCTGCCAGTTATTTTGAGTAGGCTTTTCCAGCTAATTTTGCTACGCAAATTAGTCCCCACCGGCTTTGGCTACAGCTACATTGTTCCACTACCAAAATCAAACGATTGTATTTCAAAGGCCATGACGTGTGAAGATTTTCGAGGGATAGCCATCAGCCCGATAATATCGAAATTATTTGAATATTGCTTTATTGAAAAATTTGGTGAATTTCTCTCCACTGACAATAAACAATTTGGTTTCAAAAAGGGGATGGGCTGCAATCATGCAATTTTTACTGTCCGTCAGGTAGTTGACCGCTTTATTAAAGGTGGTAACACAGTCAACTTGTGCAGTATAGATCTCAGTAAAGCATTTGACAAAGTAAATCATCAAGCCTTACTTATAAAACTTATGAAGAGGAAACTCCCAATTGCATTACTGGACCTGCTAGAAAATTGGTTAAAAAACTCCTTCTCAAGTATTAAATGGGGTCATATATTTTCATATACTTTTGCCATAAAATTTGGTGTTAGGCAAGGTTCAGTCTTATCCCCTTTCTTGTTTGCAATATACTTAGACGACATTCCTACAACCCGTTCACTTACCCCCAGATCATTTATCGTGTTATATGCTGATGATATTCTTTTAATAGCTCCGTCTATTAATGAACTGCAAAGTTTGTTCAGAGCTTGTGAAAAAGAACTTAGGTGTTTAGATATGCGTATTAATGCGAAAAAATCATGTTGTCTGCGCATTGGCCCAAGATTTAATGCTACTTGTACTTGTGTTATTACTTCAGATGGTCACAGTCTTCCGTGGGTGTGTGAAATGCGCTACTTAGGAATATATTTTGTTGCAGGACGAAATACGAGGTGCTCTGTTTCTTATGCAAAACGTTCATTCTATCGGTCGTCTAATGCCATATTTGGTAAAGTTGGTAAGCATGCATCTGAAGAAGTAACTCTTCAATTAGTGAAGAGTAAATGCATGCCGATGTTATTGTATGGACTAGAATGTTTTGCGTTACTGAAATCCGACGTCAAATCTATTGATTTTGCTGTGACGAGATTTTTAATGAAGCTTTTTAGGACATCCAGTATTGACGTTATAAATGATTGCAGAACCAACTTTAGTTTTATGTTACCTAGCGAAATGATCGAAATTAGAAAGGCCAAATTCGAAATCAAATTTAACACATGCAACAGTCTGAGGTACTACTTTGGTTTATAGTGGAAAATATTGTTGTTACTAACGCTGTGACATTGCTGTATTTATTATTTATCTAGTTAAGTTTTCTTTTCTATTTTTTTCTATTTGATTGCTACCGATTGTTTATCTTCGGTGAATAAAGATTATCAAAATTGCTTGTGATTTCTGGTGTGGATTTTATCTATGGAACCATAATTTTTATCTGTGCAATATGGGAGCTGTGTTTAAGGCATTGCAGGTCATTTATTTGTGTACTGTTCCGTTAGAATTGTTTCGCATAGTGTATTAGTTAAGGTCATACGAAAATGTGTTCCGCGTCAGCGTTCCATGGATAAATTTACCGTATACAACGCTGTTTCGCGGTTTGGCATAGCGGTAACGGTGTTGGGCATAGACAGCGGGCACAACCGTCGTCAGTCTCAGCGCGAATGATGGCGGTGTCTGACTTACGTGTTCAGCCTAGGCATTTGAAAATTGTGTCTCTGAATATGCACGGTTTTAACCAGGGTTTTACTGCCATTGATGAAAT
>Ga0209780_1002412_pt1 | contig 13280 bp, 11 predicted proteins | sample WorMetexBAHAMAS2_FD_187384 | JGI IMG/M metagenome (GOLD analysis project Ga0209780, IMG submission 187384) | Marine gutless worms symbiont microbial communities from Max Planck institute for Marine Microbiology, Germany - Inanidrilus exumae... | ecosystem: Host-associated > Annelida > Digestive... | reverse complement strand
GATTAAGGGTTGTTTACTTAGTACATCTCCAATGTTAAAGGCGCTTTCGAGCGAAAATTTCTAAGTTTTTGGGGTAAAAAGGGCTAAAAAGCTTAACTTTTGGTTTTGCGACCCCCAAAAGGCACATCCTTGCGCGGAACCGCGTCTTTTGACGTATTTTGCGTCAAAATCCGTTCGGGCGTCTTGGCTGTAGATGATTTGAAGCACAAATAGCCGAGTAAACAATTTGATGCGCGAAATCGTGCATGCGCAGAAACGAAACCCCTTATCCGATCTGGATGAAATTTTGCATGACGGTAGATATCCACGACGTAATCACGTAGGTAATGTTGGTGACGATCAGTTAAGGGGTTTAGGGGTGGCGGGGGGTCAAATTTTGGCATTTCCCATTGACTTTGATTGTCGTCCTTACAACACTCTCGCACTACCGTGCGAGTGTGTGATATATGCCGATCACGATGCAGCTTAGCATGGTAGCGTACACTATGGGCCAACTCTGGCATGCCAAATTTGGCTTAGTTTTGGGAGAGAGGGTGCGTATAGGAGCCCCAAAGTTGAAAATTTGATAAAAAAGATTGCGGTTTTCGGCGGTTCGTCGGGATTTCCCTCTTTTTCCTCTCTTTATTTCCTTCACTCCTTTCTCCTCTTTCCTTTTCATCCCTCCCTTTTTCTTTCCTTTCCTTTCCTTACCATCCCGTCTTCCCTCTCCTTTCCCTACATATTTTGCACCCCCCTTTTCTTCCCATTCCTCCTTTCTTTTCTTTCCTTCCTTCCATCTCCCCATTTACTTCTCTGCTTTTTCTCATCCTTTTTTCGCTCCCCTTCCTTCCTCTCCCTCTTTCCCTATTCCTTAAGCATTGGGTTGGTATATGTGCATGCTGCCGGTTTTGAGGCGATTGTGGTCGCTGTTTAGGTATTCTCGCATAGCCATTTTGGAACAATACCGGCTTGTGATAGAGGGATATAAAGAGAGACACACGACGACTGCACATACCGCGCTAGTGCTAGCATGACGCATGGCGTCGCGTGGTAAAATTATCGAGAATGTCCGTTGACGTATGCTAGAGAACGTGCATTCTTTAAAGAAGTAAATACGGGCAAAAATATAATGGTCTCCCAATCTTGCTAAAACGAGAGTGGACGACTGTAAATGTGTTTGCTATACTCACACATTGAGTCGGTTTGCCATCACTCCGTCGTACAATTAATCTGAAACATTCCAATTAATCATAATTAGACAGTTTGCTGAGTATAATTTCAATAACATTGGATACATAGTACAAAGGTGTAATAAGTATAGTACAACTGTCCTGTAGTTATCTAACTTATAAACACAAGTGCAAAGTTTTTTTTCTAAACTGAGCTTGTGATGATGGCAGCTCTGTTACGCTGTATGATTCAGAGCTTAAACGGTGTAGTACCAGGAAGAATGACTACAATGAATATCCCAAATAGGCCTACATAGTACAGCTATTACCCGTCGCTGACGGCAGTCGATGGGGGTTAGGTTTTTATCTTCGTTTGTCTGTGTCTGCTTTTCCGTACGAAATCTCAAAACCGACGCAGCTAGGATCACCAAACTTGACATAGAAACGTTTCACGATGAGTCTTGGAAACCCATTTATTTTGGGGTTTAAAGGTCAAAGGTCAAGGACACGAGTCACAAAAACATCGCCGACGTGGTATTTGCACTCTTGTGAGTGCTGGCTTCTGCTGGTTACTTACGCCGACGGCAGTCGCGGGAGTATAGTTTTCACTGGCGTTTGTCCGTCTTTCTGTTTGTCTGCACAATATCTCAAAACCGATGCGGCTGGGATCAACAAACTTGACACAGAAATGTTCCACGATGAGTCCTGAAAAAGCATGTAATTTGAAATCAAAAAAATCAAAATTCAAAATCAAGGTCACGAGACACAAGAAAAACAAGTTGTGTAGGTCTTCAGGCTGAACGCAATAATAATCGCTTGCTGCATACGTAAGCTACGCTGGGTTTTACCCACTGTAGTGCCCCGCTGCACAGGCCATGCTAGTGACACAGGTTTTTCGCTGCGTCACTTCTCCGCATCGATGCTGCTGCAGACCGCCAGTTTTTTTTCCTGCGTGGAGTTTTTTCGCATTCGGCAAGTAGTCTACCAGCACGATATGATAACCTACTGACCTTTTTGAACCTGAGTTTTTGTGTATGAGTCAGGACCATAGTTCGCCTGGGATTGAAAGTCAAGAACAAAGGTCAATGTCTATCGCGTATGGGCGTGGTAACGCAATAATGCAGCCGGTCTGACCTCGATCTTTGATCGAGGACAGTTATATGGGAGCCGAAAGAGTTAGATAGGCCTATATACAACGTGTTACATATACAGTGAATGCATTGATAGGAAATACTTGCGCTGTAAATATTCTTATGCAAAGTGACGCAGAAATTCCTTTCTATGTCAATTACAAGTTGTTTGTTTCAAACTCAACAATATTAAAAGCAGAAGAACCGAACAGAAATAAAAAATCATCACTTACATCGCTAGCTGCAACGTTGCTTTGATCTTTCGCTTACTAGCGCGATATGCGCCGTTTTCGGAAATACGGAAACATGACGAGTGTTACCAACCAAAAGTCCCGAAAACAAGGGTATTGCCGCCAGTATAAGCACAGAGCATGTTCTCTGAACCGTAAATTATTGTATAGGGGCCTACGTCATGCCTGCCCGCCATTCATCTGATCTCTGGCGAGTCCAGTCTGTCAGACCTTTAGCGTCACTCGGTAACACATAGCTACATGAATGAGCCTATAGGCCTGGAGGCTTGTTTGCAGAAGTCCAAGCTTGGCACTAACGCCTAAACGGGGAGGAGCGACGAGTTCCCATGCTAACAAGTCTTGCAGGGAATCAAAAATACCCGGAATGTATTGTCTTGAAACTGCGCATTCTTATTCTGCATCATTTGCTATCAAGCTCGTAAGTCCTTATCAGCTCAAACGGTGTAGCAGCGGGTTCCCCCCTCAAAAAAAGCTCGCTCCATTTTTCAGTTACCAAACAGGCGTTACAATATCTGCCCTCATGAATAAAATCATTCATTTATGTGTCACGATAAAGATGGTATATGGTATGGCATATCTTAGTCTTAAGTGGGAGCTGCACGACGAGCCTATTGGATGTATATTATTGTACTGTTAATTTGTGTCACCTGCATTTTGTACATGTATCTGTTTTATCTGTTTGCTGCATCTTGTATGCGAATAAAGACTATTAAAGAAAATTTACGATGGCATCGCAGCAAGCTGGCGCTATCAGCAAAATTCATACTCCTGTTAACGTATCCGTACGAAATTATTATTTTCAGCAGTTGCTTAATGCAGTTTTGACACAACACAATGAAACGACACGGTGGTGGTTTTGTTGCGAGGGAAATAGGTTCTAAACATTTTCGGAATGTAAAAGTCATCAGTGGTGCCAGTAAATATGTCATTTAATGAAAATTGCCGAAAACTAGAAGAATCCAGCGTGGTTGTTTTGCTGCATGCTAACTTAATGGCATCGAAAACCGAAGCTTCCGTTTTAGACCATGAATATTATTATTCATGAAGAAACGGTGGCGTAAAAACAGGACACATGGTCATTGCTGATCAATAAGGCCGCTAAATATTTCACAAGGTAGGCCTATTGAAACAATACATTTAAGGTATAATGGATATTTATGGGCATTATTGGTGTCATTACAAATTTACCAATGACACAGCATAAGTTATTTCGAAGACCTTGATCTTGTCAGCAGATCTCTTGGCTTGTTTCTAAAGAAACTGAACCCTACTCAATAGAAGCAAGCAACAACGAAATAAAGTGATTCAAGCTAATACAAAAAGCACATGGGCCTATGGTGAACAAAGTCACTTAATTGCGAAGTGTATGACAGCATTAACAATCTTACTGTTGCAAAACTTTCTATTTTTAGACAGAATATTCGCAGCTCGTAATCTTATCGGTTTCTTGCCGACTTCAAGTGAATTGTAGTTACAGCCGTATTGCCATTCTCCTGGTATTCAGCACTAAACGTTGATAGATCGTGGTAGATGCGTATCGTCTTTGCCAGACGCTTCGCTCGACGATCTTGCTGCGTCGACACTTTGTGGCCCGTAGACGACTTGGGAAACTTGTAATCCGGTTCGCTAGTGTCGACATCTTCGGTAGATGACTCCAACTGTTTTCGATTCACGTTCTCTCTCGTACGCTCTCCGTGTGGTACAGCTCTTGTTCCATCCCATGTAGGTTGATTCGCAACACTGGACGTATCGCGGTCGGACAGATCTGGCGGAGAGATTACGGTAGTAGATACGTGATCCGGAAATTTTCCGACGTCTTTACGGGAGGAGACGTCCGTGTCGTGATCAGGATCTGGAGCAGTGGGAGCCAAGAGAGTCGAAACGCTCCCGGCATTCGTAGTTTCGCTGAGAGAAACTGTCCGTCGGCTTTCGTTCAACGTTGTCTGTTCAACGCTGCTTTCTCTCGGCTGCTGCTGGTGAAAATTTGAGTTAGCTTCTGCGTCCACCGGTATTCGCCAGTCGGCGCCACTCGCCGTCACCTCCTCACTCCTTTCTTCACCTTTTCTCTGAGCATCGATAGCCTTTGGTTCATCCTCGCCAGTTTCCCATACAACTTCCTCATCTACGTCCATAACCTCTTCCGAATCTGTTCTGCGAAAACCGAACTCGTTATCAACGACGAAGCTATCGGTACCAACCTGCCTATCGTCTTCCCCGTTCATTACCGACAACGTTTCAATGGATATTTGCATGTCACTTATGTTACCGTCGGTTTCGTTATTGTCCAAAAGCAGAAGAGATTTACTGGGACTACTTTTCACAGATGTGCGAGGAAGTGGAATAGGAACCACAGTACCGGGGCGTTCTGGCTTTGTTGTTTCAGGTTTAGTCTCGTTTTCGATTTCCTGGGCGTTTTCCCGGTCAGGCGGCCCTTCCGGTTCTTTCTGGTGCATCCGATCTTTCTCGGCTACTTCTGGCATATCCATGGAGTTGCCGTTTAACAGTGAGAATTGCAAATCCTCGATTGCGATGGCTTGGTTGCTGGCTGACTCGGAGAGTTTGGATTTATGATCGTTCTTTTGGCCATCTCTTTCTTTCTGGCCTTGTTGAGTTTCCGGAACATCTTCCTGCTGGTTCGACTGCTCATCGCTGTTCGGAGCATCACGTTTGTCGGCAGTGTTTCTGGTTTGAGTGTCTACCAGTTGTGGGCGAGTACCTATGACTTCCGGTTGACGTTCTATGTCAGCCATGAAAGCGGACACTTCGCGATCTTCGACGGTTTCTCGTGGTGAACTGTTTGCGCCGTCAGACACGTCTGGAATGACCATAGTCAAATCCTGATCATCTACGCTGCTTCGCATTAATTCATAGTTGTTTACAGACACATCTGGAACGGCGGGCGTCTTCGACGTTTCTTCCTCGACGTCGGCAGCCGATGTGCTGTTTGTCTCCGCACCACCATCATTAACCCCATCCTCATCCCCAGCGTTCTCCTTCGTAGACTCAACCGCAGACGTCTTTTGGCGGCGGCTCAGAGGCGGTATTTTCAGCAGCATGTCAATAAGAGCGCTCAGCGAAACCTTTTTTTCGGTACTTTCCGCCTGCGTCGTAAAAATTCGTTCGGCGACCCGCCCTTCTTCCGTGGTGGAGATGTTAGAGGGCTGGTCCTGGTACCGTATGGAGACGTTGTGGTTCCGACTGACCGACTGCTTAAGGTTAGGTGGATCCTTCGCTGCTGCCAATTGCTTCTCTTCTACTTGTTGTTGTTCCTCTAAAGAATACTTTATCTGATTATTATATTTTGGGGAATTATCTAGCTTTAACGTTGTTATTACTGACTTTCCTTGCTCCACAGTTACTACCGAGTTCTTTCCCACTGTTTCAGCAGAAATTTCTACAACTGACACCGATTTTGAGCTCTCTTGAGTTACCGTAGTATCCTTGACTGATGTCGTAGTTTCTTGCTGTGGTTTCGCCAGTTCAGACCTCTGGTAGCCCGATGCCGAAGAACCATTCTCCACTGCTGTCGAAGACCCGTGAACTGACTGTGTTTGTTCCGATGTCTCAAGCGTTGCCGTACTATCACCTTCTTCTCGCGTGTTTGCCAAGTTAAGGTCACGTTCTTCAAGTTCGTCCAAGGTTGGTTCATCTTGCAGCGTCTCTGCTGATGTCTGCTGGTCCCGTCCATCTTCGTTGCCGCGTTCTTCCTCGACGTGGACGTGCAGCCTCGCAGCGGCAATGGTTACGGGCCTGATACGCTGCACGGGATCGGCGTCATCTATCGAGAGCGTCTGGAGCATGTGTTCCGTGTACGACCCGTACCATGGGTTATACGGTAGCGCGGTATCGACCGAGTTGTTTGCAGTGTACTGTCGCTGGACCGGTGGAGATTGAAAGGTACATGAGCACTGAGTGGGCTGCTTGACCGGGCGTACACGAACGTCGACGAGTCTACTGAGTATATGATCCAACTGATGACGCTCTTCGCGGGCTCCACGCCAGTGATAATGCGGATCGTAGGAACCCTTCATCGGAGGGTAGAGGCGTCGGAAACGCGCCCGCTCCTGCAACACAGTAATCTCAAAACTGATACATAAATAATAGTTAATAATAATTACATTAATAAATCACGTCATCCAGTACTCAAACAATCAGAAACATCAGGAAATTATCATGTCGCATGATGATGATGATGATGATGATGATGATGATAAAATAGATACCTGATCAAGTTGTCCGCCATGTTCAAAGCGCACGAGTTGTCGCTGGAAGCCGATGTTTGGGTTGACAACGGACCTCAATGTCCTCACGTAACGTAGTGCATCTTGCCAGCCCATCGACGTCACAGTCATTAAGTAAGCAACGACAATCGTCGCGCTTCGCGAAACTCCGGCTAAGCTACAAAAACATTGACGCACGTGTCTAAAATGAAATGACCCGCTTTATAAACCTCCATCACGCTGCTAACAAACTTGGTGCATTTCAGTGGCATGATCATTTGTAGGAAAATATAGCAAAAATTTCTCTGGTGTCAAAATGTTCTCAAACAAAGTATCGCCCTAACGAGACGGAACCGTACTGGCCCGCCGTTCAGTGTCGGCCGCCCGACCGCCCACGCGCCCGGCGGACGGCCTGGCCCGGCAGTCTGCCCACGCGCCCGGCGGTCGACAGCGTTACAGACGACAACAGACTACAGACGCCAGCGAGCAAAACAATACTGGCCCATTACGAAGGCCAGTAATAAAGTACTTGCATAAGCAGCGTGAGGTTGTAAATTATATACGCATTCAGTAGCCGTGACTGTCAATCAAGATAACTATGCCAAATTCAATTTCATAATACTTATAATAACGGAACATATTGAAGACAAGTGCTCCACTAAAGTATCAGCTGGTACCAGTGAACGAGAACTGATCCGTTGTTACGTCGAGCGATGTGAATGAAGTCGTTGCAGGTCGAGAACCAGCTGCTGATGTCGGTGTCGATGACGTCAGAGATCGGAACACAGAGATACTGCTTCCCCTGCGACAACGACAGCGCTTGTCGTCCACGTATGCTGCGTGCACAGAGGTCGAAGCACGGCCGCGTTTAGGAAGTGTTCAGACTGTCCGTTTGAACAGCAGTGGCGTTTCTAGCACTCAAAAAGTGGGGGCTATTTTGAGCCCGGTTAGTACTGGGATGGGTGACCGTCTTCCGGCGGGCATACCACCTCGATATGAAACCAGCCAACCAGGCCAAATCAGCCTCCTACCCTCATTAGGATGGGAAATGAGTACCGGTCAAAGTGCGGTGATGCTCTGCAGCTAAGAGTAAAGGCAGGATGGCTCATTCCATTCGTGGATAAACGTGTAGATGGCAGGTAAAACTGCGTGATCCCTTGTCATACCTGAGCGCTTTAGAGATGAGTATAGATCGCACGAAGGCATACTCAACGTGACTCGCCAGGGGGCAGCACGCGTCCTATTTACTTTACTAGTTTACTTACTAGAGCAATACAGGGAGGTGAGTGTATATACGAACGATCAAGTCGGGTCGTGCGTTCTCGTGAACAGACACAACGTGCGTGATGCCGTTGACTCCGAGTTGCCAAGAGTCATGAGCATCGCTATGGTTGCCCAGGTACAAGCCATGCAGGATCTGGACAGACGACAGTAACACATTCTGCCGACGAACTGGTTCGAAGACATATAGCTTCTCCGCATGGCCTATACGCAGGGTGAAGTGATGTCACAATAATCTATGGTCACGATACGATCTCCATGTTGTATAGGGCATGCATGATGACGTACTGTGCGAAAGTTAACTGGTGAAAATTTGTGGCGTTATTTAAATAAAATTGAATTAGTAGCAAAGATCTTAGAAAATTAATTAGTTAATTTTCTAAGACCTTTGTAGTAGGTTGAAGAAAAGTTTATATGCTAGCACCAGATCGGCGATCTGACTATAAGTGCTGCAAAATGCTTAATTTTCCTTGCCCTACATCATGGCGGCCAGAACAGCTGGCATAGATAGGAATAAAGAAATTACGTCATTGTCACCCTACGTGTTTGTGTGCATAAACAAAGCTCGTCCTGAGCAGTGGGCAGGCCGCATAAATGAAGAACGTTTATCACACACTCGTTACTTACCAAGAGGCTCAGCTATTGCCGATAAAGCGCGCCACGCTGTTGTTCAGCCATGCCATTGGCTACGCAACACTACAATGCACGATGGCTTCATAACTTATAATCTACAAGGTGGTCCAATAAAAAGTGAACCCTGTTTTTTCAATTAACTATGGTTAATATGTGCTTATAAAACTTGCTATGTCAGATTGGAGTGTAACGCACCTAATACTGCACAAAGATGTAATATTTTTAAACTATTGATAAATATTGTATTGGTTAGATAAACTGTGTATAACGTCATTACTTGACGCCAAGCTTGAAGCTACTGGGACAGTGGTAAAATAAATAAAGATAATAAAATTCTAACGGTAAACTTGAGAGAATAAAATATGTTAGATGCTAAGAAAAAGTTTAAAGGCATTTCCGGTAAATAGTGGTATCGGAATGGGTTCGACGTTTTTTTCCAAATATTATTCATAATTTTAAACTAAAGGGAGGGGAGTCATTTACACACTGTAATAGATGATAGTGACGCACCCCGTTTTCGGCTAGTGTACCATAGACTATTTATCATTACAACAATGAAACTCGATGGTTGTATTGTGTGGAATGTCCACAATACAGTATTAGGCTTGAAGCGCTTGGATATCTGTGCACAAACTGTGTACTTCCTGCATTCGACGAGGCCTAGTGTCACGTGACTCAATAGTCAATGGTGATTAGCTGCTTGCGACTGAGTGATGTCAGCGTTATCTGCAGTGTTGTCAACCCGCGTCGGAAGTCGCAGAAAATTTGGGGAGGTTTCTTGTACAGGCCAGGCGAATGACTTTGAATTAATTCCAACGGCAAAAATGGAAACTAGCAATCCCTTAGAGGGTTATTTTGGTAGTGAATTTCTGCGATCTGTAATAAGTGCGGAGTTATGAAGGCCTGAAGTCGCAAAACGTTTAAAAATTTTAAGGATTTTTTCTTTCATTTGTTGAGAAAAACGACCCTTTACGGTAAAATTGTCAAAGTTTAATTCCGAAAGTTTTCATCGCGACACCGATCGACGCGTTGTGTTCAAATGTCGTGAAATTTGGTCTATTGGTAATCGGTGAAATAACCTGACAAAAAATTTCGCCTGGCTCTCCAGCTGTCGCTACTCCGCGGATCGCGCCCAAAATCTGCCAGCGCCAGCCCCCGACAATGTGCTCAGAGTACACCATATTTCGGTTCACTTTCGGCGGAGTTATTGCAGAACGCGTGAACACTGTCAAAACGCGCCCGAAGTGAATTCAATATTCGGCTGAAGCTTAGCTTCGAGCCGAATAACAATGTGATTATATCAAAACTGGCCTACCAGTAAAACCACTGTTTTTGTCATGTTTAGTACTACTAACGTCATAAGAGTTAAAACATGAGTTTACTTTTTATTGGCCCACCATGTAGAACATGGACATGAACAAAATGCAGTCGGATACTGCAGACTTCGCCCCGGTGCTGTCACCTGGCGAACTGGACGAAACATGCGCCTCGTCTTCGATTCTGGCCTATTCGCTCCATTATGTGAAAAATGACGTCTTCCACAAAACATAAGTCTTTTTGATTCTTTCCGTTATTTTCTGGTCCCGGTTACGTATTGGTATACATCATATCCATGCTGAGTATGACTACGCAGTCATTATAAGTTTTATAACCCATGGTCTTGAGTCATCTTTGCATTGCATCTTTTATTTAACCGAAAAGACAAACCTTAAAATAATGACATAACTGCATTATTGCTAATTTATTCGTATTAGGTGCATCGTGGCAAACGCCCTGATTTGAGAAGAAGCAGCCTGTTATTAATGTCAATTTATATAGTTGCACGCATACGGTAGGCTTATTGCCTATCTTGATAAAACCTAGTAGAAAAAAACAACTAGGCGGCTAGGCCTACATCGCGAGTTTATATACCTTGTTCATGTATGCCCTAACGCTGTTCAGCGGTCGTTTCTATTGCATTTATTAATATTTATTATTTATCGATTTTTATTTTATTTTATCTATCAGCATTCGTTGTTTACGATCGCATACTTTTATGTCTAGGGCCTACCATAGGCTATGCTCTGCTATTATGACGTCATCGACGCAGCTTACATGTTTATCGATATTTTTTATTAACGCTTGTTTATACGGATCTCGATCAATGGGCATGGATAGTCAGGACACGGGTTTCCAACCACGGGAAATTCCCCCAAGTATTTCAGGAAGGGGAAATGTGACGGCACTAGATTGGGAACCAGTAGTTAGGAAGTAAGCCTATCCTAATGAATAGCACCATTGCTGGTGACTTTCAACGCTATTTCTCGGGTCTATCTGTAACCGACCCCAAACTTTGGACTTTTTCAGAGGTTTTTATCCCCCGTTCCTTTCCAGATAGACAGCTGAACAATAATAACAACAATAATAACATAAAACAAAAACTGGCTTCAGTTTCTCTTCATTGTAAAAGCCGCTGCTTTAAAACACCAAGTATCAAACTTATATACGCAAATTCTAAGCACAGAAGCAAGCCATCACATTTATTATCTAGGCCTACACATGCCGATAGGAAAGGTGTGGATATATCGGCTACAGTTTGTTTGTTTTGTGTGTGTGTGTGTGTGTTTGTACGGTTACGGATTTCTCCGGCCAGGATAAAGCTAGCGCGTCATATTTTGCAGGGTGATGGTCCAGAGGCGTCCTGGGCAGAATCTCCCATTATGGGGAACTCTGCTCCCACAGAATCCCAAAAACGGACGAATAGGTGCGCGGCGTCAAGTATTGCCCATAGACGCCAGTCCCTTCCACTGACGGCGCGTTCTCCGTCAGAGGAGGGGACTGGCGTCTATCAGCAACACTTGCCCTCGGCATGTGTGGATATACGGCCGTTCCCGAAGACGGACGTACTTGTTTCAGTCAGCGGCCGCCATAAATGTAAAAGATAGGCCTCTGTTTCCTGCTCCAAGACACCTCGGCTGAACTCGTAGGGTAAAGTTCCGAAAATGATCTTAGTCCTCAGCAGACAGAGAGACAGACCGACCGCAGGCGTGAGTAAGTAAGTAAGCAGATCTAACGTCCCATTCTGAACAGTCTTACAGGCAGTCGATTACATGCTACTAACATCTAAACTTGTGAGAACCAGCATACACCCAAACAATTAACAGCATAACCCAGACAGATATATTCACTGTTTCATACCGTGACAATCCGGCCGAGCCAGTATTACTCGATTCATCAGATAAGTTAAACCACACATTTACTGTCAGTGTTACCATTCGGCTTGTTAGTCTAGTTAATCGTCTACATTTGTCAACAAACGACCGTTTTCCACAACCAAATGCAGACTCCACTAATCTCTATCAGCTACGTACTTCATTTCATTGTTTAACTGGCAATCTGCTGTCTACTAAGGGTGAAAACTGCCGGGGTTTACACAACCCCAAAATGTTTGTCTAACCACTGCAAATGTAATACTCAATCCAGTCCACATGTAAAGAATGGAAATCGGCTTTCCACGGCCAAACTTTGACACCCTCCTTAGCTAAGCCCAACTTCAGGACAGTTCAAATCCTTCGTGGGAAGTTAATGAAAACAATTTCTCACACAACTGATGTAAATCACGCCTGTCAATCAAAACAGCACGTAATCTATACGAACTAAAAACACAATCAACGGCAGTAATATTCATGACAACTGTGCTCATAATACAACTAGAAGCCAGCACTCACAAAAGAGCAAGGACCCACGCCGGCAATGTTCTCGTGACTTGACCTTTGACCCCAAAATAAATAGACTTCCAGGACTCATTGTGGAACATTACTCTGTCAAGTTTGGTGATCCTAGCTGCATCGTTTGTTTTCAGATATCGTGCGTTAAAACAGACACACAGACAAACCGTACCCATGCGACTGCCGACTGGTAACAAGGCAATAATATTCACAGCAATTGTGCTCACAAAACAACGACAAGGCAAGACGGCTGCGTCGCGTCCTCTCAAAGGTTGTCAGACAAAACGTCAGCGTACTACATGTTACTGTATAATACACAGTATATGAGTTCATAGTTCAACGCAACTCAGAGGACCGAAGCGTCGTGGCAACGGACAACACGCAAAGTGTACGAAAACGTTGATGACAGCGCATTTTTCAAACATCACAGACAGACAAACACACAAACCAACTCCGTTAAAAACATACTCCTTGCTTTCGCGCGGAGAAAAATGCTCGAATTTCTCACCTCAACTAACTCATGTTTCCACACTGCGTGGACAAACACGGAAACGGAAAAAGTCGCATCTTTTCCCTCAAATGCTTTGCCGAACGTTAACCAGTCACCGTTTGATTTCTTCAATCTTGATTATGTGCAACTCATATTCACATTTCTGTAACATAACTGCCAAAAATTATAAAAATCAGTTCTTTGATGTGCAAGTCACAGTAAGATGGTGGGACGGCTTTTGAGGCCGAGTTCCGACATGTCATAGAAACGCGGTTGCTAGAGCAAAGTGTGTGTTTTTTTTTACAAAATTTACATTACAAACTTATACTAACATATACAACAAAGACATGGATTTACGTGTCAGAGTAGATGCATCGCTTGGCGGCGCTGCGGGAGTGTCTTGGAAGACGGATATAATTT
>Ga0209780_1002411_pt1 | contig 13281 bp, 9 predicted proteins | sample WorMetexBAHAMAS2_FD_187384 | JGI IMG/M metagenome (GOLD analysis project Ga0209780, IMG submission 187384) | Marine gutless worms symbiont microbial communities from Max Planck institute for Marine Microbiology, Germany - Inanidrilus exumae... | ecosystem: Host-associated > Annelida > Digestive... | reverse complement strand
TAATAATAATAAGTGGTGTCAAAGAATAAAACGAAAGGTCGCATCGATGTCGTGCCACTACTGGCGATTGAATGATCGCTTTTGCTGCCTACACCGGAGCAGAGATTCCCAATGCTTTTGAATGGGCCAAACAATCCCCAAAATTGTTGATTCCCGTGAGGGATCTCGACCCCATCTAATACATGGTTCCCTGGGCCCACACAGTCACCCTCTCCCCAAACGGCATCTCGATCGGCACAGCCGTTTTTGCAGGGTACATCCGTGTGACCAACACACTGACAGACAGACCACGCTACGTGCGGCAGCTCTAGCAATAGACCGCATCTTAGCAGTAGTTGTATTTTGTGATAATGGCAGTGTCTGTGCGTGATACACCGAAGCGAATCAAAAACGATAATAATGCCTTTATTACCGTAGTTGGCAATCGCAATAAAGGAACAAGCAGAGCTGAATAACACGTTGTCACGCTATGTACAGTGGAACACACAAAGAAGCAGCTTTGGCAAGCAGGCCTTAAGCATGACCACACAACGCAAGATTTACATGGGCTTTAGGGCTTAGGCTGCAACGTTCGTGACGTAAATATTCACATTATTAAGACTTACCATCAATACACTGCCAGATTTAGGCACAAGCTAAATACGCTACAATTTATACGGCCTTACAATCTGCAGAATACTCACAAAATTTCTGATTTTTTGGTTTTAAAATTTTATACAACTTAATTGTGTGAACTGTAGTTAATCTATGAGAGCGATCAAGCCCGCAAGTGGGAAAATACTTATGTAATCACTGAATGCATTCATTTGAAAATAATTAAGCATTTTCACTTAAGATACCGTTTACGAAAAATTAACGTTTATTTTTTGTGGCGGTTCAAGGTCCTGTTTACGCAGATTTTCTGGCATTACTTTCTAATAAGAGGGCCTTCATGCAAGTTTCACACAGCTTAAGGCCCAGTCCACTCCAGCAACAACGTCGAAGCAACGTTGTCGAATGCTACAAGTCGAACGGTTATTTCGACAAAGTCGAATGTTGCTTCGACATTGTTGCTGGCGTGGACGGGTTTTAAGACTGCACCAAGTATGAATAACAAATTTTATTTTAAAATCCGTTCGCATTTTTAAAATTCGTAAAAATTCGCGAATTTTAAAAATTTTCAAAAATTCGTCAAATTTATATTCTCGATTTATGGCACAAATAGCAAATGTGTAAAAAATAATATATGGTCTGGCCCGAGGGTTAGGGTTAGGATTTGACCTTTGACCTTTTGATCTCAGGGTCAGTGCATGCCGAGGTCCTGCTATGGACTATATGTCTACCGACTTTGGTGCTGATAGCTCAAGCCCTTTTCCTTTCAGAACGCGGACAAACAGACAGACGCAACTATACAGCCGGCGTGGGTAAATAGCATGTCTTCGGCTGTTTGCTGAACTCCGTTGGGTCTGCACGTCGCACAAATCTTGTACCGTACCGCTTCGCATTGCATTAAATGAATCCGCAAACACCAACAGAATTTGACGTAGTTTAATGCAGGTTGTAGCCTGTATTCAGCTTGCAGTGTCGTCTTTAGCTGCTGCTGCTGCTGCTGCTGCGCTGACGTAGTCGTCGTACCTTCGTCAGTTCGATGAGATTGCTGACGACCGCGCAGCTGGGAGCACTCGGCAGTGGAGCGACAATTATCAGGTACGTGAGGCGCTGTGTAGAACTGTTGATGCGTGCATTCATGTAGACCTAATAAAACGTAGTCAGGCGTCGAACGAACACTGCGTGTGCATAGACGCCGTGCTGACTGGAATTTTGACATTCTCAGTCACGTGCGTGGTTCGTTATCTATCGACGTCGTTAGATGAGACTAATGTCCACCTAATCACTCTTTGAGGGCTGATCACATTAATAAACGGACAATTTTAAGTCGTATCTTTCATGAAGCCTATACTTTTCAGTGGTTATGGTTTGCATTTCGCGACAAAAAATTAAAATACGTAACAACGCCTTGAACTTGTTAAGGTCAGTGTGATCAAGTATATTCAATGTCGACTTCAAGCAATAGATCCAGAGTTGGATATAATGGCATTTGCATATACTGACTGTAATTTTCAAGCTGTCGGAAACAAAAAAAAATGACGCTGTATTATAAAAATGGTGTGAGAAAGATAGAAAAAGACACAAACGTCGTTGATAGAGCGACGTACATTTAAAACATTGGTTGGATTTCCGCATACACACGTCGCAGACTTCCGTTTCATTTTACACTCTGAATTTCGTAGATTTCCTAGTCTTACATGTGTGAATATCTGTAAAAAATGCATGTGATATGCATGATAGATACTTTGATTTTCGGTGCAAAGTGTGGAAACGTTGTGAACACGGAACACGTTTGTCAAAATGTCAAAATTCCAGTGAGCACGGCGTCAGTGCACTAGCAGTGTATGACGCTTGAGTTGCAGCTACAAGCTGCAATACATTCTGTTGGTAAAGTAGGTAGAGTTGCAGCGCAAAATGTTGTCATTGAACTGTTAATGTCTCAATGCGTTCCGTTACATATTATGGCTCTGAATGTTGCCCTGTCTTTAAACATCAGTTCAATTCGCTGGAATTTGTTGTCCGTGGATCATTTATGAATATATTTAACACTCGATCTACAGATACTGCTCGTTACTGTATGAAAATGTCTGATGTTCAAAATCTGTCTTGTATAGAAGTAAGATTACTTGTATCGTGTCTTCTAATTTTAGAAAGAATGCAATAAATGTTGTTGGATTTGGTTCTTTCGCTAATTTATGCTAAAAGTATTAAATTAGTTAAAGAACTGATTTGTACAACATAACATGATAACAATAATTTTATTTTTTTATATTTCTTGCATAATTATTCCTTTTCAAATGTTTATGTTTGCCAGTATCAGTGCAGGGCAAATTTAAAATTTAAGTAAAATATTCAATAAAAGCATGATGTATTAAACGAACGTCAACAGTACAGAATGTATACGCAATGTAAAATTTAACAATTGTCCATGAAGTCCATTGTGCGGGGGTCGTTTGTCTGGGGGCACGTGTCCGATACGGGAGGGAAATGTCTTGCGGTTTTGCCTTCTGGACGGATAGATGGAGTAATTTATTAGCCCAACCAAGATCTTTATTCACCACACGATGGTAGAAACAACAGAACAATAAGTATAACACAAGAAATAAAATATTCAAAACTTAACTAGATCTTATCTATTTTAAACGTAAGCAACGGTAGTACACAACGTATTACTACAGTACATGAAAACTACGCTCCAGTTATGTGTAATTTGCATAAAACTTTGTTTAACGTTTCTTCAGCAGTTCACTCGACAAAGCGAATCCGAAAGGTTCTGGTAAAAGTCCCCTTGGTCCCCTGTATTTATCACGGTCATTCTGCTCCTGTTGACGACGACGCATGTTCCAATGTCACTGTTTCCAGGCTTGTAGTTTAAAGACTGCGGATCGTAAATGTCTGCAGCGCTGAGTCGATTAACGCTGGTGAGAAAGGTCAGCTGCACTCAGGCGGAAGTACGCCTCGCCATCATCTCGCTGGCGACAGAAGCCCGCAAGAGCGACGCTTGCCGTCAGCAGCGCTCGGCGGCGGTTGATGATGCTGGCGCTTGATGATGCTTAGTCGGCGACACGCGACAACAACGACGACAACGACAACGACAACTCGTGACGTCGCATGACCGTCGTAATTTACACGACGACGTCGGTGGCGCATCGTTCGACTCGCTCATTATCAGTCCAGCACGCCGCCGCCGACGGCAATTATCGGCCTCGTAGGATTGCGGCGCTGATCGCGTTGAAAACACTCAGCCATCGTGACTGCCGGCGTTGTCGTGGTCGTGACAAACGCCGACGCCGCAGCTATTGTCGTCGTCTGTCGTCACCCGCCGGCTGACGTAGAACCATTGTCGGTCATCCGTCGCCCTCTGGGTCCCCCTCGTCGGCGAACAGACGTCAGCATGTCTCTGACACTGCTGCTGCTGCTGCTGTCGAATGTGATGCTGGCCGCGGTACCGACTACACGTGCTAATAAAGGTAAGTGCAACGTGCGTGCGTTTGTCTCACCTGGCACTAATACATCGTACACGTTCGACCAGTGCTATGCCTAATAAAAGCTCGCGCCACGATAACGCAAAGCAGCTGCGAATATGGGCTTATTGGTTTAGACCTTAGTAAAATCTGCAACATTTTCTGCGAAAACGAAGTACTCCAAGAAGAAGTTAGTTTTTACTTGTAACGAAGTAACTATCTATTCATTCACTTTTACTTACACTTGGTTACTTTCTGTAACGCAGTGTTTCGTTGCAAGAAAATAAAGTGAATTAAAATATAAAAATGCAAAAATTCAGTTAAGAACACAAAGGTCAAAGGTCATTTCATTGGAAAGTTACTGCCCGGACACGCAGACACACAGACACACACAGCCGACCGACTGCTCTACCCGGCCACTAAATTGGTCAGTAAAAATAAGCATTTCATGAAACAGCTTTGAGTGGGTTAGCAGGTGTGAGCAGAGCTTGCTCAAGACGTTTCGCGACAGCGCATGCATGGACGGATTCTTCTTAATAAGCTCAAGTCACTCATTATAGAACAACAACTTACGCCAGTGAGACTGACGTATATCCACACATGCCGACCTACGTCCACACGCCGCGCGCATGGCCCGCGCGCTCACTGAACTATAAATAGAACGTCGCGCTGACTTCAGTCAGCCTAAGCCTGCAGGCTAGGCTAGGCTCCTTTCAGTTCTATTTATAGTTCAGTGTTGGCCGATTCGCCGGCCGATTTTGGGCTTATGGGCGAGCAGTTCCCAAAAATGGGAGATTCCCTGCCTTGGACGCCGATGAACCACCCTGCAAAATTTGACGCTGTTAGCTTTATCTTCGGCGGAGAAATCCGTAATCGTACAAACACACAATAAGCAAACACACAAACAAACAGTAACCGGTATATCCACACCTTGCCTATCGGCATGTGTGAATAACAAGAGCCTCCGCTGCCGCTGACAGACCGCACGACGATTCCGTATCGCATCCTATGGTAATCAAACCCTTTCGTTTACTCGGCCTAGCTGTTGAATACAGTACAGATCTCGACGGTGGGTGTGATCAACAGTTGTTCGAGGACCATCAGACGTTTATGACACTCACCGGCGAACTAAGTTGACGATCAGCCGTTCCAGACATATGGTTGGTGCCCACCAAAATGTAAATGGTTCACGTGATCTAACCACGCTCCTTTCAGGGATGGTTTGCCATTCTGGGCTAGCACTTGCTACGGTCAACCTACCCACTAAATTTGAAGTCTCTAACTCAACTCACTACGAAGATATAAAAGGCGATACAAAATGTCGCAAATGGGGGGTTTGGGTTAGTTAGGGTCACTCAAGGTCATTGGAAATAGCAGCAATCGATGGAGTTCCTATTAGAGTTCCATAGTAACTATCTCCCTATCTTGCACCGTTTCTGTGATATAGCGAGATATTGGTCGAAAATCGCCATTTGAACCTACCCCACCTGTATTTGACGTCCCCATTTGGGGTAACCTCGTTATAATTTTGCCTAGATTTACGGCACAGAAACCTACAATCGCTGGGCTAACGTATGGCCTTATCTGCGTGATCATAGGTTTAATAGTGTTTGTGGAACTCCAACTTGTGACGGACGGACAGAGACGGACAGACGGACGGACACACGATGACAACATATACCGCGCTAGCATAGCATCGCGCTGTAAAAATGACTGCAGTGACCGATGTACGATGTACCCCTACAGCGACGACTAACGAAATTTAATAATTATTAGCGAACGTGAACTCATGTTCACGTTCGCTATATAATTATGCTATCGCCGTTCCGTCTGTCTGTCTGTCGTCTGTAACGTTCGTGCACCCTACCCACCCAATTTTCGGCAATTTTTCTTCGCCTTTTGGTACCTTGGCCATCCTCTGACATGCAAGGAAAATTTTACGGAGATCGTCCCAGGGGAACCCATCCGTATGGGGGTTTAAACGCAAGACGGGTAGCCAAATATAGCGATTTTGGACATCTGGAATGCTGTATCTCCGAAATTGTGCAAGATATGAGGTAATTTAGTATGAATCACTAATAGGAAGTCGTATATGAGCTTTCGATTGGTACCAAAATCGGTGACCTTAAATGACCGTGAACGACGAAATGGTCCTTATTTTGCGTTATTTTACCGAATTTGCTAGTTTTCGGGACGTATTGCATAAAAGTGGTTGACAAAACCATAACTATGGACAATTTACGATTACTATGTCTAGTATAATAAACGTCTGCAGAGGGACCGCGCGACGCCCACGGTATAAATATTGTATGACTGCATGGTGGAAATTCTGTAGCAGATTCATAAATTCGAGACTTAATGCGCAGTACTTGCTTAGCCATCGTCTAATTTGTCAAACGATGTATAGGTTCTCTTTTTGGTATTTTGAAGCACGTGTGCGATATCGTCGTAAAGCAGTTCACGTTCGCTATCTCATCTCCTGATGAGTTCTTGTTTTTCAACTAATGCTGTCTTGGTTAGTGTCTATAGACCGCCAATACCTCTTCTTTTGCCACGACATATCTTATAATGGTGTTTTGTTCTATAGCTTTTACTCGCAATCATTTTATAGACACACTGTATCTTCTCTAGCTCGCGTTCCGGTGTAATTAGGCAATTACCCACGGTCGACCAAATGCATCCTTTATAAGCCATTGTGGTCATCTGTCGTTTTATCAACCCGATTAGTTTTCTAGCAAAGAAGCTCAGAGTGTATGAAATGAACTGCGTAGGAAAATATGTTCAACTTTATTCGTCGTAAATTAACGACAGCAGCAAAAAATGCTTATATTTGTTATATAATGCCATCCACATGTTTCTTGCAGCATTTATTATTCGCCCGAAGCAAAGCATAGCTTCGGGCGAATTTGGAAATACTCTACGGGGCAAAAAACGGTGTTGAAGCGTTTGGCTATAACTCCGTCAAACGGATTTGGATGAAGTCTGGAGCACTGTGAGCAAATTGTTGAGGGCTGACCCTGGCAGATTTTAGGCGCGATCCGCGCAGTAGCGACAGTTTGAGAGGCAGCGGAAAGTTTGTTTTTTTGTTTATCAGGTAAATAATGTACGATTTCGCCGATTTCCCGTCAAATAAATTTCACGAAATTTCTACACAACAACGTCGATCGGTATGGTAAGATGATGAAAACTGTCGGAACAGAATTTTAAAAATTTTACAGTAAGGGGTCGTTTTTCCGAAAAACCCGCAAAAATTGCTCACAAAAATTTCCAGGTCTTGCGAATATAGGCCGCCATAACTCCGCAATGATTACAAATCGCCGGAAATTCACTACCAAACTGACCCTTTACGGTATGTCTAGTTTTCATTTTTACCGTTAGAATAAATTCAGAATCTTTCCTCTGGGCTGTAAGTATGGAAAAGGATACGTGAGGCTCATTTAAGTTATTACGCTAGCGCCTACAACAAGGTGGAAACTAATCAACCACCGCAAGACCTATTTATCAGTTCAATATGATACCTTGTGTAATTGCTGTTCATCAATTTCTATAGCATATCAGTACCTAACGACTCTCATTGTATAATATCTTTCCCGAATTAAGTCTGGCTTTCTCTTAGATAAAACCCCCAAACCACCCGGGGAGGGATTTAGGGATTGATAAATTAAAGCTGCTTTGAGCGATCCCTAGCATGGATAACCAACTGTTGTTAACGACCATTTTTGAAGGGACAGGTAGGTCAAACGTGCATGTTTCAGCAATTTTGATATCACAAAGTCTGGAAAGTTGAGAATATCAACATATTGATATTGGTGGTCCCAGGGCTTTAAAAGTTGGGGGACCGGTCCTTCCCGGTCCTCATGGCGGTTGCGCCTATGTCTTTGACCTCTTGTTAATATTTCCTGACACTGGTGGTTGGGTGTTGGCGTACACGCAGGAGCCTGTTAGTGGATAAGAAAAAGGATGATTTCAAATGGGCGATTTTGCTAAGTTTAGGTCAATGTCTTGAGTTTCGTTCATTGCTTTAACACTGTCAGTTGGGTGTCAGGACGGGCATCCAGCCCCTAAAGAACCTGCATCAATTTCTCCCGCGTTATTTTTGGGAACAAGTTGACAAAGAATATCACCCGAAAATGGCCGTTTGTGTATTTTTTTGCACAAATTTGTATTTACAATAAAACGTCAAAGACGCTTGGCAAAATGAACACGCCGTCAGAGTAGCATCCAATCTGCGGTAGTAACGGTCAAGTGCTGTAAATGAAGTCGGGCGCTTCGAGTCGTTAACAATTGGCTCTCAATATGATAACCTTTATTCACCATATGGTGGCAGCATTATAATAAAACGGAAGTAATGACAAAAATAGCTTAACTAAATTTTAACTAATTAACATAAGTATACATAAAGGCTATTGCTGCAACAACTTAGCACACTTTTCAGGGTCCTTATTGACAAACAGTCTACAAATAGCGTTATTAGACTATATATTTGTACAAACATTCTCTTCCTCCTATAGACAAGCTGAGAGCCACCGGCTAACAATTAAATAACATAAGGCAGTTGTCTATGAGGCCGTGAAACTTTGTACAGAATATTTTACTAAAAGTACTGTTTATTGCAAAGTCAAGACATCTGGTCTCTGATGTATTGAGTGAACAGGATTTTAGGCCGTAAAATAAAACAGGTAAATATTTCATTTTAACAGCTGAACAATAACCTCTTCCGATACAAAGCGCGCAATATTCCCAAACGTTGCATTAAATGCTCTGTAAAACGAACGCTTAAGCCGATGTCAGATTAGCGATTTTTGTCGACCGGTATTATCGGCCGACAATATCGGCCGACAAATATCGCTAATCTGACATCGGCATTAGCGTTATTGTGTGAGCATCTGTACTTCCTGCATGGAATCTATTTTGTGTATACATTAGGCCAAGCATATTGAAATACGTGTATTCCAGTACTCGAAGAAAATCGTTTCTTACTTTAGTATTACAAATACACGTAGGCAATATTTGTATTTTGGTGTTCAATTATGCAAGTTTGAGCATTTTGTACATCTCTGACTATACAGAGCTGATACGTTGCAGTTGCGCACGACGTGTTATTTGCAACTTTGGATTAATGCAGTGTCTTCGACTTGTAAAAGCTAGTGCAAGAAACGACGCATACAGATGGAAACTGTCAGTGGCAGATCAAATAAAAACAAGGCAATCGCAGACGGCAAACTTCGCCCCATGTGCGCCACCTGGCGAACTCTACGAAACTAACGTCGTCTTTGATTCTGCCACATTGGCCCTATTATGTGAAAACATGACAAAAACCGGAAGCAGGCCTGCATAACATATAGCACTGTTGTCAGACAACGACCGAGCCATGGCCATAGTTAACATATACAGAAAATTTCGTGATAAAAATTTTATGAAGTTTTGACATGCGGTTTTTAGATATGCGAGCAGACACGCAGACAGACAGACAGACAAACAGACAGACAGACACGCTGCTCCCAATACTTCGCACCCCTGCCGGGAGCGACGTAATGACGTCACAGATGTTTCGTTATAATGATAACGGCAGCGATAAACCGTTTGCTGTCGGCACAAGACACAGTCATTTGCTGCTGCAGCGGTGGCGTGGCGGTTGACGGTGGTGACTGATTATAGCCGCGTAATGTCTGTCATTGCACCAGGCCACGTACGGCCGTACAACGGACGGAAGTTTTATGTCGTGACAGGCGTGGAAGCACTTCATGGTTTAATTGCCCCTCCCCGTACCAGGGACATCAGTCCATGAGACCAGTAATCATCCCTGGACCAAAACGCGCAGGGGTGTCTGGGGCAGTAGACCCCAGCGGAGTGCAGGGGCAGAAACTCCGGTGGGTCTGGGGCGAAGACCCCAGAAGCTGAACAATATGAGACATTTAAATGCAAATTCCAAATAGAAATAGAAATGTAACAAGGTGACGGTAACACAAAAACAATACAGTTCTTCATATGTTAATCTGCATGTTAGCAGAAGTGCTTATACACTCGACCCCGTCCCGTTGATGCCTTCCATCCAAAAAATGGCCGTTACAGTAATGTCATTTGATAAACTTTAGTACAACTTTCAACTTAAGTGCAACGTTACATCAGTACAATATGGCATGCAAATGATGTAAGAAGTGCGTTGCACACACAGAACTGAAAATATGCAGCAGTATCGCCGTGTAATAATACAATGAAATGAAAACGACAAGGCTAAGTACTAACCATCAAACCAAGGGCCGGGGGCCAATAACAACAACCAAAATATGATCGGCTGTTTCATGTACCAACGAAATCCTTTCCGCAACTTTATTGCGCGACAAAGTTGCAATATGTCGCACACTGCAACTTTATCGCATAAAAAGAATTGACCAATCAACGTTCACAGCATTCTCGCGACAAAATTGCACAGAATAGAGCACTGCTCTGTTCTGCTTGTATGCGAATTGGAGTACGACACAATGTGAAATGTATGAATATTAGTACTGCTGATGGTCGAGAAATATTGTGGTGTGATAAAATTAGATACCTGTGAATCTACGTAAAATTAGCTGGAGTCTTCAGATGTTCCTATGATAATGCTAAAAAAATCATTTTACAGAGCATTTAATGCAATTTTTGGAAAAGTTGGGCGCCTTGCGTCAGAAGATGTGATAATTCAGTTACTCAGGACCAAATGTTTACCGGTATTACATTATGGGCTAGAAGCATGCCCGGTAACAAAGGTTAAGACTAAGTCGTTAGACTATGCCTTACATAGTTGCTTCAGAAAAATCTTTTCAACAAAAGACCAGGTTGCAGTTCATCACTGCATGGCATTTTTTGATTTCTCCTTTGTTTCTGAAGCTGTAAAATGTAAACAACACAGGTTCTTTCAGCGATATCTGATGTCAACTAATTCTTTATGTGTGCTATTTAGTGATAAAGCTATACTGCAGTTATTTAAGCATATTTATGTAATATTGTATAATTTATTGTGAAATGTTCAGTGTGTGCGTGTGTGTATGCGTGTGTGTATGTGTGTGCATGTGGATTTCCTGTTTTGTTTTCTACCAGAAATGGTGAATAAAGTTGAATATAAAAGGAGTAGCGCAACTGTTAAAGAGTTGCGCGACACGCCACGTAACAATTGCGATTTTGTCGCGCGATAAAGTTGCGCGACAAAGTTGCGCGATAAAACTGCAGATGTGACATCGGTCTTAATCGGCTGGTCGGTCGATAGGTACAATTCATACTGCTGGGAAGCTTGTCATTAGCGACAATACTGTGCTTCTAGATCTGTGTTCGCTGCGGAAGCAAGCGGTCCATCTATATTCTATGCCTGACAGGAAGCGGTGCTTGTACGGCGATCTATGTTGACAGACGGCGAAATTCTGTCGTTTAGCAGCGGTCTTCGGCGTCTTTTCTTTCTTGTTGCCAGCGATCATTTTCCGGTGTGTGTGCGTGAGTGCGTGCGTCCCAGCGCGCTCCTGGTTTATAACTTCCGCCGGCGCGGCGTGGGTGGCCGGCGCCGGTCGGCGCGGTGCGCACGCGGCGTGCCATCCTAACTACGTTAGGAATGAAATCAATCAGCGTTAATTGTATCGGACGAGACGATCGACATCGTCGACGACGGCTAATATTGGTGGGTCAGCGAACGACGTCCACGCATCGCATGCACGCAATATCCGAACAGCTCATATGCCGCTGACGGACGGGCGATGGACTCGTCGGTCTGTAGCTAGGCGTGGCTTGACCACGTGGGTTGAACCACTAACAGGTGCGCGGTTGAAAGCCGCCTCTGCTTTAACTCTTTCAGCTGCTCGGGCGATTATAAACCGGTTTGTATTTTTACACGCGCGACGCTATGCTAGCGCAGTACTTGCTGTCATCGTATGTCTGTCTGTCCGTCTGTCACAAGTCGGTGTTATACTAAAATGGCTAAACTTAGGATCACGCAAACAACGCCGATAGCGCAAGGACTTTAGCTTTCTGATGCCAACAGCCGTTGGTGGGTGACGCCACGTGACATTCCCCCTGAAATTTGCACTCAAAATGACCCACCTTTTTCGAACATAACGATTTCGACCAATATCTGTTCATAGTGCCTCAACCGTGAGAGCTAGCGAAAAATTTTCAATTATCAGTAATAGAAAGTCAACCACGCGCTTTCCAACGAGCCATAGATGATCCGTGTACGTTACCCCTAAGTCCCCCAAAGGGTGACACAAAGCACGATTTTGCTGTCTTTGCCAGTTAAATTCAATTTCGGTCGAAAGAAGTCTGCTGCAAAGTTTCTTTGTGGAAAACTTCCAGCGGCAAAGTTGTAGCTACATCGCTGTTCTATCTAATGGCCCTAGACGGGTGGCGAGCAGCGAGGGACGTCTTCATCTACTTAAAATTTGCGCTCAAATTGACCCACACCTTCTGTAAACGCCAATTTCGACGTAGCGGTATGTTTGGTATAAGCCCCGCCCACACCAGCAACATTCGACTTTGTTGCCACAAACGGCAACAATGTCGAACGAGTTTATCGTAAAAGTTCGTCCTTTCGACAAAGACGAAACAAATTGAACATGTTCAATTTGTTTCGACTTTGTACAAACATAAACATTTGCTTGTAGCAAATGACCGTCGTATTATGTTATTATATTTCTTTCTACTATTTCGGTGAATAAAGATGAATATATATAAAGTGAACAGAAATAACGGCCGTCAGGGCCTAATGAGTGAAATTTCCGTTACAGTAATCGCGAAAGATGGCATCTATGCAGTAGAAATGTACAAATCATCGTAACGTTTTGTCGTTTTGCGGAAAAGAGCAGCGTGTGACACAAAGCACAATTTTGCTGTCTTTGCCAGTTAAATTCAATTTCGGTCGATAGAAGTCTGCTGCAAAGTTTCGCCGTTCAATTTAAGTTTTATTTGCGTGCAAATTAGCCAGTTAATGGCGAATAACGTTTCAGAGTCATCCTTCACCGCTACTCTTGGAGACAACACTGGGATGTTGGCAATTCTTCAGGCGCACAATCATCAGGGGAAAGCGAGCGGCGGGCGGGACCATGAGCGATGTCCTGGGGCCGACTGGTGAGGAGATTTAAGTGCTCGACTGAACGCCGCGGGGTCGCCGTCGACCCGTTGACCTGGCCGCGCGGCCGTCGGACGCGGTGCTCGATCATCGACGCCAGAGATCCGGCGACAATTGCGCGATTGTAACGGTGGATTGGCC
>Ga0209780_1002410_pt1 | contig 13283 bp, 6 predicted proteins | sample WorMetexBAHAMAS2_FD_187384 | JGI IMG/M metagenome (GOLD analysis project Ga0209780, IMG submission 187384) | Marine gutless worms symbiont microbial communities from Max Planck institute for Marine Microbiology, Germany - Inanidrilus exumae... | ecosystem: Host-associated > Annelida > Digestive... | reverse complement strand
CAGGTGCCATGTTGTGTAGACACTTGTACACCTGGACACACACTCTGAACCGCACCCGGTCGACGGCGTCTTATCGTCGTAAAAAGGTTCACGTTCGCTATCTCTCATCTGCTGATGAGCGCTTGTAACCATTGGCCAATGCACTAAGCCCCGTCCACACCAGCAACAATATCGAAGCAACATTGTCGAATGCTAGAAGTCGAAAGATTCTTTCAACAAAGTCGAAACAAACTGAACATGTTCAGTTTGTTTCGACTTTGTTGAAAGGACGACATTTTACGATAAACTCGTTCGACATTGTTGCCGTTTTGGCAACAAAGTCGAATGTTGCTTCGACAAAGTCGAACGTTGCTTCGACATTTTTGCTGGTGTGGACGGGGCTTTATGCAGCTTTCTGTTCACGCTGCATATCGTTATAGGCTGCCGAGCCAACGTGATAATTAGGCCTACCTTTACTAATATGGGGAGAGGGTAACTATAATTCATAATTATAGTCTAATGAAAATAATCAGGATGATCTTGGCGACCGGCGTGCTGTCTGATGCCAACGTGATGATGAAGGCGTTATTAAGTCATTAATAATACACGTCAACGACACGTGCTGTCACGTCACGATCGACTGACGGTTCATTCGTCTCATTGTGCCGAAAGACGGACTTCGATAGGCCCACTGTCTGTAAAATCTTTACTCACCGAATGGCAAACATCAGAAATAAAGATAGGGCCTACATAAAAATTCGCAGTAGCACAATCACACAATGCGAACAAGCGTGTTCGTTCTCCTCGTACTCGGACAGAAATTTACGCTGGCTGCGTCGCGTGCGAGCTGCCACTGATGAGTCAAATTAAGTTTGCGTCGCGCGCCCCGTTGACGTCGGTAAACAGATGGGACACACAGACAGATGGACAGACAGACGCCAGACCGATGCATTACGCTTACTGCTAGGTGCGGCCGGCGTCGCAAACAAGAGCGATACAAGTATACTGAGAACATTAGATGCGTATTACGTATGCATTGCACTTGTTTTAGAACTCTTAGTGTCTAAATTAATGTATCTCTTTAATCGTATTGACCAGTAGCTATATAGCAAGTCATAACTTTACTATACATTCATGGCACTGACAGCAAATGGTAAGGTTTGCTGTGCGTACCGGAAACCCGCCACAATGCGGTTGGCAAGTGCGTCGCAAAGTACTGCGTTCTCGTGCGGTCTTTGTAACAGTGAGCTTCTTTCCATATTGTCCGTCCGGACACCTCAATGAATATTCCCGATTTGGACGTGTCGGCATAACGACAGCAACGTCGTCGACAAGCGGACTGATAATTAGATTGTTTGCGACGAGACGACGGATGATTGGAGATTCATATGCATTGTGTCCGTCAAATGTGTACATACACTGTATCCTGAATCCAACCACTAAACACGCCATGTTGCGGGCGTACAATACACGGAATATTGCCTATAGTTTTTAACTTAAGCTGTTATTCTTTTATTCTTTGCAGTCATGGACGAATGTTACTCAAACACGTAAATGGGCTGCAGAAATAAGAACGACGTCATGCGTGCTGTCATATAATAAGCGTTGCCTAATTAGTACAGCGGTATAAGTCATCGGCAAATTTCTTATCGTTACTATATTGTTTCGTAGTTACAACATCGACGACTTCCAAGACAAGTATGTCGGTCTCCTTATTGTCGGACCGAAATGTATACTGGCCCTGTCGCATGCTGCCCCCGGTGAGTCACGGTGAGTACGCCGATGGGACAGGCAGACCGACGGACGGACGCCAGACCGTTACATTACGCTTTCTGCTAAACGCGCCCTTGCAGTGTAAAGATGAGAATGCATGTCGCAATGGTTGCAACGACAGTTGTAGTTACTTTGCAACGTAATGAGCACATTACAAAGACTATGTGATCTTAGGGTAGTAGCCTATACTTCAAACTTTGAAGTAACTGACGTAAGGGTTACTGTGGAGGGAATGAGTGCTGCATGCGACGCAGCGCAGCGGGACTTTGTCTGATGAGACCTTCATCATGGCCATCAGAGGTATACCGTATAGGCTTATTAGCAGCCGTTAGTGGTGATGTGAGGGCATGCACATTTACAGAATAATCTTATCGTATTAAATATAAGCATAACTCATGGATAAATCATTTGTGTGATTCAGTTTAATGCAGTAATAACAAAATAACTCATAAGATTTATGCAGTGGCTTACTTGTATTTTAGAACGGGGTCCACCCTCTTCTGAAATTCAAATGTCGTAATTCAGTCATGTCTGTCCAGTGAACTTGGCTTTGGAATATGAATTTGTCGTGATTTTTGTTCAGAATTTTTCAAATGGAACAGGTGCAAGGCCTCTGGCCTAAATACGAAAATTAACTAGAAAGCCTGCACTGGTGATTCGCACGCAATGGCCATTTTAGCACAATGAACCCAACAGTCAACAAGAAGCTCTGCTACTGCAGAGGGACCGCGCGATGCGCTATGTTAGTAAATTCGAGCTGTTTCACGAGGTATGGGAGTTAGAAAGGTTTCAAACAGCAAATGTAACCTTCAAGGGCATTGGCAATGGTGCCATTCGATAAGCCACATACGATTTCCTATTAGTCTTTCATTGCAACTGTGTTTCTTTCTTGCACAGTTAACGAGATATCATCACTTGTTTCCCCATAATTTAAGACTGTCGCTTCAGTCCTTCCGGATATATGATTGCGGGTGTCGAAATTGAAAAATGGGTTACGTGACCCTGACCACGCCCCTTTAGGGGTGATTTGTCATCATTAGGCTAGGATATGATATAGTATATCCGTGTACAAAATTTGACGACTCTAGCTTTGGTCGTTCCAGAGATATCACTGCGGGCCCGAAAATTTAAAATGGGTCAGATGAACCTGCTCGTGCCCTTTTGAGGGTGATTCGTCCTCCATATGCTGGGACTTGATATAGCCTACTGGTGGACGAAACGTGCTCACTTTAGCTTCAACCATTCCAGCGATATGGTTGGAGCAATGGTGTTGTGCAGCAGTACAGCGTTGAAACGCTGCACAACAACAGAAATTCTCTGAAACAGAAAGAAACATCGCGAAGGTCATCTACGCTGCCGATATACGTCTGTTAAGATCGCTCAACAAAAGACGCGCGTCTTCGTTCAGTGGGCCCAGAGTTTCAACCGCTATTGGGTAGAACGTGTGCTGAGATGGCCGTCTTGCGCGTAGTAGCGATTTCGGCTGCAGCGCCTGCCTCGCGGGTGGAGTCAATATAAGACGAGGCAGGAAGGGCGTCTCACTACAAGACTACTACTACTACTACTACTACTATTGGTTGTTTGTCGAGTTCGTCGTGCTGAAGTGGTGCACCTCGAGTGCGGGCTTTGAGTTAATAACCGTGGCCGAAAGTAACGCTGTTTTCGAAACATTTGAGATTTGAAAACAGGACAGTCGTAGACAGCTGGCCGTGTGATCATATCAGTATCGGCCAGCTCTCGTAGTCACGTGATGCGCATCTCGCATAACTGCAGGCAATATGCGTGCGTGGCTATCATATGCCTCCCAAGAGCGACGACGTAATTTCACGATGATAACGAAGTTACAACACTCACAGTGGCGTACCAAGTGGCGTTGTTTGCTTGTATATGCGTGTTTTTTGCGTCGTGCGGTAAAATACTGCAGTTGTATTCGGCACATACGCGCTGTATTTCATCTTGACCGAAAGTCCGAAACTAGGTAAAGTTCATACGTCAAAGTCATCGGTAGTGCGTCGCGCGGTCCCTGTGCGATAGCTGAGCTTCTTGTATGACCAAAACAATAAACCTGTGTTGACAAGCAGAAATGGCAGCAGTCGTATGCAGAACTACAGCATAAAATGAAACGACACATCAGTATGAAATATGTTCGACTACTGTCAGGACGTTTCTTATGCGCAGAACCAGACAATCAGACAGGTTTTGTTTGTTTATATACGGATCTTTCGTTTACACGAAGGAGTAAAAACCAGACATGCTGGTTTGGGCATCGGCCCACGGCTTATTATGCATGACAAAACGTCGTCGCGTTGCATAAGAACAATAGTCAGACGAAAATGGATCGCTTTCGGTAATCGCCTCGACGCGATAGTTTGCCACGAAGCGGACAGCCGCGACCGTTCGACTAGGCTCAGTCGGCCCGGCGAGAAGTCTTGACTCCGGACTGCAGGCCTGGCGTCATCGGATGACGTCAAACGTGACGCTACGTCATGCGTCAGAGTGACGTCGTCGCGCTGCGCGTCTGCGTCGTATCGGCGTCTGATATTTAGTCACGTGACGGCACAATAATACCGCATAATAAATTACGACAGTCGTCCGCCGCCGCCATTATCGGATTGGCCCCGACAGACTGACCGAGCGACTCTGTGCCGCCGCTGCCGGAGCACCGTCCGTCCCAGAGGTCAACGCGGTAACGCGCGCGTCAGCAGGAATCCGCGACATTATTCTTGTCCGTCAGTCGCACGCGAATGCGTATCTGGCATTTAGAATGTCACTGTTGTCGTCCTGTGTACAAAATAATCCGCGGTCGATTAGTGCATATCATCATTCATATTACAATCGCCGCAATATCATTTCGCAATCTTCTGTTAATCTAGTCAGTGTCCGCATGTGCAGTCTATGAATCTACGATAAGTTGTGACAAGTGACAAGAGATACAAAATCCCTCTTTCGTCAGTGGCGACTGAAAACACAGGAGTGGAAAACGCGGGAGTGGAAATCGCGGCACCATAATGCAGGGATGGAAAACGCGAGAGAAGCCAGTATGGAAAGCTACACTTTGACGACACAAGAGAAGCGTTACACGAAAGCAAGTTTTTTTTCTGTTTTCCATCCCTGCATTATGGTGCCGTGATTTCCACTCCCGCGTTTTCCACTCTCGCGAATTCAACGTCCCCTTTCGTCAGACCTATAGCCAACTGCATGTCATGTACAATGCATACAAAAACAGGTAGGCCTAAAGGTAAGAACGGATTGTTACTGTCTCTTGTGAATGACAAACTTCAGCAAATGTTTCATACGTGTACTCATAATCTTGTAAAAGTAAAACCTGTGACTCACACATAGGTCTACGTAACTTATTTACAACTGGTAGGTGTGTCAAGCAGTTAGCAGCTATGTTCAAAATAATATTATTCTTATGACTAACATTAATTTGTAGCCAGGGACATGGTGACAAGAAGATGATGACTTAAGGTTTGTTAACACCGCATGTGTTGCGTTGCGATGCTGCGCATCACGCTCGGCATGTTGCGTCATTTTCGCCGTAACATACAGCAACGTACCACAGTATGCTGCGAGACGCCACAAAAGTTCGTTCACTCTGGACGCGTCGCGCTGCGATGTGGCGGACCGCAGTAATCAAAAACACTAAACAAGCGTGGCGTATTTACATGGGATGCGTGGCATTGCCTTGCGATGCCGAACGGTACCGCACCGCAGTGCACCGCAACGCGACGCATCCGGTGTGAATGAACCTTTAGTTGTGCCAGGGAGACTTTCATACTTTTCTGAAGATGGGATTAACCAAGGACGTTCGAGAACCACCTTCATCCTATTACGCTGGCTACACAGAACAGGACACTCACTTGTGTAATGGTTAAGCACCACGGTCGCCAAATGCTATAACAAGAGCTTTGACAGCAAATGAACACGTAAACTGCTATAATTTGATTTCGAATGGCTGCGTTTTGCATGACAGTTAGCTCCACTCAGCTCTGGACTCGAGCATGGCCATTTTTGTGCACAAACATTTCACAAGGTAATGTAGCGACGAATTTGAGGGGTGGTGGCTGGTGGAATGTTTTATTATAGCTTTACTACAAATTTACTGCTCAGTCTGTCTGTGAAAGAATTTTGAAAATCGATCAGCATTTGGCAAAGTTAGAAGCAAAAATATAGTGGCACCATTTTCCGGACACGGTGTATAAGTGGACACAAATGACTAGCGCTGAAAATGCAGTTTTACTTGGTCTTTCTAGTCATCGCAAATATTTACGTACATGTAGTATTTGGAAACTACTAAGCATTCGACTCGATGAACACAGCTACACCGCTTGCAACATTAATTTTCTTCCGGAGCATAATACTGCACGAGAATTACAGGAACAGTTTTAGAAATGCAAGAAAGACTTCAATGGACTTCTTCGTGAACTAATCGATTCACTTAATCTTCTGACCTTGCACTATGCAGAACCGGTGGAGCCGCAGCAGTGGAATGTGAATGTACGTAGAACGAGAAAACAACTCAGCGCACGATGTCGCTATATTTCGCAATCATAAAGTACGTCCGTCTTCGGGGACTGACGTATATCCACACATGCCGATCCTACGTCCACACGCCGCGCGATCATGTGTTCGGTAGCCAAAGGTAATTGTTGTGAACGTCGTGGAGGTGGTGGCGCGCTGGTCGAATGGTTCGATTTTGGGTCTCTTGGGGAGCTAAGTTCATAAAAATGGGAGATTCCCTGCCTTGGACGCCGATGAACCGCCATGCGAACTTTGACGCCGCTAGCTTTATCCTCAGCGGATAAATCCGTAACCGTACAATTACACAAAAAACACACAGACAGTAAACGATCCACACCTTGCCTATCGACAAGTGTGGATAATGTAACGATAAATTTACGTGCGCTCAAAAGCTGACTATATGGCCAGCTTAGTCTAGCGCACGGCACAGAATCGAAAACAAAGGGAAAACTATCGATGAAGTATCGGAGAGATACATAAAGATTCGTAATAACACAAACAGTCAATGCGTTGTAAAATAGCGCAACAGAAACGAACCGAGCGCAGAAGCCGACGTGATAATGACGCTGAATTATGTGACCGCAATTAACTTGATGGCATGATATTGTAAGCAGATCTCATTCTGATGGGCTGGTGTTTAAAACACCAGTGAGCGTCGAATAAATTACTAACGAATTACGTTGTTGCCGTTCACGATATTTACTGCTTTCTTATCACAAATTATTGTCAGGTTATTGATTACGTTCAAGTTGTCACAGCATGACACCCTACATCTGCCTATCAGATTAAAACAATACGTAATTCGTGCAAATGCAATTCCAGTCGGTAAGAACATGTATTTAGTTATTATTACCGGTAAATATGAAAGATCAGGGAAAAGGAAATGAGTGGATAAATAAAACACACTGCACAATCAGCAACATACATGCAATAAATAATAACTAGAATAGCCTTCAGTCGAGGACACACCGACCATTTTAGTTATATTATTCCTGTGACCTTGAACTCTGGTATATGACCCTGATCTTCGAACGTGGGCTGTTAAACCAGCTTGTCAGATATTTAGATCAAAGGTCGTCTAATTCGGACACACCGACACACGTAGACCGATTACTCTGCCTGGACCACCAAAGTGGCCGATGACAACATTATTGGGTACATTGAAATGCTAAAATAAGCCTGATCTTCATTAGTATATGCTACAACACTGCCTGCGCTATGCATACTAAATACACGTAGAAGGTTGACGATAATAAATTCGAAACATAAACGAGCATTACGACTGTATGTTAAACAGTTATGGTAGATAATTTTAGACGTTAGATGAACTTACAGGTATGTAATCAGTAACTTCTACCGTATTTTTTATCCCGCCATAACATAAAAGACTGTGGGCTGTGGGTAACTTCATAGGCGTTTGCAATTCGTTGATATAAGTGAGCCTTTTGAGATTATAAGTCATCTGCGGTGTTTGAATCGACTTATGTCACTGCCTGAAAGCTTGTGTCGTCTGCTACCAACATTCGAAGACCGATAACGTGAAAACGGACGTGGTGAGACGGTGATTGTGTCAGCCGGCAAACACGGTAAGAGCGCTCCGAAATGAAGTAGATCTTCGAAGTCATCGCTGTCAATTCGCGGAAATTATCATCAATTGACGCCAGAGTAGCGATCGCTAATGAATTCGATGCATGCAGGCGCGCGTACCACGACCACGGCAGAGGTGACAGGCCGGGTCAACAGTATGATTGTGCGACGTCTAGAGACGCTCGCTGGTTGATGCGACGTCGCGCCGTCATCATCATCTGCCGCCGGCGACGTCTCGATGCGACGAGGCGCCGATCGCCAACAGAAGCCCGACGAACTGTGACCACCTCGCGGGAGGCATTTGACGGCGCGCCGCCGAAATGCATGAACGGCGTCGCACGACCGATTCCGTCCCAACCGGCTCGTTGTCATTTCGCAGACCGCCTCGTCGATCCGGAATAGAAATGTGCTCGATGATAACACAACGTGGAGCTATAGCATCACCGGCCCCTGCCCGGCTGTCCATGTGCCAGTCGTCGGCTGCACAGTTTACCAATAAATATAGCGTCGATGTCCCGAGTTTTTATTGGCCACTACTCTATGTATAATGAGCAGCTTTATTCACGATGAAGTGAAAGTAACTAAGTAAAGTAAGTAAGTAAAAAAATTTGACTAAGCGCCATAATCATTCAGTAGAATGAATCAGAGGTGCTGGAGAAGTCGCTAGGGGCTATTAAATGCAGACTGGAAAAAATGGGTTTTAAGATGTTTTCGGAAAGTGTTTAAGGTTTGAGACGAACGAAGAGTAGAAGGAAGAGAATGAAACATAAAATAAAACTAATTAAACAAGCACAGCGAAGCACGTTGAACCATGCATCACATCCGTAATTATAATATGGTGAGGTATTAGAAAGAGACTGCTAGTAATTGCCAAAGAAAACAAAGATTTACTGGTGATAATGTCAATATGTTGAGAAAATATTGGTAGTGAAATACAGACAATTAACCTCGAGCGCCAGAAAGTCAGCCTGGCATCGAATCCCTTAGTCACTGCCCCAATTTTGAAATTCTGGTCAAAATGATTCGGACTTCGCACATTATTGAGATCTACGAGCACACTCGATTAGGTTCTGGGCTATATATTTCAAACTTGTTGCTTTCTCGGGTTAAGTCTTTTGGCATTGTGTGTTAAAAAGTAAACATGACATGATGATGCATATTGCTGTGTACAGGCGGAAGCAGTGAAAGAATCCGATATCTGCCATCTATATTTAGAGGTACGTTATCAGCCAACAACTTGTATGATTGGAGATCTAAGAAGTTTTAGTAGTCATGTGGCTACATTAGCAGACGAAATGCATTTAATTCGAGGCGTGTAATGTTGCATATTTAAAATACTTCGAAAGCATCAATGTTTGCGCTAGAGTTTGCAGCCGAAATACAACAGATTTGGCAACACATCGCATTTTCACCCTAGGCAATACTTCGCGGTGGTGGCCGATTGGTCCGATTTTGGGCTTGTGGGGGAGCAAAGTTCTCCAAAGTGGGAGATTCCCTGCCCAGGACACCCCTGAACCACCATGCAAAATTTGACGTTGCTAGCTTTGATCGTAGCCGGAGAAATCCGTAACCGTACAAACACACTAAACAAACAAACAGTAGGCTAACCGATATATCCACACCTTGCCTATCAGCATGTGTGGATAATAAATAAACATTGATGGACGTGGATACAGTGAGCTTAAAATGTTGCGCGAATTACTCTGCACAGTTCTTTGTCTATATCAATCTGTCTCTATCTGTTTTCTGTCCATTTTTGGTTAGAGTTTGACTTAGTTGTCTAAAATAAATGCGTGATTGATTGATTGATTTATATGTATAACGCGATGGCGGCATCGGAAACGCAGCGGACGCGGCTGCGGAAATCGGAACCAGTTTGCCGATTCATTGGATGTTGTTTCGTATTGTGGAAACCTGCGTAGAGATCCTTCCCTCTCATCGAGTCCAGTTACCGCTGAGTCTGCGTCTGTGCTCAGCAATGAGATGTATCGGTTGTCGTCCTCACGTCGGATTTGCTTTACGCCAGTTCATCAACTTGTGCTGTATATAGGCCTACGTCATTGTCGGCACATGATGTCATCACTTTCTGTAGGCCTACCGTCTTATCATCTCCACCACTATAGTACTACTACTACTACTACAACAACAACTACAAGTACTATTTATGGTTTTAGTTCAACCGGCCGCCGCATCGCATGCATCGCTTGTATGCGGCAAATTGCTACAGATGTCGCACGTAGTGTTGTCTGCATGTTTGTCTGTCCGTTGTGCACATGGGTGAGCTATGTGAAAACGGATGAAAATCGAGATGCCGTCAAGGGCTGACTTATGTGGGTCCGAGGATGCTGAAAATGCAGGAGTGGAAAACTAGAGAGTGGAAAACACGGGAGTAGGCCTATAGTGCAAGGGTGGAAATCACGTGAGTAGAGAACGTAGGATGAAAACTGCAAGGGTGGGAGTCACAAGAGTGGAAAACGCGGGAAGAGACTGCAGCAAGTATGGAAAGCAAATAGCTTTCTGTCTAGGCAAAATGACTGTCACTCTTTCCCAGCATTCGTTTATTCATTTGTGACAGTGGATGTATAAAAACAACTGTAAAAAGCAAGCATGTCCTGCAGTTTAAGTGATCTGCGAATGAACTGACATGCATCACCTATTTGTAACACCGTGTGCAAAGCTTGTTGTTGACAACCCACATCGTATTATATTATGCAGTGCTGTGGTTTTGTGACGTTGTAAGTCGTGCCTCGCAATTAAGACCTGCAGGATTTTGGAGATGAATAACGGCGACAGTATGAGCAATACGAAAGGGATCAGGCTTTGTATATGCACATGCAAATCAGCTTTATTGTCGAGTTGAAACGGCAGGAATTGTGAAGCATCTGAAGTTCGCGAAACGCGGACGCGATGGCTCCGCAAAACTTGTCGGACGGTAATTATTTCTAGGGATAGGTACAGCTGTGCATTTACAAGTCTTCGCTGCCGCTGACAGACCCGCGCGACGCGGTGCCTCTTGTCCACCGTGTTGTATACAGATGTATGTAAACGGCCAGTGTGATAAACTGGTGACCGACGACCGTCACCAGTTTATCACACTGACCGTTCACCTAAGTTGACAGCACCTGAGACGATCGACGCGACAACTCTACCTGCAGCCGTTGGAGATACGGTTGGTGACCTAACCACGCCCCTTTCAGGGATGGTTTGCGGTCATCGAGCTAGCACTTGCTACCGTCATCCTACCTACCAAATTTTAACTGAGCACGTGATTGCTGACATTTTTATTGCTTAGTGTTTATCGTCTCTGTAGCTATGATTTTACGGTTATTAAGATAAAGTGATTTTATGTTAATATGATAGTAGACATCCTGCAACATAGTATTTTTAAAAAATTTTTTATAATTTTAAAAAGAATTCTATACTGAACATGAATAATCCTAGTTTTAAGCTTTAACCCCGTATTTGGCTTTTTATTATAGGTCCTCTTCTGTTTTCCACCCCTGCATACTCCTCCCTCGTTTTCCACTACTGTGATTTTTACCCCTGCATTCTCCTCCGAGTTTTTCCACTCCTGCGTTTTCAGTCCACCCGTGAGTCTAAGGAACTGTATAGCCTGTTAGACGGGGTCCAGGTCCTCACGAGAAGGGGCCGCTGCGAGGGTGACTAGACAGCGATGCGGCCTTTTGCCAAATGATCTTTGACAGACACTTGTTATATGTGTTCAACATACATCAGCGCAGAAATCTGTGGACGGATGAAAAGGCTTGTTGAATATTGAAATTGTAGGAGCTCGTGGCCGTCTGGCTGAGGGAGGCGGTTGGTGTGTCGGAGTGTTGACCTATCTGTCGTGGTTTCTTATCTTCATCACGCTGCCATTTTCACTCTGTGTGTGCCTTAAGGTAAATACTGTTCTCACTGCTAAAAGTGCTAATGTCAATCAACGAGACCCGTGAAGGCGATAACCAGTGGCATAGTCGGTATAGACCTAATTTCGTTTTGGAGAGGGAGTACGACCGGGTTTATAAATACATAAAAATGACCAGTAGTTGTAATATAGGCCTATACATTGTATAGTTATGTCATTACATGCAAAAAAACAATTTCCCTCACATTAAAAAAGATTACATTTTTTGCTGACGATTAATGTCGAGGGCTGTGGTTTGCCTGCATAAGTTATTTCATTTTAACACTGTCTGGATTACAGACGATGACCAAGGTCATGGGTCACAGTTGACGGTCACAGGTGAGAAAAATCCACAAGAGGAAAAACAATTTTCAGCTATGCATGCGCGTTACGAAGCAAAAAAAGCAAAGGCACGGTCGGCTAAAAATAAGAGCTGAATTTGAAACTGTAAATAAGTAACAGTGGCACATTGGCTGTGTTTGTCAAGTTCTTTGCGCTAAAGTGACTGTTTTGGGCTTTCAAATTATCTATGTAGCTATTTTTGTCGCTCTGCTATCTATCTGCAATAGGCCTCAATTAACGTCGCTATTTATAGGTCTACATGTGTACTGTGTAAAATCTCATCGGCCAGACGCCTGTATATCGCTCTTATAATCTTGGAATTTAATGATGTTGATTATTTGTAGCCCCAGCATTTTTACGGCGCGACATCATGCTAGCGCGGTATATGCTATCAACATGTGTCCGTATGTCCGTCTGTCCGTCCGTTCATCACAAGTTGAAGTTCTACGACGACGGCTAGACCTAGGATCACACAAACAACGCCATACGATAGCCCAGGAACTCTAGTTTTATGATGCCAAAAATGTCGGCGAAATTCTAACGGGGTCACCCCCAACAGGGGACGTTAAATAGAGGAGGTGTAGGTTAAAATCGGCGATTTTCGACCAATATATCGCTATGTCTCAGAAACGGTGCAAGATAGGGACACAGTTACTATGAAACGCTAATAGGAACTCGTGTGTGATCTATCGATCTATTTCCAGTGACTTTGAGTGACCCTAACTACCCCAAACTATCATATTTCTGACATTTTGTATCGCTGATCATATCCTCATAGTGAGTGAAGAGAGATAGAGACTTCAAATTTGGTAGGTAGGTTGACGGTAGCAAGTGCTAGCCCACGAACGGCAAACCATCCCTGAAAGGGGCGTGGTTAGATCTCGTGAACTACTTAAATTTTGGTGGGCACCAGGCACCAACCATATCTCTGGAACGGCTGATCGTCTTAGGTGCTGTCAACTTAGGTGGACGGTCAGTGTGGTAAACTGGTGACCTTCATCAGTCACCAGTTTATCACACTGACCGTCAACATCTGTATACAACACGGTGGGCGCGATGCACTGCGTCGCGCGGGAGTAGATAGAAATTGAGAATACTACGATATACGGTCCTTATAGGCCGAAGCACGCTTCTAATAACACATTGGTCGTTTGCGTTGCGCTGTTGCGCGGTA
>Ga0209780_1002409_pt1 | contig 13285 bp, 5 predicted proteins | sample WorMetexBAHAMAS2_FD_187384 | JGI IMG/M metagenome (GOLD analysis project Ga0209780, IMG submission 187384) | Marine gutless worms symbiont microbial communities from Max Planck institute for Marine Microbiology, Germany - Inanidrilus exumae... | ecosystem: Host-associated > Annelida > Digestive... | reverse complement strand
CGTTAAGCCCGGTCCACACTAGCAACAATGTCGAAGCAACATTCGACATTGCAGCATTCGACAATGTTGCTTCGACGTTGTTGCTGGTGTGGACCGGGCTTTATTCCACTCTAGACACTGAACACTATAATACTTTGGCTAAACATTACACTGCATTGATTGCTACAAAAAATCTACTATTGTCCGAAGTCTCTGCATCTGAAATGTCCGAAAACATTAAAATTTACAACAAAATTAGCTCTCGCTACTGCATACGTTTCAACAACCGCTGTAGCCTCGTACTAAACTCACGCTGCGTTTGGCCCGTAGGAGGCCTACCCGTCTTAACACAGGACACTGGTACAACCATCAACCCAGCTTATCAACACTTGCCTACAGTGACTGAGCGCCTAACTCAGAGATGTAGTACGTAGGTCATGAAATAAGTAGGTTACAACACTGTCTGGAGTGGCCTATGTTGGTTACACTCGCATATTAAACTCCAGACACTGTTGTAGCCTACATACACAAAGCAATATTATAATCGAATACGACCACCTTTGTACGTGTCTTCACGTATTTTTGCGTGATTTTGGGGTACCAAACATCCACGTAAACTGACACAAGTGGTTAGCATTACTGCTACACCAAGACAGAAAACATTCTATCAACGATTTCCGAACTGCTAAACAGACACGCAACATCAAATCGACCAGAAGTATAAAATCAACTTTATGTGATGACGTTTATACGTCTGCGCTCTCACAAACGCACAGCGAAAACAGACAAAAAGGCACTTTGCACTACAGCACACCGCAAAGCGACTGCGTCATTTTGCTTCAAGTGCATTACTCAACTATAAAGCGCTTGCTCGAGGTCGTACCGACCACTTTAACAACATTTCAGCCGACCGCAAATTTTCGGCTAGGTGTTTCTAATTCGGATCTGTTTATCAGACACTGTCGGTCATTTCTGCAGCACGTGCTCAGCTTTTTTTCTGCCCGTGACCTTGAACTTTGACCCATGCCTTGACCTTCGCAAGTTCGTACATGACCTAGATAGTGTCGAAGTGCACCAGCATGCCAAATATTCAGGTCAAATATCATTTAGTTCAAACGTTATTGTTGAGAACTTGAGACCCACAGAGCGACACACACACACATGGAACCGACTGCTCTATCAGAACCACTAAAATGGTCGGAAACAACATCATTCGCTGCCGTAAAACGAAAAATACTGAAAAGCCCGGTACGGAACAATTTCAATTCTGACACAACTAAAATTCATCACAAAATATCACCGCCAGTGCTAAAGCCCCAAACTGCCAATATTTTCTAAAATTCTGACAATACCAAATACTCAAATAGCCTCAAATTATACAGCATTTATACCAGAAGGTGAGAAAATTAATGAGAGACTATCGAACCACCTCGGGTCCTTGGAAGGCAATAGGCAAATGTTCCTCTTGCCCCGTTTGTTAAAAAGATTTTTCATTGCATCTGCCCGAAAAAAGACTGGATTATGCGACCTGTACAGCAAGGTAGGCATGTGTCAAGAGCCCCGGGGTCAAGAGGCCTTAACCCACGACGATCCGTGGTTAACACCAAGACCGAAGTCGCACCTGCAATTGTGTTGCGCATCTACCGTCGGTCTAACAATTAAGTCGCTCTTTGACGAGATATTAAGACATGCGACATAGCTCATGCCATCGGCTAGTAAGTCAGTAAGTCTGCTTATTATTCACTAGCACGTGGCAATACGATCGTTAACCAAAATTTGATGATGACTTTTGGAGGGGTCGTCAAATCCCGAGTCCAGGGGGCTACAATCCAGCGTTTCGACAAAATTCACCAGTGTAACGGACACAGACAGACATGCAGACGACAGACGGACATCGCGACGTAGCTACGCGCATGCGTCGCGCAGCAAAAATAAGCACCTAATAATCAGAATAACAGACTAGAATGAGCAATAGATGCAGTTTGGCACTACAGACCACTAGAAAGCTATATCGCTGTATACGCAATTCTCTGAGCATATTTATATACATACGCCGTCGTCCATAAAACGTTTCGGACTATAACTCGCGTGTATCTTGATGGATTTTAAAAACACTTTTTGTACCAATCGAAACGAGAATGAATACCGGTACTCTACTGAGAAGTTACCACATGTACATGTAATGTACCACATTACCACTTCACCTTTATAACTACCTCTCCACATTACCTGGTAAAACTTAAAACAACACAGCACAGCACATTTTGAAGTCGGTGATCAGAGTATTTTATTACTTAACAGCAAAAAAGAAAAGCTGCCCATTGTTCGTCTTCTCGGACTTCTCCAATTTTCGTTATAAAATTCATGTCTTCTAGAAAAAAAATCTTTTAGGTTCCCGTAGATAATATTACTACTACTACTACTATTGTTATAATATTAATATTATTACGCATGAAGTATTTCAATAAACTAAACGTTACAGTGCGACGCAGTTATGACATCGTCGTGCAATTAAATATGTGTATTATACAGCATTCTTTCGCGTTTCTGTTGGTATAAAAAGTGTAAAAATCCGCCGTATACGGGAGTTATAGTCCAAAATAAAGTGGCACGTTTTTACGGACCACGGTGTATAATCGCTATATTGACGTTCGCTGATTTATGCACATTTCGAGGTAGACTGTACGGTTCACCTAGCAACTATTGACGATACCCGGCGCGAAGATAAAACAGAGCAACACCAATACTACTCTATACGACTTTAAAATATTACGAAATATACCGGTATGCGTCGCGAACAAGGTCAGAGTAACTGACGCAAAAGTGAACCGCGTCAAAAACCGTCGCTGACAGCACGGAGAACGCACTAAACAATGTAAAGTACAGAGTTCACGCTTATACACAGATGAAAGAACCATAGGACGTCGCAGTTCCACGGACACGCAGCAGTTTTGGCGACAGAAGCTATGCTGCTGCGGAACCACGACTGTGGAAAAGTTTACCTACTAATCTGCGACAGGGACAGTTCAGGCGACATCTGAAATCACATTTATTTAGGGATTTCTTAGAAATCACAGCGCATGGTGACCACAAATTCGTGCGCTAGGCCTATAGAAATACACTTACTTACTTATTTACTTACTTATGGGAACTAGAAAAGCTCTCAATGAAGGTCGCCCCGGCCGTTTCAGCGTCATTTTCCTCCTGCGATTCTGAACTGACTTATGATTTGATCGTCTAGCTTGACCTAAGTGCGATCAAAAAAATTATCAGCAAGCCAAATATCTAGGCCAAATATCGTATCAGACACACAAACACATAACCGCTGATTGCTGAACGTGGCCACGTAAAGTGCTTGGTAATCATTATTTTGGCATGTGATGCGAAACTGCGTGTGAAATTTGGAGCTGACGTCCCCGTCTGGGGTTCATCTGAAGCTCGGGTTCGGTCATGTTTTATTTTTAACAATGGGCGGGTTGCACGTTAACCTTCTTAGCAATTATGCACAGCGACAAAATTTGCAGCGCTCTGCGTGTAACTGCTTCAATGAAGCGGATTTTTATTCTGAAAGCTGAACACTTATAACGATCTGGAAAGTTCTCGCTCGATGTCGCACCGCCCACTTTAGTACAAAATGTTCGACAATACAGAAAATACTTGGCGTTGTTATTTGTTTACATCTTCAAATGTAGCCGACCGCGAGTAGCCGAAATTTTCCTCCCGTGATTTTTTCTCACCTGTGACCGTATATTTCGACCTAGCTATGATCTACATTGACCATCGACCGTGACCTAGAGAGCATCAAAAATCATTTTATTTGAAAGTGTTCGGACACACACAGAGACGTCCGACCGAATGCTCTACACGGCTACTAATTTTACGCACCAGACCGTCGTAGTGTTGAAATCATACGGCATGGGTCTAACCTGACAACGCTGAGTAAAATTGTTAGTCTCTGGACTAGCTAGAAAGTGGCGATGGGTGTTTACGATGCGCCAGTATCAGACCGGATGTATCATCACTATTATACAGATTATTATTATTTACTGCTTATTACTTGCGTTATCACGGCACGATATCATCGGCGGTTGTAGCAGTAGGTCATTGGAGGATGCTGCACTGCATACACAAGAGGCACCATGGAAATAGTTGTTATTGCACGCATAGGCCAGAGGTGGTGCGCGGATCTCAAAATACCGTGTCCGCTATCAGTCCAAATCCGAAATTCCTAACGCGAGCCGCAATGTTTTAGTCGAGTTCAATGCCACAAATTTCTATCATAATGTGAAAAAAGCACAGCTGAGTCGGAGACTGGAGTAAGAGCAATCCGAAAATTCGCGGTCGGCTAAAATGTCTCTAAAGCGGTCGATATAACCTTTACTGAGGGCTTTCTACTTAGTAATGACATAAATATACAGAAAACGTGTTTCCAGAAGTTTTGAAAGCGCTACGAAATTTTAGTGCCAAGGAATTAGTGGCCAGGGGCGTCACCACGGGAATGACGGGATGGATTTGGGTAAAAGTGTCCACCCCCATTTTGACAGACGGCGTTCGTCACACTGATAAAGTTCAGCGGAGTAGTCGCAAGTGGGCTACTACCTAACCAACCCACGGCAATGCGGGTCTTGAGATTTGCACAAATTCGACGAGTTTTTTTTCGGGGAGGCGGTATTTGATTATTAATGGTATGAAACGTCAAAAAATCCACGTTCATTTATTGACAGTGATTCAGCTTCTGGTGGACTATGTCTCCCAGGCCCCCTACTGGGGCTCTGACCCTGGACCCCGCTGAGGGACTTCCGCCCCAGACCCCTATTCCCGCGCACTAATTCCAAACCCTCGCTACGCCACTAAATAGGTGGGGTTTACAGGGGTGACGGGTCGTCTTCCCCCAATGATTCCAAAGAGGCCTGCTAGTTGGCATTTACTTACAATTTGAGATGGCTCTATTGGTAGTTCGAAGCCTATAGTCGAGTAACTCATCATCATCAGTGACACTATTCAAAATGCACAAAAATAAGCTACTTGAAAAAAATTCTATTTTTTTCTTTTTTTTCTGCCCACACCTCACACGCTTCTGCCACCCGATTCCGCCTATTGTACACCCCACTTTTTAGACCTGGCGACGACCCCGTGAAGACCGCGGCCCTGACCCTCTAAATACGCCCTCGGCGGTATATTGATCTGCGTGCAAGTCACGGAAACCGTGCACCCATGTTTAGAACGGCACGGCTGCACGCCTGTTTCCTCCCTCCACCGTGACAGCCTATATCGGTCGAGGACCGGCGGCTTGTCGCCTTGCGACGATCACCGTTCGACGTGCCAATGAATGTCCGGACCACACACGTCGTATTGATTTCTGCTCGGCGCCGCGGCGCCTGTCTGTTCGATCGTTGCGTGCAACGTGGGTGGTCAGACCAGGGCACCGCATTTGCCGCGCCGTATCACAGCTTGAAACCCGCATCAGCGCACTGCAGTGCCAAACTTCAACCACGCAACGGCCGGATTTAGGACAGGTTAGTTGGACAGTTCGGCCGTAGAGGACACCCGCAAATTTATGGACCCTACTGTCTGAAAAGCACATCTAGGCAGCATCGTTACGTGCTGCAGCATAAACGCACTGACACTTCATAGAAACTGATGGCCATGTTGCTACATGTCGCACGTATAGCGTGGTCCATGTGTTAAGCCCGGTCCACACCAGCAACAATGTTGAAGCAACGTTCGAGTTTGTTGCCCAAAACGGCAACATTGTCGAAGCAACAGGCAACAAAGTTGCCTGTTGCTTCGACAATGTTGCTTCGACATTGTTGCTAGTGTGGATCGGGCTTTACGCTCACCCGCTGAGCTGTGTATAAACGGCTGAACCGATACTGTACTGTCCCAGGTTGACCTGGGACAATACACCATTTATTAGTGAATCCATAGGTATTATTATTGGCCCGCCTAATGGGCCAGTATTGTTTTGCACACCGTCGTCTGTCGGCGTCGTCTGTCGTCGTCTGTAACGCTGCGGGCGTGCGGTCCGGCCGGCCGGCCGCCGGGCGCGTGGACGGTCGGCGCGCCCTGTTTCTCTGTAAATACGGCCTTTTGCCCAATTACTTTGGACACTTGTTAATGGTTCTTCAAAACATCTTTCCTATATCCATGGCAACACTGCAGTCCAGGACCATGAACGATACCTAAGGAGCAGGGACGCAGTCTGAATTTTTTTATATCGGGGGTCCAAAACATACTATGTTTTTTTCGTCACGACTTAAGGACGAAACCACAACAGTTGGGGGTACACACTACCCCCCGAACTTTCTGTCGGATTTGTGAAAATCTTACTGGTCGTGGCAGAGAGGAGGGGGTACGGACCCATGGACCTCGTGGCCAGCTAAGCCACTGTTGAGGCAGGTAGAAGCTTTTTATCACCCGCGTTACACTTTTTACATACATCAGATCAATATTTCGCAGGACATCGATAAACAGCGGAAACTGGAAGAGATAGGAAGTAACTGCCAAAACCGCGGCCCCATCTTTGTATTGAATAGGCCCCTGCATTCATAAATCCGGCGCCGAAGTATTCCCCACATGCAGCCAACGGCGTTTCTACGGGCGGGCATGGGGCCATGGCCCCCAAAATTTGGTCTTGCCCCAGGTTGCCCCCAATTTTCGTACACTCGGCCTATAACGTGCCACAGGCTTTTGTTACATGTGTTACATATGCTGAAAGTAATCAGCTCGGATAATATTGATTTACGTCGCAGAGGCAGATAGACGCTGTGGCGTGTAAATGACATGGTTGGTTGTGGGCTGTGGAGTCAGATCCGTTACGTGCTGCAGCACAAACCCAGAATACACGGCTGATATCTTCCGCGCTGCAAACAAAACGGCCCCTTTCTAAAAGGCCACAGCGGTTTGACCTGACTTGACCTAGTATCGTCTGGATTGAACTAGATCGGCTGGGTTGACGAAAAAGCATTGTTGTTCCAAAACGTTCGAATCGATGAAAAACGCGTTTAAACGTTTTGTATTCTCTTAACTTTCTTTTGTTTTCCAATTTTCGGAATTTTCATTTCTGCAAATACTACAGTTATTAATAGAAGTCTATTATTATATTATTTCATGTGTAGAAGGCGAAAACTACATCCAGAATAATAATGAATATAAATAGATGGAACCAAAAAACTCCGTGTATGACATTGCCATAAATTGGCCTACTTACACACAGTGTCTACACAATGTATTATAATTGACTTTTTCAACAGTTTTTTTTAGCGTTTTTTAACGTTTCAATTTTTATATTTTTGGGCGGAAAATGCGTTTTTAACGTTTTTTATTGCGTCGGTGAACGTTCGGTACAACAACGTGAAAAAATACGGGAACGAGAAGAAAGCACAGGATCTGCTCCGATCACTTTTAGAACGGAGCCGCAAGTGGCTTGCTGGCCTAGACGTTCGACCACGCAGCTTGTGATCGATAGCTGGCAATTAATCGACACGAACACGGGTTCGGATCTACACAGAACCGACCTTTATCGATGTTTTCTCCGTGCCATCAGCAGTCTCCGACCGGCGACAGTCACAACCTATCAATATTCAGTCCGACAGCGTTCGAGAGCCGGTTCCAGACGAGCATCCCTGGGCAGCATCCGCACCCGCCCCAGAGGGGATAACTTTGGTGTTATTACCCCCTCCAAAAGTTGCCAGTGGGTGCGTCGAACTTTTAAATTTCAAAGCCCAACTGTTTTCAGACTGCATCAATTCAATCTACACTCTGATATCACCCCAGTTTCTCGACATGTTTGCTTCCAAAAAAGGCGGGATCCACCGCACGAACGGGGAACGCATTTCACAGAAGTCCAGACAGCAGCACACATTACTTTGGCAATGCAAATTTCCTTCAAGTATTGCCCTGTTGCCCTGTTGTCCACAATTTTCTTTATTTTTTTCTCGTTTCTGTGCCGTGCGCTAGATTCAGCTGGCCATCTTGTCAGCTTTTCGGTGCACGTAAATATACCGTATCGTATCGTATCGTAATTTGAATGAAACTCGTATCGGCGATGAACTGAACGATTTCACTGGTAAAAATTTTGGCGAATTCAAAATGTTCGTGAAAACAATTTCAGCCATTGTCCTACTTTTGGCGGTGTATGCACACTGCGTAAAGGCAACACGTCAGTTTCGGGCCGAAAAATTTGATTTGGGTTCGAGATTTTTCTACCGGGAGCACCGCATCATCTACGCGCTTCTGTTGCGCATGCGTCAGCGAGCTGGTCTGAACGGAGACCCCGTCCACTCGTCCCCTGAATTGCCTACTGCAGGACTGCGCCCTCGACGAAAGACGGGCTGGCTTCTCGGATCGAGCCCTCCCCCGCCCACTAGCCGGGCGTCCGGCGAAGCTGACCGCGGTCACCGCGGAGGTGGACAGCCGTCGGGGTCCTGCCGTCGGTTCACGTATAGATCGTACTGCGTCTTCCAGTCGACGATGTAGCGTGTCGTCCACTCGGAAAATTCCAGCTTCCACGCCTTCTCGCGCTCGCTGATGTGCGCTGCAACACAGACAGTACGAGCAGTCAAACCGGGAAGGCGAAATGAAGGCTGAGGGTATAGCTGCCAGGGACGGACATATGGGATTTGTAGGTGGGAAACGCTCATGGATCGGAGTAACAGGCATGCGACCACGGATAGCGGAAACACCACTAGGGGCTGATGTATACTCCCCTAGGAACATTTTAACAAGTGTTCATGGTAATTTGGCAAAAGGCCGCATCACCTACTTGCCAAAAAATACACAACTCCTCACTTAACCTCACACTCTGCTCGAAATCTCGGCTTCATCTTTGACGAACGTCTGACCTACTCACGTAAATATGCCATATCCTATCGTATCGTATCGTATCACATCACCCACTTTTCACTCTTCGCAGCGGCAAATGCATTTATCTGTCGCGTGCAGACACATTCGCCAGCGGCGGCAGGCAAACAATGCAGAAAATGCAGCATGCACTCATGCGTATAGGTATGTTGCAATGGGCCGGCATATGTACCCTTCAAAAGTGCCCCTTCCCCTGGGGGACCTGGATCCCATCTAAAACAATATTTCTTGGGCCCACGCGAATCAGACACCTAAACGGCATCTCGATCAGTGTAGCCGTTATTGCACAGCTCACCGTCACTGTGTGCCCGACACACAAGCACACAAATACGCTACGTGCGACATTATGTACCAGTAACAGGCCGCATCTATGCACGCAGCGATGCGGCCTAAAATTTGCTTTGAAACGAAGCAAGAGAAAGAGAGAATCATCAAAGTGATACTTGAATAAGAGAGGAATGGACTGGTGGGGATATATCCATCGTCTTCCGTGAATCCGTCCTCGGCAAGCCCACATTTTTGCACTGACAGCTATAAGGAGAGGCCTACTCACAGAAAACTTCAGTAAACGTTTAGTTTGAAACGCGACGTTGTAGCACTGATCCACACAAAAAGATGCAAGCGGCAGGTGATGCGGTTACCAATAGCAACAGCAGAAGCAGCAGCGGCAGCAGCCGGGCGGTCAACAATAGACACATTGACGTCACTGGCAGGCCTCTATCAGTCGGCCGACAGGAGGTCGGCATGCCGCATCGTGTACAATATACGACACCGTCTACATTAAAAGGCGTGTCCGTCCGGTCGACTAAAATACAGGACCGACAATGAAGGACGGAGTTGAAAAATGAAGGACCATTCAAAAACGACATCACGGCATAGCAAGTGGTCACAGAATTTTGACGTAAAGCCGCATCGCAGCTGGGAAGTGGATTTTTCACGGGGGAAAATGTAATGTGACACCGACCAGTCGGCAGCATTGCAGTCAGCTGCAGCAGTATCGCTGTCGTGCCCCCCTTATACAGGATCAAATACAGCGCAAGGAACGAGGCGCCGAGTACTGTACTTTGGCCACGTCGTATGGTGAGTCACGGTGAGTATGTTCACGGGACAGACAGACAGACGGACGGACGCCAGACCGTTACATTACACTTGCCGCTGGACGCGGCTAGCGTAATAACAGGATGGAAAAAAGTTCTGTGCTAGGCCTGCGTCACTAGCGAAATGCATGCGACACAGGCCTAAGTGATTGTGGCTATAGTGTGCTATATGTATTATAGGCCTATTGCATGTTATTGTTTCTTTTTTGCTTGCACTTCTTTTTGATTGTTTATCTGCTCATTTATGTACATTGCTACCCCATTTGAAGAATAAAGATGTATATAAAAATTACGAAAGGAGGCTAGCGAGAAACAGCAGGTCGCGCGCGTATCGTATACGCAACATATCGATCACGGTTCTGCGTTTCCCGGTCCTGAATTTTTAGTGTTTCCGACCCGTCATCATTCAGTCTCCTGCTCTGCCCTCTGAGTGCTCCAAGCATCGATAGCTGACTGCTAGCTTGTACACATCCAGGCTTTCACGACACGACGGCTCGTGGCTTGGCTTGCTCCACGGCCGCACTAATGATGTCATTTCACACCGGTATTTACTCATTTACTTACTTACTTTGGTCAGCAAACATTTATTTCCTCCATCGAAAATGATCTAGCGTCGTGCGGTAAAAAATGTCTATACAGCGATGCTATCGCGACAAACGCTGCGGTATCGAGTTTAGGGCGAAACGCAACGATAAATACGGGCGTCGCTCTAACGGGACGTAACCGTACTGGCCCGCCGTGCAGTGTCGGCTACCCGACCGCCCACACGCCCGGCGGCCGGCCTGCCCGCCCGCCGGCAGCGTTACAGACGACGACAGATGACGCCGATAAATGACGACGACAGACGACAGATGCCAGCGAGCAAAACAATACTGGCCCATTAGGCGGGCCAGCAAAAACGAAGAGAAGAAACACAAAGCTATGACAAGGAAACACACACATACAAATACACCCTCACATGCACAGTTGTTCTACGCAGGAAGACGCAGAAACAGACATGATGATAATGAAGATTTATTGGGTTTGGCAGCCAGAGGCTGGATTACAACGCATACATACATACATACATACATATAGTGAAGAATAACTAGGCCTATACATTAAGTATATTCACACAGTCAAGTCTGCAAGTGGCGCTGGAAGTTCGAAAGTGAATACGGTATCAGAGTTCTTAAATCGGTTTGTCCGTGCGCGAACTGTTGGATATTTCATCGTCGATCGCAACCGGGATACAAGCTTAGCGGGTAACAAATAATGGATTACCTTATGGGTGGCCTAGCGACACTACGACGAGAGTTGGGTGTAAATACGGGCTGCTGGTACAATTCGATGCGACGACAGATAAGGAAATTGAAACATGCCGGGAAGTTTCATTAACGTGAGAGTGATGTACGGATGCGTACGTCGATGACGTCAAGGTGTGAAGGAAGATAGCATTGTATTGCTTCCGCAGCTGTTAGACGGCTTCACACGTACCGCAAAACCGCATAGGACGCCGTGGGACGTAGTGGTACCTTCTGTTCGACGTAAAGCGAAACGTTCGTAAGCCCTATAAAAACGGCTGAACCGATCGAGATGCGATTTGGGGTCTGATTCGCTTGGACCAAAGGAAACATGTATTGCATGGGGTCGAGGTCGAGATGCCCCACGGCAAGGGACATTTTTGGAGGTTGTCCGGCCCACTAAAAAGCAATGTCAGTCACTGTTGCGTTTTACGCTGCAAAAAGAATTAATAACGGCATCACAGCGCCACTGCTGCAGCGGACTGCAATGCTGCCGACTGGTGGGTGTCACAATAGATTGTCCCTCGTCAAAAATCCGCCCACTGCGGTACGGACTTTCGTCAAATTTCTCTGACCGCTTCTTAGTCCTGTTGCATTATTGACGACTTGGACACGATGTGTGTTCTCTTTCCATTTGTTTCAGTTACAGGTGATGTATACGTAGGAGTCAACTTTCTTCTCTAGAAGCATTGGCTTACACTGTCTATTTTTACAGTGTCTAGATATATCTTACTGTCAGTCTTACAGCTGGCTGCTAATATAACATGGTCCCTACCTGACTGTCATTGTAATACGCTGGTACTTGTTATCATGGTTTTCCAAGTAAGTAACAGTACGAACCTCTGCTCATACACTCGGCTATGGCGTGCAAGGCTATGCCCATTTTCCGTCATCGGCGCCCCTTCAACACGCTACTCTGTCTCCCTCTTCTCCAACAGACAGCATCTGAGCTGTGACGATTGTCTATAGATTACGAGGAAAAATAATGGGGGGAAATAATCAGAACTGTTGTGCACGACAGCTGGGTACAATGATACTCACACGCATGTGAACAGTTCGTGAATTTGCATGTTGCTTTAGGTTTAGATTTCGTTTTTTTGTGTGTATTTGCTTACGTTTACCATCTTTGTTTTTTTGCGTTAGCTTAGATCATTTTCTTCTTGCGTTCTTGCTTTTGTTGTGCTAGGCTTTGTTTCTTCAGTACCAAGTCAAAAGACTGAAATGACCTATTTTGTGTCGAGCGGGGCGTGAAACCTTAACTCAATCAAATCGCTGCTCGGTACCAACTCTTCCGTGGACTAAACGAAAGGTACCAAAATCTGCCAGCACCATAGCAGCCGTGAAATCTGGTTATCTACTCACGCAACCATGCAAGCGAGCCGTACTCGTTGGAATAAGGAGGCCTATCGCTGTCGGACAGGTGGAACGTATACGCTTTTTCCAGGTCAGCTCCGCGAACGCCAGAAACAGACCGACTTCAGTGCTATTTATATCAAACCTTTCCGACAGCGGCTAACGATCAAAGACCTATCTGTTACTGTTAACCCTTTAACTCGTAGGAATAATTACTGTGTAGGACGCATTTAGTTCGCGTCATGTTTTTTTCGGGGGATTAGAACCCACCGCTGATTTTGAGCGCTGTAACCCCAGGCTCTATAACAGCTATATACTGTTTGCGCCTGTTGTTGGCTGCAGTCGTGTGAAATTAGGCCTGCGGTTTTTGTCTGTTTTTATCCTTTTATCGTTTTCAGACACTATAACTATGAACTATGCTCTCCATTACTTTCCTATCGCGATATTGTGATCGACAAAAAAAACATGATAAATTATTTTGCGTCGATATACTATTTTAAATACGGACATTTTAGCTTTAGATTTATAGGGAGTGTGTGACCTCGGTGGTATCCCAAAGTAAGTCATTATGTTTGTGCTATTCTGTAAAGTAAAGTAAAGTAAAGTATACGTCGATTTGTATAGCGCATCGTCGTAACTACCTCTAATGCGCTCAGACATGGATCACACAGTTTTACCTGCAAATTACACCATGCCTGCCTTTACTCCCCA
>Ga0209780_1002408_pt1 | contig 13285 bp, 8 predicted proteins | sample WorMetexBAHAMAS2_FD_187384 | JGI IMG/M metagenome (GOLD analysis project Ga0209780, IMG submission 187384) | Marine gutless worms symbiont microbial communities from Max Planck institute for Marine Microbiology, Germany - Inanidrilus exumae... | ecosystem: Host-associated > Annelida > Digestive... | reverse complement strand
ATTTTGGTTATATTTCACCCATGTGCCCAGAAGCCCCCCTTGGACGGATATGCACCTAATTTGGCACAGCCGTAGGGGTCACCGACGTAATCACCTGTGACAAATTTTTTGGTGATCGGTTGAGTGGTGTCGATTCTGTGGGGGGTCGAAAATTGCCCTTTCCCATTGACAAAGCCAGTGGCCGTTAACACAGGGCAGGCGCTACCGCGCAGCCTGTGATAAGGTACTCTGTCGTTTTTGTCTTGCAGCCTGAAGGTTACTGTCTTCATCTCGGTCTTGGGACACAATGTCTTGGTCTTGAGGGTTACTGTCTTGGTCCCATCACTGCCCACCCAAATTTTAAATGGCTGGTACTCGGTTAAAAACACTTTACGTCAACAGGTCCTCAATCTCCAACATCCTCCAATTACATAACATGCAATTTTACCCAATTTTAGTAGACGTACCATAAGTCTCTTATGTGTTGTGACTAGTTTAATAGTATAATTTACTTCCTGTTCAGCTTGCAGAATTTAGCACGCCACATTGCTACTTGATATTTTGGTTGCAGGTTACTGTAAACACTAAGCACAACAACTGCAATTACAACTAGAGAAAAGTGCAGTCGTATTGAAAGGCAGACCAATGCTGGACGAATGTAGGTTTTGATTGCACTTGTTGCCACTTGATAAAATAAAGTAAGCAGAAAAATGTGCAGTCATATCGACATGCACAGTCACGTTCCTCCGCCCATCCCCATCGCAAAGGTTAAAACCCTAATCCGAGGTTTAGGGTTAGGATTTGACCTCAGGATCAGTGCATGCCGAGTTCCTACCATGTACTATATGTCTACTGACTTTGGTGCTGATAGCTCAAGCCGTGTTCCTTTTGGAGCACAGACAAACAGACAAATGCGACTGAACGCCCTACCCGCACGACGGCGGCTATACAGCCGGCGTGGGTAAATATTATGACATACTAGCGCACATTCCATATTCATTGACTAACTCTGGTGGAGTGCCAGTTATTCACTGAAACGGCTAATCAACAAACTCTTGAACCGAATACAGTATCAATGCATCTGTCACAGCACGCATGCAACATCCAACTTATTTACTTCTCAGCCTTGAATGGCTAAAAGAATAATTATTTAGAAGCATCATCGCGTCTACAAATCGTTGCCAAACTAACATTCGTGTAATATCCAGCATGGATATTTTGTATTGAATACACACGAATGAAACCAATGTCACAATGTAAACGACAATCTATCCTCGTATCGTCACTGCTGCACAGCTACGAGGCACTGATATTCTCTCTACATACATAGGCCTACATCAACAATTTGCTTATCAACGATGATGTTCACAACACTTCTGTAACCATGCACAACTAAGCTACTTTTGCCAGCCATTCCCTCACTGAACCCAGTTCATGCTCCGTCTCGTTCTGCTGCGTTCGTGCAAAGCACTCAACAAACTCGATGGTCATTGGTCGTAGGTCATCGAAAGTGAAGTTGTGATCACGCCGACCAAGGAAGACACTGGTTGCTGACGGGCCGTCAGTCGCCTGCAATGCCGCCGAACGTGTCATCCGCACGTTGTTTCTAAACGGCACACATTAATTTATCCACTTATTCAGCACAGAAGTCTAGCAACAGTGGCAGCGGAGCATTGAAAACACTGGGGTCAGAAAGCATGGGCTAGGAGAGGGGAGGGTACGGGAAGGGTATCCCCCCTGCTGTGTGGGCCAGGGTGTAACACCACCAAAAGTTTTGGTTAAAATCCTGCATTTTGGTTCGTTTTAACTTTTAGGTAAGAAAATGTGCTCCTTGACACTCGACAGAAACATCAGCACCACTTCACCCGAACACTATTGGGGGCCAGAAACCGCCTCGACGTTCCACCTGTATCATTAGGGGAGTCAGCTGACTCCCATGACCCCACTGCCACTGCCTAGCAACGACCATGAAATGTCAAAGTCATGCAGGAAAAAGCTAATACACAGTCACGAACACGTCATGATCAGCATTTAACTACTTACAATTCCTTTTCGAGAGCAGACTGCACAAGACGAGCACTTTTTGCCACTCCACGGTCATGTTTGTTGCAGACAATCAACAACGACGGAGCATTCTTCACAACAGCTCCATCGACAAGTATCTGATACAACAATCTGCAACCACACCACATTTTCAGCTGTGAACAATTCCCATATTTCAAGCAATGCACAACAAAATTTGCCAAAAAAACAAAAACAAACTGCAGCAATTAACGATTAATCATTTGAAATATTAACGATTAAATTATTTTAAAAATTAATTATAAACCCTGCATACTCACATTTCAGGCCACTTAAATAAACATTTTTGGTATAAAGTTAGTTCTGACTGATGTTATCATAATTTAAGCCTAAAATGTTCACTTAAATAGCCTGAAATTATTAAATATTTCACAATACAATCACATGCAATTCAAAGGAGACAACATACTTTTTGCAAACTCGACAATTACTTACATATTGAAAGCTATTAAATAATCATTACTTTTGAAAATGTTAACCAAAAAACATTTATTATTACCAGAACTACTCAAACTACTTCAGACAATGTGAAGATCATCATTAAAATACATAACAGTACATGCAGTGAAATTAAAACCTACTCAGCAACATCCTTTATTTCTTTCTGGAAGGTTGAACTGTCGATTATGTATATGATGCCCCTAGCAAACACAATGCATAAAACAATATCAACACACCAGACAACTTGCAACCACAACCACAAACTCAGCAATGGTACACAATAACAATAGTGAACAGTGAATCAGGGCTACCAACAGATTTACTAGCTGGAACTGGACATGAATAAGGTTTCCAGTAGCTGAAATGACCCTGCAAGCTCATTCTGTGTGATGCTATCAACAAGTGCACAATACAGGAATCACCTGTGACTTTCTACTAGAATTATATAGTACCCATGAATTTAATGGCTAAAATACTTCCATTCGAGAGAGTTGTACAGCAGCAGATATCTGCATTCATGCACCAGTTTCAAAATATTATTCGTGTAAAGCATTTCTAACAACTGAAGATGGAGCACTGCCTCATCATTCATTAAACAAGATGTCGCCCTAACGGGATGCAACGCTACTGGCCCGCCATGGAGAGTTACAAACGACGACAGACGCCACAGAGCATCATTAGTCTTGCCCCCCTACATTGTGTAGATGGGCCAATAATAATCAAAGACTACCGATGCGATGAGGTCACACAAAATGTCTTACATGGGAAATTGGTCAGGAAAAGTTCTAAAACAACATCCATAAATCATGCCAAACACAACAGCACATATGTCACTGGCAAAATTGATTACTTAAAGCTGTAACGAGAGCAGTACCGAGCAGTGGCCTTAAACTTGTCAAAATAAAGCTGACGGACTCTGTCGTGACCAGGAATGTCTATCAGCTGCAGACTTTTCTTCTGTAAACAAGTGCATATTTTTTACACGCAGTGCTTAACAAAATACAAACTACAGTTGTTAGCATGAAGCAACAATTCTGCAAGTTAACGGAGTCAGCTTGCGTATGCAGCTGGATGTATGAACGAAGATATGCAGATATTTAATACGTTAAAATGCCAGCCTGTGTTACTGTAATGTTACATGATGTGTTCCATGATATACAGGTGGTCATATTTACAACTGTGTTAAAATACTGGTTATCATTTTGTGTCACACTCCACCTCATTAATATTAATCTTCTCCTCTTCCATTTTTATTGGCCATTCACGGGTGGACCTGGGTTACTGGGCTCCCCTCACTTTTGTTCCTCTACTTGTTCTGGAAGAAACCTCAACGATAAATGGCACGGGTTTTTTATAGAGTGATGTCTTCCTATACCTGCCCGTGTGGCCGAGTAGTTAACGCACTCGGCCGCCATGTGCAGTAGAGCATGATGCATTTAGTGGCCGAGGTTCGCGTCTCAACCCTGGCACATCCGCCTAGCAAAGAATTATTTCTAATAATTCCTATGCACATGATGAGCAGGGAGTTAATCCCGGGCAGGCAAGAGGGTTCGACGCTGTCCTGTATAAACTGTGACCGTTGCTGATGCCTTGGTTAGCAGCGTCAAGGTTTCAGTCGTGCTGAAGTGAGAGCCGAAGCAGACAGATGTGGCTAAATCCCCCTGGCTAGGCGCTGAAAAAGTGCTGGTCAGGGCTGGCACTGAATAAGTGCCAGTCAGGGCTTAGCCAGACAGTAGGATATGCCTAGAGGGGGCGCGCTTAGAAATACCTGACAAACTGCTCATGCTTACTGTTCCTTCCTCCACCCTACACAACGTGCACATACACCGCACACACCTACCAATCCCCTTCTATGGGCTGGCGTATTGGACCGATATAAAGGTCTCAGCGCAGGGCTCCAAAGTAGGCTGGACCCCTGCCTGCAAAGAACAATGCCTTCCAATAACCCACCAACAGTGTCAAAGCACTGGATGCAACTTGTAACACTGGCCCCAACTGGAAAATTCATCTATTGCTCTCATCATTTCTTGATCTAACCACAGACTCCTCAGGAAAGGGGACCAATCCTTTTATATCATCTATCTGATGCCAATATCTCTAGCAATATTAATCATAGCCTATGGAGCTCATAACAGGTGCAGCCGACAATGGGAAGGACAATCACACATATATCAGAATGGCTCTGTACTAGGTTGCTTTTAACGTTTTTGGCTGCATCATGTCTTTAAATACAACGTCTCAACAATAAAGAACATTTAATGTAAATACCTTTTCACCGTCAACTTCATATGTCGAGACATTTTCAATCATTGATGTCTGTGTAGCAAAGAACTTGCCATAAGTTAGCTGTCAAAACATGGATATGTACAAATAAAAGTGTACATGTGAAACATTAAAAATATTTTAGCCATGAATGTTTGCTACACTCAAGTCGCTGACTACAGATCAACTAAGGATGTTAATTCCCGGAAATCTCATTCCCGAGTCTCAATTGGCAAATCCTGGGACTCGATCAAGACAACATTTGGACTGGGAGGAGCCACAATCTCAGTTCGTGATAAGATGCGCAGCAGCTGCAAGGGGCCTCTCTGACTGTACCAAAGTTCCTGGTATGCTAAGGTAGCGTTCTCACATGTGTGCATGACGTCGACAGCGGTCAAAAATCTAACACTGGGCTATCACGTGGCGTTGTTTGCGTTAACCTACATTTAGCCATATTTACCCGTGCTGCACTAGCGATGCGTGGGTATTAGCCGTCATCATGTGTCTGTGCGTGTGTCTGTCACATGCCGATATTGTATCAAAATGGCAAAAAGCAGGATCACACAAACAATGCCCCATGATAGCCCAAGGACTCTAGTTTTCTAACACCAAGAGTCGTTGGTGGAATACCCCCTTCTCCTTGAAATTTGCACTCAAATTGACCCACCCCCCTTTCGAACATGACAATTTTGACCAATATCCGCTCATAGCGCCTTAACCGTGAAAGCTGGCAAAAAAGTTCAATTAGCATCGATAGGAAGTTGACCACGCACTTTCCAAGGAGCCATAGATGAACCGTGTACATTACCCATAAGACCCCAAAGGGTGGCACAAAACGGGATTTGGCTGTTTTGCCAGTAAAATTCCAGCAGCAAAGTTGTAGCTACATCCATTCATTCTAACAGTCCATAGACGGATTGCGGGCGACGTCCACATCTACCTAAAATTTGCGCTCAATATGACCCACCTAATAGTGCCGATGCCGTGAGAGCTAGTGAGAAAAGTTTAATTATGGCTAAGTCGACAATGCGCTTTCCATCAAGCCTCATGTGAACCCTGTGCGATACCCCTAAGTCTCCCAAAGGGTGACTCAAAAAGAGAATTTTTACATTTGGCGTTGCCTTTCATTTCTTCGTTGCAGCAATCGTAGACACTTCAAATTTGGTATGTGGGTTGAACATAGCAAGTCCCAGCCTACAGATGACAAACCGTTCCTGAAATGGGCGTGGTCACGTCACGTGACCCATTTTAAATTTTTAGTCCCCCTAAGACATCTCTGGAATGGTTTAAGCTAGAGACTTCAAATCTGTTGTGCATGTTGATCATAGCAAGTCCAAGCCTATGCAGGACAAATTGTTACAGACCACGACAGACGATGGACACCAGAGAGCAAAACAAGGGGCATTGTCACTGTCACGTGACCTCTGTAACTTTTAGAAAATAAGCGATAATATCTCTAAAACGTCAGAAGATAGCCTCATAGTTTCTATTAAATTCAAATAGGAAGTCGTATGCACAGGTAGGTTACATCGAATGGTCATGTTGCCGATGAGCTTGGGTGACCCCTAACCACATTAACTCTCTTGATGCTGAAATAAAATTTATTACTTTTCCCTGGTGCTGAATATATGGTAGAAGTAACAGTAACTTAAGTCATTTCTGTTAACCTGTCGACTATTGGCGACACATACGTGACATCGCAGCACTCTGTGCCTTGTTGTCGACTTTTGTTGACATCCGCACCCAGCCACTAGGGTCGACTTTTATCAACATTAGCGCCGAAAGAGTTAAACCACCTCAATTTCTACATTTTGCGTTGCCTTATGCATCTTCATAATTGGCAATCGCAAAGATTCCAAATTTGATGTACAGGTTAAACGTGTAAGTCACAGCCTAAAGACGACAAACCGTTTCTGATAGGGGCGTGGTCAGCTCATGTGATCCATTAAAAATTTTGGGGCTCCAATCATATCACTGGAACGGCTGAACCTAAAGTCGTCAAATTTTGTACACAGGTATGCTATATCAATTCTAGCAACAGGATTACATATCACCAACAAAACGGCGTGGTTATGGTCATGTGACTGTTTTAAAATTTTGCTGTTTGTCGTGATGCAGCGTGTCACACGGGTTTGTCAGCAACAGTTGCGCGACTTGTGATACAATATCGGCATGTGACAGACACACAGACACTCGATGACGGCTAATAGCCGTGCATCACTAGTGCCGCACAGGTAAAAAAATTAGTCTCAAGTCATTAGTATCCCTACCCATAGGGAAATTTACAGGAAACAATAGCTAACACACATACAAAACTAGAAGGGCGTTCAGTAGAGTATACCTCCTCTACCGACCTTGACCTTTGACCTTCCAAAATTTAATCACCTTGTCCCCTGTGGCCAAGGGTATGAATGACAAAGTTTGGTTGACTTCAACTGATGCCAGGAAGTTGTTCACAAACATACTTATATCTACTGACGCCGGCAAAAATATCACCTCCCATCACCTTCGGTGGGGGAGATAATTAGCAGTAAATAAGTAAATAACCAGTAGAAAATTAAAGCATACTAGATGACGACCCACTGCTATGGCAGTTACAATCAATCCTAAACAAATTCATAACTCAGAACCCCAGGTTGGTGTTATAGTGGGACGATTAAAATGTCAGACAGTTGCTCAAGCACTTTAGTCTAGAGAACTCACTGCAAATGCCAACAGTGTGCTAAATTGCTAATGAAAATACTACAGTTAACAGAAGGAAGTCCAGGCTGGGCAACATATGACACACAATATACGGATGGGACAGCAGCATGTGGCTGTGTCACTGTGCCACGAAAGAGTGAATAGCTCACGTCTGTAGCTGCAACTTGGGTTGTGTACTTTGCTTTGACCCAGTGACATACAATGCCATGCATGTTCTCCTTCAGCAAGGTATATTATGATTGATCAGGTAGTGGGCGGGATTCATCTAATTTCTATGCATATTGTTATTGGCTCATGCCATGGCCAGCACTGGACACAAGCTCCATCTCCATCATAAGCCTCACCCAGTGTCACAACTGGCAACTTAATACTACATTTTAATTTACTGTATGGATAGGAATCTTACCCTAGAAAAGATCAAAGACTTGCCAGCATCACACAATCCAACTAGCAGTACTGCTCGTTTGTTTGACGATCGGCGACGCAAAACCAAGAACACTTCACACAAAACACAAAATATTCTTAAGCAATGCTTATGAAAAGCTCTTCTTAACATCACAGATTTCTAAATATCAATGACAGAGAATCAGAAACACACGCCAACCCTAGTGTTGTGCAGAACAAGAATAGATATAGTAATAACTATTTTTAACTAGTTTAGCCCACGTGCCGGTGGCATGCCTGCCTTGCGGGCTATATGTTCTGCTTGCGTTAATTTCTTTCTTTTTTAAAAATAAACCTTTGAGCAAAGTGATCTCAGGATCTAGTGCACCAATTTTCACAAATTTCACCATATGGTAAGCATTTGAACGTAGATTACAGATCTGATCCCTTTTTCCGGTGGCTCAAGGGCCGTTGCCATGACAACCAATTTTAGGGTCAAACTTGGCAAAATTGGACTATTCACCTTCCTTCGTAGCCCTGGCATTCTGAAATGGATTGCAATATCGCCATTCTAATTTAAGAAAGTTCATCTGTGATGATCTGGCTACATTATGGGTAAATTTGGTGACCTTTGGTCCAGTAACTCCGGAGTTTACGAAGGATCCACCAGACCGACATTCACCAAATTTTCACCATACAGTAGACATTTGATCATAGATTAAAAATCGGGTTTTCTTTTTCCGACTGCTCAAGGGACATTGCCATGGCAACTAATTTTAAGGGCAAAATCGGCCTATACTCACTTTTATTCGTCGCCATGGCATTCCGAAATGGATTGCAATATCGCCATGTTGATTTTAAAAATGTTCATCTATGATGATCTGGCTACATTATAAGTAAATTTGGTCCAGTAACTCCGGACTTTGTGAAGGTGAAAGATGCATACCCCATCATTTCTTTCTTTAAAATAAACCTTTCAGACAAATTGTATCGGGCTCCACCAGACCGATTTAATTTTCATCATATGGTAGACATATTTTGATTGTAGTTTAAAAACCTGGCTTTCTTTTTCCAATTGCTCATGGGAAGTTGCCATGGCAACCAATTTTTAAAAGCAAAATCGGCCTATACTCACTTTTATTCGTCGCCCTGGCATTCCGAAATGGATTGCAATATCGCCATGTTCATTTGAAAATGTTTATCTGTGATGATCTGGCTACATATGGTAAATTTGGTAAACTTTGGTCCAGTAACTCCAGAGTTTACGAAGGTGAAAGGCATACACCCATCGTTTCTTTCTTTAAAATAAATAAGACAAATTATCTCTGTATTCACCAGACGGATTTTCACCAAATTTTTACCATATGGTAGATATTTGATCGTAGATTACTAACTTGAACCTCTTTTTCCGATCACTCAAGGGATGTTGCCATGGCAAGCAACCAATATGCAAAATTGGCTAACTCACCTTCATTCGTCACCTTGGCATTCCTAAACGGAGTGTGATATTACAATTCCGATTTCAAAAGGTTCATCTGTGATGATCTGGCTACGTTGTGAAAAAATGTGGTGAACTTCGGTCCAGTAACTCCGCAGTTTAAGAGGGTGAAAGGCGTACATCCCCTCGTCGATTAGCAGTTTGACTATGCAGCGCCACTGCTAGACCTTGCCTGGATCAGTATTCGATACTGAGTTGTCTGGGGCGATCACTACTCAGTTTTGTTTCAGCTATGCCGCGAGGACTACACGATAGGCTCTGCCGGTATTTCTAGTTTTAATTAGAATGTGGTGCCAGCCTGCATTTTATGCATGAATGTGCTCCATGTACTTTATGACATAAGTGACAATTTAGGCTAATTTGTGAAAGCAATTTATTTGCCATTTAATTACATTTAGTTTCCATTACAGGCTCTTTCCTGTAATTGCCATTTCAGTGAGTACTTACCCTCTGTTTCCATTACAAGCCATTTACAGACTGCTTTTACTGTCACATACTGTTTCTATTACATGCACATTCCATCTTGATAACCATTACATACCCAATCCATTACACGCCCTTCCCTTTACTCATCCCCTTCAACAGTTCCTCCATTGGCACCTGCCAAATGGCTCTGCAATAAGGCTGTAAATAAATGGCAATAAATATATAGACTCAATACATAATGTTAATAAGACGAACAAACCAAGTGCAAAAGCAAAGGAATATAATATCCATTATTCAAAACATGTAAAACACTCGTGGTGCCATCTGTTTGCAACTGGCAAAACAGCCTGCCTGCTGCTGTTAAAAAGCATAATGGCTATATTACCAGTTTCCAACTTTCATATTGTCACACTAAAACTAACAGTAATACTGACCCAAACCACAGAAGTAAAGAATGAAAAAATGTACCACACTGATATTCAAATGGGAATGCTGAAAATGCAGGAGTGGAATAGCCAGGAATGGAATACATGGGAGAAGCCGGCAGAGATGGAAAATGCAGGAGACTGCGCAGAAAACATGGGAGTTGAAAATACAAGAAACGACTGCAGCGGGTTTTTCGGAGAAACCAAATTCAGCATCTTTCTGTCTCATTGTTCATTAATTCTCCATGCCCCAATTATATAGATTTTACCTTTCAAAGTACATTTTCAGGAAGGACGTTGGCAAAACACAGTTAACTATATAAAGTGCAACTTCAATAGTGTCCTTTATGATCTGGGTATATCCTGTACAGTGGATAAGGAAATGTTCTGCAGTTTCTCTGCCCGAACGACATTCACATGCAGGAGTTGTGGAGGTACCAGTTCTGTAGCTATCATCTTCCAGCATGGTGTAGTGGAGAAGCAGCTTTACATATGAGATTCCAATGTCTCGTTCAAATGGAAACACCACTTTGGTCTGAACGGATGGAATTACATTGTATGTGTACCGTCCCATATGATCGTGATCCCAAGATCGCTGCTACGATTTAAGTGAAATGTCCCTGGCAACTTCGAATGCTGCAGATCTCGATATGGTACTCGGTGGAGATATTTTACCACTGAGAAGCTGATGTGCGACATCCTTCGCAAAGACTATCAGCAGTGTATGAATATGAGTATGAATATGATTATCACTTTTACTAATGTTGTTGGCACATGGTGGAGCAAGAAGTATACGTACTTTGTCGCTGATTGTGAATTTAACATCATATGAAGATTAGTGCCAAAACGGAATCCTCAAAACCATATGGTCACTCACCAATGGTAATCAAAACAGCAGCAACAGCGATAAAAATGCCGATCAAGGACGCTGAATCTGACGAAAACAATGACTCGTCTATAATCCTTTCATGCAAAGAATCGTTTTTTATTTCAATAACTGTAGCGTTAATTTCATCTGTCCCATTTGTGCGATTAACTGTATCTTCGGACATTTTTGTAAACAAATTTCGTACGTCACATGTTACACCGAATATTTAATACGTCAGAAAGAATAAGCGTGTATCCACAGGTCAGGAACCCGACGTATGTCGTGTGTTCCTCATTTCGATTTCGCTGAATTATCAGGAGACTCAATTAGGGGTAACAGTAGGGTAACAGATACAAACTTACTCAACAATCAACATCACTGTCACGGAACAGCTTACCTAGTATTCTAACTAGAGTAGTGCTATTAATCATTTGCGATTTAAACCGTGTAAAAACAACAGTCCCGTCTATACAGTATACACTCTACACAGTCAGCAGTTTGTCGACACGACAGCGACGGTTAGCCAAGGTCTGTCCTACAATAAATTAACTCCGTGGGGGACTGACGGTCAACTCATCACAACTGACATTTCTGCCAAGTCAAGTTCAAAGTCACGTGATATAAAAACTAGGACAAACATCAAAAATCCGACGACAAAAAGTAGATATTGTGCCCTAATTTACAACCTTACAACCTTCCTCCGTGGCCGAATAGTTAACGCACTCGGCCGCAATGTGCACTGTGCAGTAGAGCGTGACGCTCTCAGTGACCGGGGTCAAATCGGCCAGGGCGCGTCCGCCTATCAAAAAATTATTTATAATAATTCATACGTACATGATGAACAGGGAGATAATCCCGGGCAGGAAAAGGGAGCTCGACGGTGTCCTCTATAAACTGTGACCCTTGCAGGCACCTTCGCAGGCACTGTGAAGTAAGTCTGTCTGCCGGCGTGAGTCGAAGCAAATAGACTTGGCTGGCCGCTGGTTGGCGTAATACACAGCGCCAGTCAGGGCTAAGCCAGACAGTAGGCTACGTCTAGAAGGGGCGCGCTATAGAAATACCTGACAAGCTGCTCACTCCTACTCAATCCCTCCTTCACCATACACGTCGCTAACACACATCGCTCACACCTAGGCCTACCAATTCCATTCCTCTCCCTGGGCAAGTGCACTAGACCGCTATATAGCCTCAGCGCTGGGGGTCAGAGTAGGCTGGACCCCTGCCCGCAATGAACGAACGAACGAACGAGCCCTAGTTTACGAATCAGTGGTCAGTTTCCAGCTCCCATTGTAGATGGCGGATGAAATAGCTTTTGAAAATGAAGGATTTCCGTCTTTCAAGGGCTCGTGACCTTGACCTTGGATCGGGTCATACAGTCATACTGCATACCGACGTGCATCAGTCATCGACCTCTACCTCCATGCAAAATTTCATTGAAATGAAAGAAACTTTTTGTGAGCCGTCGCACTTTTTGGCAGTAAATCACAACATTTTACACAGGAGTATAGTAGCTGTTGAAAATATTTTAACTGATGTAAAGCGTCTCAAGCCTGGTCCCTCTGCGATAACTGAGCTTTATGTCCAAAATATCCACAATATGGCAGATTTGTTCCTCTTTTGGGTGTCTGCGAGCTAAAATATTTTAAGCTTCAGAGGGGCTTCGATCATAAACCCTCGCCAAGGGCTCCCTGGGGCTCGATCTTCCCTAAGACCCCCTTTATGTTCGCATACCCACTTTTTATGTCTTTCTGATGCCTATTCTTAGCGAGCTTTGTCCAAGTGATGGCCACGCGTGATCAGTAGGACGCTAACATATCGTCGGCAAGATTTACAAAGCAATCCCACGTCGAATTCCATACTCGCGGAAATCCCCGGTCCCGCAACTCTCAGTTCCATTCCAGCGGAATCAGCAAGTCAGCAACTAAATTGCAATCTTTCATGTGTTCATTCCTTTGTTATGCATACAACCTATCTATGACCTGCAAAAGAACACCGTTTTTTAAACTTACAATTCTGAAACAATATATTAAATGACAGTAAAATTTAAAGCCGAACACAAATGAAATGGCTCAAATTTTAGACGAATGAAGTATATGAACAAAAATACGGTTGTGTAATTACTATATGAAAGTACAATAGCCAGGCCCGTAACCAGGTATGGGGCCGGGGGGCACGTGCCCCCCCAGAATTGTCAACCAAGGTCTGGTGCCCCCCCCA
>Ga0209780_1002407_pt1 | contig 13287 bp, 6 predicted proteins | sample WorMetexBAHAMAS2_FD_187384 | JGI IMG/M metagenome (GOLD analysis project Ga0209780, IMG submission 187384) | Marine gutless worms symbiont microbial communities from Max Planck institute for Marine Microbiology, Germany - Inanidrilus exumae... | ecosystem: Host-associated > Annelida > Digestive... | reverse complement strand
GTGTAATGGTGTATTATAAAAAAAAATTATGTTGAAATATGTATAACACTGTGTAGCAATTTTTTCGTTCTTGCATCCTCTATTCAGTATTACTTAAGCTGTCCTGTTATTAAGGTCTTTCATTTTCAGAGCAACTGGCTTTTAAAATTACAGTCAGCGAGGTCAGGTTTTGCTAAGACTTTTGTCTAAGCCAAAAGTCTTAAGTCTTAGTTGTGATTGGTTTTTGGTTGTGACTTGCACCGTACGGCTGCATTGCACCACTTATTGCTGACAGCCTCCAGAATGGCCATGCTGAGTGTTACATGAACGTCAGGTTGTAGGACTGAAGTTCATGTTGGAAACCATCCTCTGACCATGTAATCCAGGGACATCCAACCTCATTGCTCAACGACAGTACAGGCAGACATCTGGATTAAGACAACAGTGAGTAAAAGCACCAGACGAATATTTTACTAATTGCAACACCGCATCTTATGTCAACTCGAACCATCCTACAGTGAATCCTCTGTCTACACAAAACCACATCAGCAACTGTCATGTATGAGAAGGTACACAATGTTCCGACAACACCCAGGTTTAAGAGAGATGAGCTAAGTAACTGTTAACAACAACGATGATGCTATCACATTTCACTGTAAGAAAACTTTACTCAGGCTGCAGTCACCGGTGCCATATGTAACCACAACATTGACTTGTGCGTCTCACAGGTAAGATGAGAGCTCCAAGCTAGTACAGGTAAACTACAAGGATGCAGCCTGTCTTAAATGTATCATACATATGGGCATCCATTCAGCTGTCCACATAAATGATTCAAGTGTAATGAACATTTCAACGTCATCAAAGTTTACCAACAATAGCAAGTTGAAAAGACAACAAAGAACAAACCGCCTTTGAAGTTATGACCTTGTGGCGGGACAAAAATGCATATATACACCTTGGGCCATAAAAACATGCCACTATTTTTCAATATAACGCCCGTATTTCTTGGTGGATTTTTACACCTCATGCGCCAATGGAAGCAGAAGTGAATACCACAGAGCGGTATAAAATTTAGTAATTCACTAACCGTGTTTTCAATTGTGGCAATGGTATCTGCAGTTCAGAATGACTGTGGCCGATGGCTTCCTGCAGTGCGCTCGATCGAACCTGTGCGCATCTTTCACAGAAAGTCATCCAATGACTGTTTTTCTTTTAATTTTTGTTAAGAGTATTCCTTGATGAGTATTCGGGCAGAAAACCTTTTATATTCCTTCATGTCTTGATCAGAATTTTATCATCAGAACTCAACATATTCCCATATTAGATTTCATTGAAGTATTATTATGCACGATGTAACTTGATGAAGTGAACATTGCGTCATCAATCCATTAGATAACTATATTGCAGAGTATTCTATCCTGTTTCCATTGGTACAAAAAGTTTAACAATCAACCAAGAAATATGGGAATTATAGTGAAAAATACAGCGGCACATTTTTATGGCCCACGGTTTATATGTTACTGAATACTGATCATGGTTTCACATCAGTGTAATGAAATGACAATGAAACCTTGTCAAACTAGCCAATCAAATCGCCACACTAGCACTGCAAAATTGGCCCAGCTGAGGGCTACTACCTATACTTTCAGTTTCTGTCTAACAAGTAGCAACCTAGTTTCCTGGAGTTGCCGCAGTTTAGGCTGCATCTTGACGCCGGTACCAGACATCTACATCAGTAATACATCATGTATACAGTATAATAATAATGAAATAACCGCAGTGGAAAAAGTACTGCTACTTTGACACTTTGGAATAACAGTGTTTTAAAGTACTGACTTAGTATTGAGAAAAAGGGAGACAAAAAGACGACATCAAAGACTTGCATCAAAATAGGAGTATTACTATTATAACACGGTGTCGCCCTAACGGGACGTAACCGTAATGGCCCACCGTGCACTGTCGGCCGCCCAGCCACGGCCTGCCCGACCGCCGGCAGCGTTACAGACGTCAGCGAATAAAACAATACTGGCCCATTAGGCGGGCGAGTAACAATGTACCGGTACTGACTCTGTCTTTGGAATGACTACAAGCTACAGCTGCTTGCACCACTTGAATAAATTTTGTGAGGCTGGCCATATGCAGAGTGGAAGAATGCTATTGCTATGGAAGTAATAGTGAGGAAGCATCATTGTGAATAACAGGACGCAAGGGATACTAGATTCATCTGGACACAGTCACACTGCCCAGCCATCAAAGCCTACTTCCGTATCAATGGAAAGTGGCGTGGGAATGCCAGGGTGGAAACAGGCTTTGACTGCTGTGTGATGTGAATGGAATGTTGGATGTTTCATGATATAATACAATACATGGAGAAACTATGTACACGATGTTGAGAGCATTTCACACTGAGACACTAAATATTGCTCCGTACTCAGCATGTATATGCATATATCAGTTGCGAAACTGCAGAAATATGCAAGTAGACGACGAATTACCTGCATTGGCAAACTAATACTTCACGTATGTCAGCAGCTTGACTAATTGGCAGAACAGCAAACAGTATTTGAAAACAAAAAAGTAACATAGCATCATTTCCAAAATACATGGTTATCAACGCATTTTGGCAGAATGTCAAAGTTAAGCAGTTCAATTCACCAAGTAAGTAAGTTACCCTATGTGGGTTTTTGAACAGTGATACGAGTCACAGTGCCTTGAGATCCTGAAAGTGTAATTAAAAAAGTGATTTGGCATACAACACAGCACCTGCTAAAAACTTGAGCCACACAAAATCTTCAGATGAAAACTTCTGAATACGTAAACATTTGTCTATATTAACAACCAGACTAAGACCAGCAACCAGTATTTGCAGTATTTCAGCTGCTGCAACCCTATGCTCTACTGGACTAGAGTGGCTTTTGCTTTGAATAAAGCAACAGTGTAGAAAAGTCACAGTCATCAAAGCCCTATTTCACAAACAAATGGTAACATATAAGAAACAGTACAAAACAGAGACACAGCTATAATGAAAGAGTAAACTAAGATGTCATGTCAAGTAGAATGAAGTAAACAGTGTATAGCAGTAAGCATCAACTTAGCTTTCACAGCTACGGGAAACCCACATGCCATATGGCATCACATGACCACCCGGCAGAGGTGTGAATCCCACCTTTACCCCAGACTAAGCAGGTACTTGATTTAGCAACCCTGGAGGGATGCAAGGCTGAGTTGACCTATGTTACGTGAAAGCGGACCAGCTGGGATTTGAACCCGCGACCTGTCAATCACAAGTCCAACGCCCTACCACAGTGCCAACGTGCAACAAAAGTCAAACAATTACAATTACTCTGACGGTCATCTCATCTGTTTGAAACCTTTCTAATCACACACATCGAAAAGCACAGCACATGTCAGCTAGGATGTGTTTACAGACGAAAAGAAAATCACATGAGGGTTATAACTGCACCCAATTCCCTTCATTGATCTGATTGGTTGGTCAATTCGACTGGGATCCGGCATAAAAAACCTACTGTTATTGTAAAAAGCCTGCTGTTGATGGATTGACTGAGTTAAGGTTTTACGTCCCAACCGACACACAATAGGTCACTTCAGAGACGTTCTTCCCAGCCAATCTCTTGGCGTAATACTGTAAAACTAATCAAACACAACAAAAGCAAACATATCAGTAACGAAACACACCGTAACAAAATAAACACAAAAAATGAAGCCAGAAAAACCTGCGGTTATTACGCACAAAGATTCCACCAAGCCGTCTGTGATAGCTCAGCTGTTTGATGTACACAACAGTGCAACTGCTACAGAAACAACGTATCAGCTAATACACACACACGCGGACTACAAAACAGAATGAATACTACATCTAAACAAGGTGCCAGATCTGGGAATCTTTCCGCGCCTACGAATAACATTCTAGTTACATATGGCGCGTTACAAGTTTTGTATTGTATTGGGAAAGCCGAGGGAGCAACAGATGCCGCCAGTTTCTCTCCAAAACAAGGCAGTTGTATACAGCAGACTTTGTCCTCGGTGCCACCAATTGGCAAACTGGACCACACATAACGTCATATTCGATTCTGCCCATTGGTCTCACTATGTGAAAACATAGCATCTTACACAAAATTGGAAGTACATCATCTGTCACACAGTCCTCAGTGGAGGATGGAGCCAAGGCCACAGTTCATATGTAAAAAAATTTGTGAAGTTTGGTCGTGTGGTTTTCAGATATGCGAGCAGACAAACAGACAGACATATACAATGCTGATTGCAGTACTTCACACCCCTATTGGGAGCAAAGTAAATAAAATAGCCCCGTATGGGACTGACGGTCGACTTTTCACAACTAACGTTTCTGCCAACTTCAAAGTCACCTGACACAAGAACTAGGCCAAGTATCAAAAATCTGGCCCAATCAAATTTAGATATTGTGCCCTAGTTTAAGAATCTGTGGTCAGTTGCCAGCTCCCATTGTAAATGGCGGAGACAGCTTTTAAAAAAAGGATGGATTTCCAACTTTGAAGGGCTCGTGACCTTCACCTAGACCTTGGATCGGGTCCTACTGCATACCGTCGTGCATCACTCATCGACCTCTACCTACATACCATATTTCATTGAAATCAAACAAACCTTTGTGGACGGACGGACATACGCACGTACAAACGGATGGATGGACATTTGAGACCGGCTTTATTAGGTCGACTATGTCGAAGAGTCGACCTAACAAAGAAAAGTCAGAAACTGTCAGAAACTGAAGGCTTCCAACAATATCCTTGAATTAAAGGATGTCCTTGAAAAGTCGTTGAAGTGCGGGCGCCTGAACTGTCCTGTAAATTGAAAGTATATATGTATGAGAATTTCGGCTCAAAGCAAGATTAATTGCCAGCAAATCAGTCATTCTGGAGTACCAGTGATGGCACAGATAATGCAACAGTAAAAGAAACATTATAATTTCGTTTGACAGAATTTAACTGAAGCCTATATATATATCAACTGATGCACTTGGTGCTTCCAATGATAAAATGTAAAACTGTGTATCAAAAAAAAACAATACGATATTTTTAGCTGTAGATTAAGCAAGCATTGTGCAATTTCAATAATTTTGGGCAGAAATGCAATCAAAACCGTTTTTGACTTACTGATTGAGTTTTACGTCCCACTCAACACAGAATAGGTCATTTCAGAGATGTTCTTCCCCACCAATCTCGTTTTGGTTCGGAAGAAACTAAACCCAACACAACAAAAGCAAGCAATACAGGAACGATATATAACTAAAAACACACAAAATTCTAAACCTAAACAAACATACAAAAACGAAAGCTATACCTAAACCAACATGCAAATTTCAGAACTGTTCACAAGTGTGTGCATACTGTTGTGTACAACTGTAGTACACAATACAGCACAGAACAGTTCGGATTATTTCCCTCCTAACCTCCAGACAATGATCACAGCTCACACACATAACAGCATAGCATTCAAAACATGAAATGATTAAAATTTATTTAATAGATAATTTTTAAAAATAACAGTTAATTAAGTTTCTAAAAAATTAAATAAATACCATGTCAACTCTGTAAAAAACTAATTATTAACTGTGGTCTGCTTACTTACTTGACGTCGTAGAATGTTGTGCTGCAGTAAAACGAACAAAAATGGCAACATTACAGGGCCATTGCACGAGGAGGCCAGAGAAACGCTGTTAGAAAATATGAAGCCAATTCAGCTGTTTAAAGGCTAAGCAAATAGTTTCTCAGATCTGATGGCAGTAAAAATCACTGCAAAACAATTACATTTACCTAAGCAGAGTAACATGTAAGAAGTAGATTGTGATTGACAACTAATAGTAACAGTAATTTCAACTGTTTAGATTGCATACCTAGAGTAAGTAAAATACACATCCACGTGACCAGATCTTCCCTTTGTGGACAAAAAACTGGTCATTGTAGTGACTATGGAACCGCAACAAATTAGCCAACTGACCAGCATTACTCATGATGCAATAAGTTATGCCAGACATATATAATAACAGAATAGTCACAAAAATTATGGCCAAAGGAAACACAGCAAAATGTCCCAAAACACGTGGAATTTTGGACATGTCACTTGTAAGTCAGTTTGAGCAAAGTGGCACAGCAGTAGCAAGAGTGGCGTCTGGTCACTAAACGCCAAGGGTTGTCAAAAGTTGTATTTAAAATATTTGAAATGAGTCAGACAAAAGTGTGATGATGACTACTGGTTTGGGAAGCCACTGAGAGTATGTTGTGGTCTTGAGTCTTCTATTTTTTCTGCAGTTGCCAAGTCTGTTGTTGACATTGCCCATTTTCTGGAGTTACCCTGGCTTATCCTGGAACCTCACAGGGAAATCTTTGAGAAAATGATGGCTTGCACAGGACAATTTCATCTTCCATCATCAACAGATAAATACACTGATAATAATATTACTGATTCTCAAATTATTATTTATTATTAAACTAATTTTGTGGGACAGCAGCACAGAAATTCTGCGATACTTGGGTTGCCGTGCAACATTGAACTAAACCGAACTAATGTTGCAATGGTGTTTGTTTGCTTTCGTTCTTTTAACAAGATTCTGGCTCAGTTTGTTCTGAGTTCAACTACAGTAAATTAACTTCTGGACTCCATTTGGTTCGCAAGATACATAATGAGCAGATGCAGAATGGAAAACAGAGTGAATGACAAAAAAAACTTAACGATGAATGTGGAAACTGGACAAAGATACATCGTTATATAAGCTGTGTATCTGCAGCTAAATCTAATAACCGACACTAAAATAACACTCTACAAAATCACGTTCTGACTAAAGTCTGCCTTTGATTGAACAACCAACAAACAAACAAAGTTACAAATGTACACTGACTTCCCGGAACAGAGTAGTAAATGAAGATGTACACTCATCATTAGACATAGATCAGATGCAACACACGATCGACAAGTTCTGGAATACAAGAGCACAATGTATTGAATACAGTCGGCTAAAGCCCAGTTCACACCAGCAACATAACTGGCAACTATGTTACCTATTGCTTCGACATCGTTGCCAAAAACGGCACCAATGTCGAAGCAACGTTCAACTTTGTCAAAGCAACATTCGACTTTGTAGCATTCGACAATTTTGCTTCGATACTGTTGCTGGTGTGGACGGGTTTAGCAATGGCTGAAATGGTCAAGCAAAGTTTTCTAGAACTTCTAATTCAAGGTGAAGGTGACACTTTCACAGTCTGGGAGACATTGCAAGCGAAGCCATCATTCACGGCTGGTTGCTTTATTATCAGTATCAGACGACAAGACACCGCATATAACACTGAGATTATCTGAATGACAAAAATGTGCCACAAACCTATAAGTTACATGGAATATATAGCTGTATACAGACATTTCAGTTTAATGGAACTACATTGGTTTTGGCCTGAACAACAAATGTGCAATTAACAACTCGTAAATGAACACGAAACAGGGAGATGTCGACCAGTTACTGGGTGATCGCTCTCCACGCAGTATGAAATTCACCAACTTTTCCTTAACTGTACCCCATTTCCTTTAAACTTTGCCCACTCTTCCAGGTAAGTAGTCGACGAGGATTAATGACAGAAACCAAGACAGTGTGAGTGAAAAAGCAGAACAGTCAGTAGTCTGTACGGGTCATGAGCAGCAGACTGGGGCAGCATCATAGCCATTATCAACAACATCAGCTGCCAAGTCACTGCTCGGCATCAGTCATACCATCTGCAATGTTTAATAACGCATCACGCACGCTTTCTGGCTCCAAGAAAACTGTACAAACTTCCAGCGACTCAGTCTTGCCGGCCTTCACAACAGCCAGATCTGCTTTTTAGCTCCAGAAAAGTTGGGTATCGACCCACTATTCCAAAGGTCCGCCAGGGTTAGGGTTAGTACGGTTTAGTGTTTACAGTTATGGGCCTCACTATTGGAATAGCAGCCCTTCAGAATAGCGGACTGGGATCGGAAACTGCACAAGTCTGGCTATTCAGTCTCACTAAACATTCAGCCTGACTTAAATGCATCAAAACAGCCGGGTCTGCTGTTTGGTCCTTCAGTGGACTCAACAATGCAAACCACAAGATCATTACACAGCAATGTGCTGACTGCCACACAGTACTTTAACATTTTGGCCATTACATTAGGTACAGTAAAGGGAGCTGGAATAGTTTCAAATACTCTAGCTTTTCTGCACTAACTATGACAGTTCCGAAGTTCTAGTAATTAGCATGTGCACAAAATTCATTCAGACGACTCAACACTGTGTGTTACTTACTAAATTAATTACATACAAATCAACACAATAAACTTAGTTTCCATGTATAAATAACAACATAACACTGAAACAATAAAACACGTTACAGAGCCATTCACACAACGTATGGACAATATGGCATGACGAAGCTAAAGTATGGCATTATACAACAGTAAAAATGTCCAATAATGTGACTATTAATACTATAATATGACAGCAACATGTAGATATGCATCACCGTGTGGATTTCATGTCGACGAATTACGAGCACATAAAGAACTGAATCACACTGGAAGAAAAATTCATCGGCAAATAGTTGTTACGAGTTGTCACTAGTTGACTTCTGGTCTCTAATGACCCACGTGTATAGACCTTTCAGTGCCTCATTCACCTACAACGATTCATCACAGCAACATTCATATCATTGTTTGTGACCACTTGGCCTTTAATACAGCTCGTACCAAGGCGTGAAATCATGCACTTACCCTTCTCATATCAGCACAATCTTTGTGGCACAAGATATTTTTCTTGTCAGCAGTCTGGTAATGAATAAGACATGATAAACCCAGTGAAACTGACTGACTGATTGAGTTAATGTTTTACGTTTCACTCAACACAATAATAGGTCATTTCAGAGACGTTCTTCCTAGCCAATAATCTCTTGGCTTGACACTAAAAAAACTAAATCTAACTCAACAAAAGCAGAGATACATGCATAACAAAATATACCGTAACACAAAATAGACACACACACAAACTACAATGGCAGGGTTGGTCGCCTCTAATGAACTCTGGCCTGGAAACGGCACAGGCCTATTCTTAAGGAAGTAAATAAGTCAATCAGTAAACGAGACTTATATAGCACCAGAACCAACGAATGAATCGGGGCACATTACAGCCCCAGAGAACGCCAGTGAGAGACTGTCTATGGTTGACATCAGTGCTTCGAGTTTTCTTCAGTGATCTGACACTCTTCACTGGGCTCTCACAGGAAGGGCAACCACCGTGAACAAAACATCACTCCGATTTTCACAGGAGGTTCTCTTTCAGCAAACCCGGTCCAACCTCCAAACTGGGGGGACACAGACACAGTACCAGTGAACATGGTACATCAAAGGATTATGGCAATAGCAAGCTATGCAGATCATCATTTTGCATTAACATGCATGACATTCTCTTACTAGCTTCATTGACCGAGTACGAAAGACAGAATTTAATTACGTGAGGCTGGTCGCCCTACTAAACCTGCTCATATGACTTCCTGGGCCAGTAGTTCAGTACACAGTCGGTCAATTCTCATTGTGCCTAACCATGGAGGGATGGCCAGGCTGAGTTACAGTGAGAAGCAAACGTTAACCAAAAGCAGTTATACTGTTAGTTTTTAATTATGCTACAATTTCATCCGACATTAATAAGTTAATTTACAACAAACTAATTGTACTTAAGATAGTGCAGTGGTGCAACGGGTAGAGCGTTGGACTTGCGATCAACAGGACATGGGTTCAAATCCTCTTCGGGGCAAAAGCTGCGTAACAACCTTGGGCAAGTTGTTCACACCTATGTGTCTCTGTCACCAAGCAGTATAACTTGGTACCAGCGAAGGGGCGCTGGGAAGATAACCACAGGCCAGGCGGAAAGAGCCTACCACTTGGTGGATACAAGCCGACTGCCTGTACACCCAGATCAGCTCCGGACCCAACGCTCGGTAACGAGTATGGGAAGCCTTTTTAGTTGTGTTCAAATTTTAGCTATAAAGAAGTTACACTCATTACCCAGAAATCACGATAACCAGTGTTGGACGGCAGGAATGAAAGTAGCAGTGTCCCTTCCATAAAGTGGTTGAAGAAAGGCCAATTTTCACTGAGTGGCTGGCATTCAACCACAGAACGTTTTGCATCAATCCTCTCTCCAGACCAATGGGATACTTGCAAAGCACGCACGTGTAAAGTGGCCGTGGACAGCTGACTGACCTGGTCCAGCAGCTGGACGTGAGCCTGAAGCACGGCGTGAATCTCTTGAACCGTTGACATCTCACGCTCGTGTCGTACCATGTACAAGTCATGCTGCAACTTGCTGCTGACAATGACACACCATCAGTACTCCTGTCACTGATCATGATGCCAACTAGAACAAGCCAGCCAGCACTCACAAGCAAAGTCTTTTTGTTGCTGGCTGACTGGGAAAAACGTCACATACAAAAAAACCAATGGTCATCAGCAGCATCGACTGCAGGAAAGCGACGCAGGGAAAACCGGTGTTACTAGCATGGCTTGTGTGGCGAGGCACTGCAGCAGGGAACACAGCATAGCTTACAAACGCAGCAAGTAGTAATATTGCGTTGCATTCCGTCTGAATTTTGATGCCCGTTATTGTATCTCCAGAACAGATGAAGTGAGAGTTGCCAAATTTTGTATGCAGTATCCAATTGGCATGGTCAAAGTTACGTGTTACCGTGTTGCTTTATCTGCATTCTGTGCTTCACATACTGCACAAACATTAAGTAAATCATTACTGCAATATTTTTGTAGCATTTGTCATCTGAAGGTTGTTAAGTTTGGTTAGGGTTCAAGTGAAACTGATTACTTTTGATGGTAGGAGTAAACGTTCAGCCATTATTTTAAATGGCTGAATTTTGCAAGGTAATGCAGCAACACAATTAAGGTGAGGTGGAAGACCCCATAAGTTACACAGAGAGTTTCCTTGGGAACCTGTCAGTGAAAGTATTTTTTTGGAAATCGGTCTACACTTGCCGAAGTTATGATCAAAAGTCAAGTGAATTGCTTTTTTGAGACATAGTGTACATGTATATGAAAGTGTTCTCCTTTGGCCTTCATAAAGGCCCGGAGTCATTTTCTCCACTGGTCAATTGCTTTGTCGACATTCGCCTGTTCAAAGTCAGCCCACACGTCTGCTGTCATTGCCATGGAAACTGCAAATGGTTCTCAATAGCATTAAACGTGTCACTTGCAAATGCGCACAAACCAATGAAGTGCAACTGTCGCCGTCAAAAATTACCGACATCTATGCTTTTTTGATGAAGCCTTGCCAGAAAGTAATAGGGGTCCGTTTTTTGACTCACTGTGTAGTTGCCACCTTTACACCCACTCTCCAATGATAATAGTCTTTTCCGTATCATGCAACACTTCCATTGCTTATCGTGTGTGTGCTCTGACTGACCGGTGGATCTGAGTCAAGGATGCGGGGGAGTTGACGTCACCTGCGATGGACCAGCCACGCAGACCAGCATCAAGTCGCGCCTGCAACTGTACAAGCTTGTATGTCAGTAGGCCAGCCGAGCACAGCAATATCAGCACCCTGTCACGTCCACAAACACCACATCAGCACAATGTCAGCACCCTCAACAGAACAACATAACACTTAAGATGTTATGCATAATCGAACAAGACGCTCAGCTACAGCAGAGAGACCGAGTGACACAATGTCAGTTGAAATCTTGTCAACTGCTGCACAGCTATATGAAAAAAGCATTTTAACCCACCGCATCTATATTTGGCGCCTCTCTTTCGAATGTCGCCATTGAAATTTTTCCAATTTCTTTGGCAATTGAAAACCAGAATCCATGGGCTATTCTACAGCTTGCTTGCATGATCCTAGGTTTAACCACCTTGGTAGTACGCCGACTTGTGACAGACAGATGGACGGACACATGATGACAGTATAGCATAGCGTCGCATGGTAAAAATGGCCAAACTTTCATCCCAGTGTAAGTTGAACCTTGTTATATGGTAATAATTAAAGAGCCATAGCAAATAATATAAAGTTGATGGATTATATGTCATTAACGTTTTAAGCCAAATGTCCCGTCCAGTGACCGTTCTCCATTTTACATCATTCCACAAAGTTAACTTTAAGTGGCAAACAATTCACTAACAATGTGCTGGGAAATGTTTACGGGTGAAACTGCATGCGACCTGATTGACACGGTTAAAATATCATATACAGACATTAAAGTTAAATGCATGTTTTCTATTGGCTAAAAAAGTAAAGGCTTCCCATACTTGTTACCAAGCGCTGGGCCCGGAGCTGATCCCAGTGTACAGGCAGACAGTCCACAGGGCTGAATGCCTGTACACCGGCAGTCATCCACCCGGCGGTAGGCTGACATTACTTTCTGCAAGGCCTGCTGTTACCTTCCCAGCTGCAGAGAATCACAGCCCTTTGGTCGGTACCAAGTTATACTGCTTGGTGACAGAGGCACATAGGTATGAACAACTTGCCCAAGGTTGTTACACAGCTTTTGCCCCGAGTAGGATATAAACCCACAACCTGTTGATCACAAGTCCAATGCTATACCCGTTGTGACACTGCGCCACCTCTACTGGCTACATTGTGTATATCATCCACACATTCCACAGTCTGCGGCATAAAATCTGTGCAATCGTTAAACAAAGAGGACTAGCACTTACAACACAGAGGACACAATCAGAAACAGGTTTGTCCGCGGCAAACTGCAAGTACACATGTAACATGTTTTGCATCGATACACTCAAACATGGACACACACTGCCATTATAAAGCAATTTTCTGAGTTTACCAGTTCATTAGTGATCCAACAGGTTCCCAAGAAAACCCACAGCGATTATTGATGCCGGTGAGCTGTGTCAGAGTAGCAATAAACAACACAAAATACACTAAAACTGAATTATGAATTAGTTAGTTAATTGGAGTTTAACGTCCCTTTTAAGCACAAAGATGACTATATCAGAGACAAAAGGTCAGGGGTGGAGAGCTATCCCCACCCAGTGAAGGAAAGCCAGCAATATATTAACTTCAACCCTGGCCGCATTTTTGGTCAGCAGCCACCCAAATAGGGAAAGGGATAGAGAGGCTCATATAAATTATTATGCTAGCGACTACAACGGGGAGACAACTATCACACTGAAAGACAAAACTAAATGAAATATGACAAAAACAAGCATGCGTCCTTAACTAAAAATACGTATAACAGAAAATCAACACAAAAAAACTAAAGCCAGGTTTAGTTGCCTCCTATGACATAC
>Ga0209780_1002406_pt1 | contig 13289 bp, 4 predicted proteins | sample WorMetexBAHAMAS2_FD_187384 | JGI IMG/M metagenome (GOLD analysis project Ga0209780, IMG submission 187384) | Marine gutless worms symbiont microbial communities from Max Planck institute for Marine Microbiology, Germany - Inanidrilus exumae... | ecosystem: Host-associated > Annelida > Digestive... | reverse complement strand
TATATAAAGTTGCCGTGTCTGTCTGTGTGTCTGTGTTCCGGATTTCGGAAAAACGTGCGAATCGATTTCCATGAAACTTTTCATGGTTCATACGGGTCATACGTAGACTTGAACGGAAAAAATTCCGGAAAATGTCGACCCTTAAGGTGTAAAAATTCGGAAAACTATGCAAAATTGCCTATTTCGAGAAAGTCATGCGGTTGAGAAACGGCAAGGGGCCACCGCACTGGCGGCACGGGGGTCGTCCTCCCATTACCTGGCTACACCAAATTTCTTCAGACTGTGGCTTATCAGCTGGAGACGCCATCAACTGTGCCCAGGATCAGGCCGTGTGGAGGACGTACGCTACGGCCTCCTCAGCCTTGCGTTGACGATGACAACGACGACGACGATGCTGTACAGCGCCCTTGTAGTGACTTTACGGACATGTTACGGCGCCTTACAAATTGTTTTATTATTATGACAGCGGCCATTCGTACTGTCGACCGACTAAGCTGCAAAACCTCGTTATGGGCGAACCGGCAGTATCACGCCCCATCATTCCCGATAGAGTGCCGACTCCGAACACGCTAACTGTTTGCATGTGTAGTCACCCACGAACCGTATTACTGCGAACGTAAATTGATTACGCAATCAATTTTAATCACGTTCGGCCGTCAACAAGCACATTTTGTTGATCAGCGGGTAAGCTGTGCCGATCCCGCGAAGAATTATTTATCATTCTTTGGTTCTGCAGTCAGCGTGATCTAATTAAGATTAACGCTGATTAATTAGATGCCTGGTTCAATAGATCCTTCCAGCAGCAGCAGCAGTAGCGACCTCACGCTGTCGATTCGTACGCTGACGTACGGTAACATAAAAGCTGACCACAGACCTATTGCAGACTGACGCCAACAGTCACTGTCATTCGCGTAAGCAATCCTTTCAGACCAACGCAGATGAAGAAATCCTACATCTACAACAGCACATGAATCAAATTATCGATTGCGTTTTCTCGACCGAGTAGTAATTGCCTGACGCTTAAAATAACCAGTTTATTCATAACGCTGATACTGCTAGGAGGCCGAACAAATAGGCCTAATTTAATTCACAGTCGCTACAGAGAATAGGCATAAGTAGCCTAGTTCTTGTTATCTTTTATTATACATTCTTGGTAAACAAGTATTTAACACTACTAACCTACGCTACTCTTGCATATTTCCTCGTGAGAAAGACATTATGTTTTGAATAACAGTAAGCCTGGTGTCGAGAACTGTCATAGCCCAGCATAAAAACGCACTCTGCCAAACGTCGATTAGGCCTATACGCCCATAGTCAGTTTAATACCACACAGTGTTGTTCATAAGCTTACATGTATATGCCGAGTATTCACTGAATATATATACTCTTTATTATCTGTTTTGCCAAATGTTACCGGAATCGAATTACGTATGCCAACCGCAGCAAAATCCTAAGCCTACGACAATATTCCTGGGCTGCGTTGGTGACGCAGCGAATAAGCTTGGCCATACATAGCCTATACGTCAACCGTGATCGAACAAAACCTTATCTGCTATGGAAATTATCAGCTTCCTGTTTCACTTCGTCAGCCTCAGTTCAATCATTGTTCTTCGGATTTGTCTCACTTCACACGTCAGGTCGCCATTTTCACTCAACTCCTAACATTCGTCGCTCATTCGCTCTTTTATTCTCGATTTAAAGCCCACTTATTCTACAAATCATTTCCACCATAAGCTACTGATTTCTCTTAGGACTGCCGCCACAAAGTGTAGGACTCGGACCACATTCAATGTCTATCCTAAGTTATTGTTTGTTCTTTTCGGGCTGTTATGTTTTCAGAACGCTAAGCTGGCTATATAAGTCGGATTTGTAGCTCCATAATGTATTCAGTATCGCATCATATCGTATCCCGTATCGTGACCCCATCGTAATTTCAATTCCAGGAAACTAGACATAGGGCCTACGGGGTTACTAGGTGATAGAAGCCGAAACATTCCCGGCTGGTTCAATACATTATCGCGAGCTTTAACAGTTTTGCGATTATTTCCCATGTTGCAAATTTGGGCTGCAATGTGGATGTTACTGCAATCATACATGGTCAAATTATTGGACAGTTGTATTTACAAGCAAATGAGTCGCAAATGAGAGCTAACAGTAGAGGCTTTACTCACTATTACTATGATCTCGATATATTAGCAGAGAATGCTCATTATATTTTTTCACCACAGCTGCCGCCAAGCTCATTGTCTTAGCCGTCTGTACACATTGAAACCAAAGCCACCTGGCGCCATGCTGTTGAGAACGCGCGGTCATGACTTTGAATTTGCCAATTATCAAGTATGAATTTAATAAAGGAAAATTTATTGTTCGTTCGCTTTTTAATTACGTGTGACTTTTCATGTTTTCACTTGCATTATCTTTATTTTATTGCATTGTACACATGTGCGATTGTCATATGTATTAAACTCTTACTCACTTACTTACTTACTTACTTACTTGCATGCTATTTAACTCTAATTTTTTGTTTCTTTTGATTGTCATCAATATGCTATCGTTTTGAAATTTTATGAATGCTTCTTTTGTGTGTTCACACCAGGCCTTATGTAGACATTGTTAAATTAAATTAAATAAGCAGCTGCTAAAAGTACAGTTTTGTGCGTGTTGAACTAACTAGTACAGAGCAAACTAAGGAGGACCACTGGTACACTAAACAGCTGGTCCTATAGATGCGCGATGACGTCAGATAACGAATTTTTAAAATGAAATATAACGTATTTTAACGTATTTTATAATGGGTATGAACGTACGGAACAAATGAACAGTTCTGTCACGAGAAACGTTATAAGTAAAGCTCACGAGATGGCGAGAAGAAAATCGATGGAGTTTAATATCCATTTCTCCCGTGTTGACTATCAAGTTCACGTCGTCGGTGACTAGTGGGAGCTGTCGAGGGCCGACGCGAGCCCGGAAGTCGACTCGTGATGAGAAATAATAAGCGGACTGGCGACGCGCGCGTCACTCGTGCAGCACTCTAGTGTTCTCGTGATGAGATCGGTTTCTGCCGATTAGGTAAACCTAGTCGCTGTCTGACACCCTCAACTTGATAGTCTAATTACATAACACTGCTGCTGCTGCTTATGCTGTCTTCGTCATCATTTGCATCGTTCAAATCATGCTGCTGGAGCTCCATAAACTTGAATACACAGTCTAACACAGATCGTTAGATTGTTTAGCCCGCCCGCTGCCTAATGGCTGTATGTTCTGTCGATGTTATACTTTCTTTCATCGTCTTTTCAACGGTCCTCTTGGAGACCAATCTCATTCAGAATGTACTGGACCGATCTTCACCAAATTTTCAGGATATGTACACATATAAGTTGGCATGATCAATCCGATCTTATTTTCGCGACCGCTCAATGTAAGTTGCTATACAGTATAACCGATTTTTCGCGCTAATCGGCGAAAATTGGCATACCTACCTTCATTCTGTGCGCTGGCATTCCACAACGGATGGAAGGATCGTAACATAAATGCAAGCAATCATTAACACTGCCGATGACTCCTATAGCTCTCATAAAAATTCGGTGAACTTTGGTCCAGTAACCCCTGAGTTTTACAGGCGTGTTTGCTCAGGGCTTGCCACACGCCGGGCTTAAAGAGCCAAATGATATCTATGTACAAAATTTCTTCAGAAATCTGACAGTGAAAAGTTTGTAAATCGGTCTACATTTGACGACGTCATTATCAAAAGTCAAGTGTATTATTTTTTTTTGGCTCACAGTGTACATACGCAGCCTTGACCATGGGCCGCACACCTTTATGCCTATGTCAACTCATTCTTCCTCCCATGTGTGGGACGGTAACATCTTATCAACTTTCGCGCTGGGTATTGCTACAAGTAGCTCAGCTGTCACTGATGAACCCGTGCGACGCGCTGCATCACGGCAAACGGCAAAATTATAAAACAGTGACGTGACCATAACCACGCCCATTCAGGGGGTAATATGTCGTTTTTTGGTAACATTACATATAGCCTACCTGTGTCAGAAATTTGACGATTCTAGCTTCAGTTATTCCTGAGGTATGTTTAGGGCCTTGAAAATTAAAGTGGATCACGTGACGTGACCACGCCCATTTCAGGTACAGTTTGTCGTCCGTAGGCTGGGACTTGCTACGATCAATCGGTGTACCAAATTTCAAATGTATACGATAACCTGCAACGAAGATATGAAAGGCAACGCAAAAATATGCAAAAATTCTCGTTTTGAGCCACCCTTTGGGGGACTTAAAGGTAACACACAGGGTTCATCTATGGCTCGATGGAAAGCGCATTGTCGACTTCCTATTAATGATAATTGAACTTTTTCGCTAGCTCTCACGGCTGAGGCACAATTAAGCGAAATCTTTAGAAATCGGCGTTTTCTGAATGGGTGAGTCACTTTGAGCGCAAATTTTAGGTGGATGGGGACGTCGCCGCAATCCATCTATGGACCATTAGATATAGGAATGATGTAGCTACAACTTTGCCGCTGGAAGTTTTCACACAAAGAAACTTTGCAGCAGACTTCTTTCAACAGAAGTTGAACATTACTGGCACAAACAACGAAATCGCGTTTTGTGCCACCCTTTGAAGGACTTCTAAGGGGTAAAGTACTCGGCTCATCTATGGCTCGTTGGAAAGTGCGTGGTCGACTTCCTATTAGTGCTAATTGAACATTGTTCGCCAGCTCTCACGGTTGAGGCACTATGATGGGATATTGGTCGAAATTTGTGGTGTTCAAAAGGGAATGGGTTACCTTGAGAGCAAATTTTAGGGGGACTGCGCAGTCTCCCACCTACGACTGTTGGCGTCAGAATCACATGGCGTTGTTTGCGTGATCCTACGTTTAGCCGTTTTGACACAATACTAGCGTGTGACAGACAGACAGACAGACAGACACACACACATGACGACGACGACGACGACGGCTAATTCCCGAGCTAGCTAGTGTCGCGCGGGTAAAGATTAATGGCGACAGTGGGTGTATAGACGATAACATCAAACGGCGGACTCGCTTTAGGCCCACAAGCCGGGGACTTAATGTAGCCATCTGACACCGAGTCGGAATTCATGTAGGCCTAATACTCTCGCAATGGCTCTGTCACGATTTATAACGATACTTTATTATTAGTATCATACATAAGAAAAATTAAAATGCACGGTAGCTTAAGTGCGCATGAAGTGTCGCCATATCCAGCCTCCATACAAATATACTGTAGCGTTCCCGTTCCAAAAAATATGCTCAGTTCTCTGAGCTGCTTCGTCGCAATCAGAATCCTATGAAATTCAGCTTTTCGACGACCGTTCCTGGTTTCGTAGGTCGTTTGAACGTCGCCGTAAGTTTCATATTTTGATACAACAATGTCATGTTAAGCCTACACAATTGCTATCCGCATTACTGGGATGTTTTCATATAGCTCTGACTCTGCGTACATTTCTCCGCATGCACAGGGAAAATAATAAACTACGACCTACGTCAGCGGAAACATCGTCCAATTTACGGCGACACTCAGCAAAGATATCTACGGGATAGCAAAACGAAACCGTGACGCACGCGAACGTCGCAACGGCACATAGGTAATTAGGTATTACAAAACATTTCCAACAATAGCGAATATATTTTACAGGGTGACGTGGTAGACATTACAATAAAACAGGGTGCACAGAAAAAGGTGGCACAGAAAAGTTCCGTTAATAAGCATATATTATGTACATTTACGATACGATACGATACGGAAGATTTACGTGCGCTCAAAAGCTGACGAGATGGCCAGCTTAATCTAGCGCACGGCCAAGAAACGAAAAAATAAGCAAAAAAATAAAATCAAAAACCGAGTAGCTCAGAAGAAACGGTCCAGGCTTCAGTCCAGAAAGCGACAAAGTTGGCCACATTTTAGCTATTTAAATGTAAACATTTGCAGTCTAGGTGAGATGCATGTTAAAACTATATGACTCGTCAAGAACTGCAAAAATCAGAGGCGATAGTAGTCAGTAAAACAATAACATTTAGCATCGTGATGCTGAGCGACATCAGTGTTTCATATTTACGGAAATAGCGCCCTATAAACTGAAAATGTGTGAAATACGGGCATGAGAGTAATTTTTACCGCGCGACGATATGCTTGCGCGGTATACTCTATGGCTATGTGTCAGTCCGTCTGTCAGTTAGTCTGTCTGTCCGTATATCTGTCCGTCACAAGCCGGTATTCTGTCAAAACGGCTGAACATAATTTATTATCAAGCGAACAACGCCACACAGTAGCCTAGGCTGTGGTTTTCTGACGCCAAAGATGTTGATGAAATTAGAAAGTGATATATGGCTAATCGAACAGCGTCAATTTCAATGACCTTGAGTAACCTTCAAGTCATTCACACACTGCATGCCATTTCAAATGCGATTTTTCGTACAGTTCTGCAGCGGTTGACAAGATTTCGACTGACATAGCGCGTCGCTTGGTCCCTCTGAGCCTAAAGTAACGTCTGCGGTTGACAGACCTGGAAATAACATTGCGAAGAGATTGAATCGTTTCGGTGAGCAGGCGTCGATAGCGGTATGTCTCTTGTGACCAGAAATCTTGCTGATCGCATTCGTATTTCATTAGCTTCGTCACAATAACGCAAGTTTACGACCGACATATACATTCCGTCGTCTGATTTCATACGAACACGAAGGCGGTGCTCACATATAAACAAATGGCGGCATTCCATCATAATGGAAATCTTATTGCGGTCCACAGTCGGAAACACGGCGATATACATCACGGGCCTATCGCGCGTCTGCATAGCCGAACCATTGCCAGTGCTGTCGACAGCGTTGATGTCAGCGTCAGTGTCGCTACTGTCTTTACTGACACTGCTCACTGCTCGTTCTACTGAAGTTAAACTTACAGTCGTTTGACTGACCGACCACAGCCATACGATCTGCAAGTCAAGTTGAACGTATGATTTTGGCGTTATGCCTACGTCCGTATGACGTATGCATAACGGCTATGCCATACCGACGACGACGGCGTTACAATTTTATGGGGCTAGTTAAACACCGCATCGGACGGTTTCGGTACACATGTATAGTAGAGTCAGATATTCAGCTATTTGTATTTTAGTAGGAAACTTAGAAAGTTACTAGTTTAATTTCTGATAGGTACGCTACGTTGAACATGTTAATTTTTATCGCAGTTGTAATTGCATCGCAGTCGCAGTTGTGAACACCGTGATATATGGAATAGTCTGTCTGCCACAGGAATTATTACTGAGTCGGACAGTGGAGTATTTAGGATTAAATTGGACTTAATTGTGGAAAAAGGGAATTTAAATGAGCTCATAGCCTTTTCCCCATATTTAACTCCGTTGTAGATATATACGCACGATCACAGGTAAACAATACAACACGTCAATATGGCGTGTATATGGTGTAAGTGTAAGCAGGCTTTCGGGTTTTCCGCCACTCTAGCAACTATTAACTTCTACGGTGGCAGGATTTTCTGCCGCACCAGAATTTGCCATCTAAGAAAGAGGACCATAATGTCCAGGTGTTTGGATGTTGTCGTCTGCCTCCAGTCGTGTGTGACAGTGTAAGATGAAAAATGTTGTCTTCAGTGTGGGCAATCGCAATGAAGTAGGCATAGCGTGTGGGCGTGGTGGCATATGTACACTGACATGTAGACAGTCGTGACACGCTCTCCACTGCTGCTTATGTAGATAGACTACTTATCCAAGTTAATCAGCGTCTGTATCTCCTATCTCTTCTTCAATCGTCCGGTCTACAACGCTCTTCGTTGCATCTCCTCTTCAATGCTCTAGTAATAATAAACTCACTTATGCTCTACTCGCGTATGCTGGTCAACTTACTGCCGACGACAAAAACAGGATATTGAGCGCCACCCGTATACTAAGAGCCGCATTTGCCAAATTCCGTGTGTATGTATGTATGTATGTACATGTATGTGTGTGTAACTACTCCTCCCAAACCACTGAACCGATTTGCATAAAAATTATACCAGCAAAAAGATCGTGTGACGCTGATTGTTATAGGCTACTTAGATTTAAAATATTTACCCCACCATATTTAAAAACCCCCAAAAACCCCAAAAAGGAGCGTGAATAGGCATTTTCAAGCTAAACTAGCATAATATTGAAACTCAGATATCTCGGCCGCGGTTAGAGCAATTTCGACGAAATTTGGCACACTGATGCACTTATCACAACCTGCCCTGGTATTGATATTGCTTTAGAGTTAGGGTTCGATTAGGCGGGAAAAGCAGGTTTTGGTGTGCTGCATGCAAGTCAGTTAATCGGACATGAGCACATCTACTTTATGTATATTCTTCGTGTAACATTGTGCGAATGTCATGGTAAAATAAAAGGCTACTTACTTACTTACTTAAACAAAAATCGCTAATGTATTAACAGTTGCTGAGAACTCCAAGACACGCGGTCAATCCACGAAACTAATATAATATCACTGTCGTATTGATGCAACCAAGTACTATTCTTCTAACCGTACTGTTTATATATGGAACTCGTTACCTAATGATAGTCTCTGCACCTTCATGCCATCTTTCAAAAGACGTTTGTTAAAGTTTGAGCTGACTATTTAATTTTCGTACTTTTCTGTTTGAGTTTGAACTCCATTGCTGTATTGGACTGTATTTGCTTGGTATTATTTTCGAGTTTTATGTCATTTTTTCGTTATTTTTATTCTTTTTTGCATTTCTTTGTATTGAGTAGGCCTATATGTCTGTATTTTTATGTATCCGACAGTATCAGTGGCCCACGGGTCCTTCTGTCGTTGACTTTTAAATAAATAAATAAAATAAATAAATAAATATAATGTAATAATATATGTAGGCTTAATATAATGATGTAGCATTGCAAGAATATTTTCAACATCTGTAACGAGAGTTTAATGCACCTTTGTAACATAACATACACTCGTTAATTTGACCATAAAATAGGCTGGCCAACTTTAATCTTTTCATAACAACAACTATAGGTCTAATGGATGTCAACTTATAAGTAAACATAAAGACCCAACCTTCAGAAAGGAAGGACAGCCAGTCTCCATCATGCATGTACGTTTGCTTATTATTAAAACGAACTAACCAGACATGTTTCAATATAAGCATGTTTGCTTTATGTCTTAGTCGAACTCAGGTCATCGTCGCCATGGTGCGACAATTCAATTGTCCAATTGGCCCGGATTTAGTCCTGGTCAGCGCGTTATTGCATATAGCACAATCACATTAGGTTGATGATGGTGGTGTGTACGTTGACGGCTGATGTCGCTGTAATGGCGATGGAGTGAAAGGCGACGAACGCGAGTCTACGACAGCAATAGATCGTCGCTCGACGCCGGCGCCGCGCATAATTGCGCGACCGGAATTGAATGCCACGTTCACAACGATTATCCACTCTCGCGACGACACTAAACTACGTCGTCCCGACTGTTGTGTCTCGCACACGAAGAAGCTCTCGCTGTACTCAGTCATAGAATAAACGACGTTACACGACTCTGTCGCTGTTACGTCCCATAACATTCCAGCCCTATTCCTGGAAAAAGAAGCAGCTGCACATAAAGGATAATATGTGTACACTCATCTCCAAATTGCATTCTGTCTGCAGCGCAAACTTATTATTTACTAACAAAACGTAACAGTATTTAGATGACAAATGCTACAAAAAATCACGTCGATGATCTACGTCATTTGTGTGCAACATATGAACCACGTAATCAGATAGGCTAACGCAAGAACGTTGGAAATACGATTTAATGACAAGTGTATGCGACAAACGAGTTCACCATTGTCTGTCAGAAGGTGACAATAGTGTTTTAACTGACATCTACTGCAGTTCACCTACCTGATAAATAGTCCAAAAGTGAAAGCAAGCGTTGAAAACATTCATCTCTGGTACAAACACAAGCTCGCAGAACTTACGCTATTCACTGGTACGAACTTCATCAATGACTGTCTGCTGCAGCCCAAGTTCACTTCAATCACCCATTGCTTCAATTTGCTGACAACACGGATTCCTTTATGAGCACTGTGGTACTGTTTTACAGATTTTATAGTCATAGGATTCAGACTTGAGCCGTTAAGGCGGCCTCGTATTCTATTCATTCCACTAGTACGCGATGTCATACTTACAAACTATTTCCTCACTGTAACCGCGTTGACCTGTACAAGTGTTTTTTTTCTCACATGCAGCATATAATAGACACATGGAACAGCCTACCTGCCAAACCGAATGACTTCAGTATAGTCTCGCCCGGTTTACTCGTTTTATTACAAGCGCAGACTTATCACAGTTTTTATGGTGTTCTGTGCATTAACGCCTATTCTGTTAGTGCCGTTCGGCCTTGGCTTGTTACTCTCGCGTGTTTGTTATTGACTGCTATTGTTCTATGACTGCTTATACTGTCTTACATATATGCACAGAGTTTTAAATAAAAATAAATAAGATGAATTCTGAGGTCTCACATGTAATACGCCATTGAAATCGACAGCCAATTAAAATTTTCAAGTTTCACAAGGTAGTGTAGCAACACAGTTAAGGTGTGGTAGAAGGCCTTGCAACAGTTACATAGACATTTTTCTCAGGAATATGGTAGTGAAAGAATTTTGAAAATCGGTCTACAGTTGCCGAAGTGTGCTCATAAGTCAAGTTATTGTTTTTGGACACAGTGTATATTGCTATGACGCACACATGTGAATCAATAATTATGGAACATTTAGACGTTATCATTTCACAAGTAATCCTATTTGAATAAAATAACTAAGGCATTTTGATCGTGTGTGCTCTTCTGATGTATGTCATTTGCATAGGCTTCAGTTATAGGCTAATGCACGAAATGTGCAGTACTCGACATATTTGTGCTGTATTATTATTATATGAAGATGTTAGGCCATTAGAAAGAGTTGTTTATAGCATGCATTCATGACCGGTCGTGTCATAAAACGTACGTTGCAATGGTCCGTGACGAGCGTTGAGCCATGACTGCACTTGAACTGATGGTTTCGACCGGGCACGTGTTCGATAAGTGCGCTTCAGGCTAGACAGGCTGGTGCACCATGGCGACCACACACTGCGCGGCTAGTGCGTGGCGCTGTCACGCCTCTACATGTATCTTGCATACACTCGACTGACGATATCGAGCGAAAAACGGTCGAAGTGAAGTCCTGCTTCAGCTGTTAATCGACTACAACACGTTGTGTTTATTGCCTGCTGACCTGACCGTGCACCCTGCAACTTAGCGGAATATGCAGGAACTGCGACACTTTGAGTTGAATAAAAATAAACCGGAAGAATGCTGCATTGCGCGTAGACATGCCGTCACAGAACGATTTGCCAACTTGTCAAGCAATCGACTCAGACCAAGACTGTCGATACTCAACGAGATGACTGCTACGTCAGCGAACTGAATGGAACGATATTCGCGGTTATTGAGTCTGTCCTTCGTCACCGGTCGATCGTCGGCATGTCAGCCTCCTGGACGTGTCAACCGAGTGGGTCGGGAACCGTTCGTCGCATGAGTCATTTGGCAGTTGTCAGAGGTCACTGCATGCCTCCTACTCGTCGATCTACAGTCACTGCGGATACTGCATCTCCACAGTACTTAATTCACCATCTGATATCGACCGAAGCGCGCCTCTGACTGTTTGAATGCAGATAATGTTCACATCAACCACAAGTGACAAATATAGTGCCTCCTTTTTATTTCGTGTGGATGCATTTCTGCGACAAATAAAGGAAGCTCTTGGTAGGCATAGTTAATTAAAGTAACCAAATTACCGTAATTATAGCCGATGCGAATTATAAAAAATAATTGGTACATATGGCTTCAGCTAATCATAATAAGTCCAATTAAGTGGCAATAGCGGTAATTAAATATTACTGTTATTTTAATTTCCTAAATTAATTACTAGCTGCACTCACTATACCGGCAGTCTTTAGCTTGTGTATGATCTGTAAAAACATTCAACTGACTTAAGTGCATTAAATATTAAGCAGCGCTGCTGAATAGAGTAAATTATACTACTTACAAGGGTTTCAAGACATGTTTATCTTGCTGTGAAATTATAATATGGTTAAGTAAACTGGCAAATGTAGGCTATACACACATAATTTCTCCTCCTTTGGATCGTCTTCGTTTACTCTGCAGCTTTCTCGCTGTAAAATATCTGTTTTTAACATCTACCGCACTCTTTCGTCATAAACCCTTTCTAAATCATTCTCCGTTTTTCATGAAAACTTCAATTCTCTCTTGTCTGTCACGTCACGTTGTCATGAATTCATCATCACCGGTGACTTCAAATTCAACATTCACCTTGATAATCCCACGGATCACCTCAACATGCAGTTTCTATCTCCTCTTCTTTCAACCTCAGTCAACACGGAATTTTCTCCCACGACAAAAACCAGATTCTTGACGTCGTCATTACTTCTTATGACTCTTCACTTGCCGGATCTCTCGCTTCCATCCACTGCTCTTATCTGATCACTTCCCTGTTTTTACCGAACTGTCTATTAATCGAACACCACTCCCTCCTCCAACAGTTCACCCTTTCCGCCGGCTCCACTATATATGTAGGCCTACTGACTCTTTTCTCATAGACCTAAAAGTCCTCTCGACTCATAAAACATCCTCCCAAATATCTCGGTTCTTTTCTGAAGTTCTTATCGCCTATAATACCGCTCTTTCTTCTGTACTCGATAAACACGTTCCTATCATTACCAAATTCTCCACGCGTCTGTCCCTGAGCATCCAACCTTTGGTTCGCTGCTATAGTAGGCCCGTTCAAATCATTTGTCCGAAATGCTGAAAAACTCTGGAAACGCAGCAATTCTGCATTTGAAAGAGGTTAGCGGTAAAATCACTTTCGTTCTTGAAGTGCACCATGTAAGTCAAACGTTCGTGTAGTAATTCCGTCCCGCAGGGGTTCCGTGACATTTATTTACATCCCACGTTACCTTCTATCCTTAGAGTTTTCTGCGGATCATGTCCCGGTGTAGGACTCTAGTGTGAGGTAGGCAATATTGGACTAAATATAGTGTCTTAATAATAATAATAATAATAATCCGATTTGTAAAGCGCCAGAATGTCAAAAGACTTCCGTGGCGCTAGGGACAGGAACAGTCGTGCGAACTAAACCGGATTGAAAGTCCTACGGAATAGGAATGTCTTGAGTCTAGACCTAAACACGGCGAGAGAGCCACTATCTACAGTGTAACTGTTCAGAGAGTTCCAGAC
>Ga0209780_1002404_pt1 | contig 13290 bp, 14 predicted proteins | sample WorMetexBAHAMAS2_FD_187384 | JGI IMG/M metagenome (GOLD analysis project Ga0209780, IMG submission 187384) | Marine gutless worms symbiont microbial communities from Max Planck institute for Marine Microbiology, Germany - Inanidrilus exumae... | ecosystem: Host-associated > Annelida > Digestive... | reverse complement strand
GACGAGGCTTTCAGTCAATTGTTAAAAACATTTCTGTTCAGTCAGTACTAGTGTGCCCAGCGCATTAGAGGTATATACGACAATGCGCTATATAAATCGACTTTTACATTACATTACATTAACAAATGTGAATAAAAAAAGACAACATGCGACTTGGATAAAGCTGTATATGCGGGCGAGATCCATCTGCATATGAATAAAGTGTCAAACAGGCTTATAGGTCTGTTCATTTCTATAGTCCATCAGAACAGCTGGTTAAAAACCGAATGAACCTGTCGGAAACCTGCTAATCTATCATGACATGCCATAGATCTATCCTGCTTTCGACGAGGTTTTCAACCTGAAAGTCGCAAGCACGTTGCAGATCCAAAAAAACTTGCCGAAAACCCGGTTGAAAAACCGGGTTTTCGTCCACGTTTTCGACCAGCTGGACTATTGGACTTTGGGCTTTACTGTATGACCATGTACTCGAGTCACACATGAGTATGCACTTTTTGGACTTGGACGCACATTTACTAAATCAATTGTGACGATAACAGAGGACTTTTTGAAGTTCATAATAATACCTGACAAAGACAGCAGACATCAGCAGCTCACTAACCAATTAACAAATACACTGTAAGATAAAATACTAAAAGCTAAGAGCCAAGTTTCCATGTAAAAGGTGCATGTAAATTGTTGCCATTTTCGCCATATTATAAAGTAAATGCTTACAACTAGCACTATATTTTAAAATATGTTATAATACCAACATGTTGTTAATCGTTTATTAAGATGAATACAGTTCGCTGACACCTCACTAATTTAATTTCGTGGAACTGTGTACTGACACATCTCTAAAATGTTTATTTGAAAGCACTGTTTCTAACAAAAAGTTTAGTGGTTACTAGACTGATAGGAAGATTTGTATGAAAAAGCTTTAGTTAACAGTTATTGAACTGTGCAGGTAAATTCTCTACTTAAAGGAGATTACCACACAATGTCAACAAATTGTATAAGTTCCATCCTACCCCAAAGGATATTCATATGCTAGACCAGTTAATTGCACCAGATCTAATCTACCATACAGAGTATTACCACCAATAATCATTCAAATGTGTGAGTGCATCATACAAGCAGTAAAAACGATAACATAATTAGCAATTCAATGGCATCACAATGAAATAATCAATGTCAACATTTTACCACACAGTGCCAAAGCATACAGGGCCAGATGAACTGCTTCCAGATGAAGTTTAAAAATAACTATGATCCAAGCAAGAAGAACAAACATAAACTTACACATGCACACAACATTTAAACATTTCCCACATCAGCCAGTAATGTAAGCCATTCATTAGTGATAACATACCTCTGCATAACGGAAGAACGAGTACAGGATCTGCCATAGAAAGATCAGTGGACATAGAATAAAGTTTGCCAGTCCAATCCATAATATATGACGAGACAGCCTAACAATGCACAAGACTTTGACACTAAGTCTTACCAAACTAAAACTGCATCAGAAACAAGAATAGACTGTAATAAATGGCATCAAATCTATAGACAAATACACAGAAAACACACTTCACAAAAATATGGAACATACAATTTTTTCTGCTTCACTGCAGTCACAATTTATACACTACTTGCAAGATTATTTTACATAGTGCTGAATTCCATCACTTATAATAAAAAAATATTAAAATTCACAGCTTACTGATCAGCCAGTTCCTGTTTCTTTTGCGAGTTTCTGTATTCGGCCTTCAAATGCCAACTGTTTTCAAATGGTGAGAAAGGACCCCCTTGATAACACCAAAAAACAAATGCACATTGTTAAAGACCAAAGTATCACTAACTAATATGAAACTCTTGCAATGCAACAATAAAGCAAAATACAGCCACAATGACATCAATGCTAGCAAATACAGTTACAATTATAATATATGCCATTTCTGGAAAAAAGGTGCCACTATATTTTTGCATATACTTTACCAAATACTGACCAATTTTCAAAATTATTTCACCGACAGTCTTAGCAGTAAACTTCTAGTAAAGCGACAATAAAATATCCTACCACACCTCAAACGTGTCGCTACATGCACGAAATATAAAAGACAGGCAGGTTACTATGTTACATGTGCTACATATACGGAGTTCTGCTAGAGCTAAGAAATCAACAAAACTCACAGAAGAATATCATCTCGAGGTTGTACTTGTAGCCTGTTGTCAAGAAGACACTACAATAACATCAACAGACAAATGAGAAATCAAAAGAGCAACTAGATTCCAATGTTAAAGCAATCCAGTTAGTGCTTAATTAATGACATTCTACTTGGCTCACCAATATACTCAGTCAACAACCTAAAGTACCATTATGCAATTTGGCTTTAATTTAGTTTTATGCAATGCATAGTAAACTAGACTGGTTGCAGTGTATCTGGAGACACACTGCAAAATAGGCTCCAATAAGGCGTTTCCCACCGGTGTACTCGACAGGTGACACAACTGTTTACTTATTTAATGACGCAATGTCACACAGCTACCACGCCCACATCGGTTTGTTTACTTTGCGTCATGACTCAGCAAGACTTCCACGGTGAACGTCAACGACTGCCAAAAATTTTGGGTAAGTACCTTTCCGGTATGCAGCATACAGCCCAGGGTAAAGACTTTAAATTGATTTTAATGGTAAAAACGGAAACTAGACATCCAGTAGGGGGACCATTTGGCCGTGAGTTTTCGGCATTTGTAATCATTGCTAAGTTATGACGACCTGAAGTGGCATAACCTGGAAATTTTGTGAGCACTTTTTGCTTTTTTTGGAAAAACGACCCCCTCTAAAACTGTTACTACTGCACATATCGCGCCCAAAACCTGCCAGGGCCAGCCCCCACATTTGGCTCACATTGTACCAGATCTCATCCAAATTAGTTCACTTTCGGCGGAGTTATTGCCGAATACGTGAAGACCGTTTTTGCCCCACAGAGTATTTACAATATCGGCTCTTCGAGCCCATAATTGCAAATCTGCTCCGCCAATATGACTTAAAACTTGGTACTGGCATCAGATGTCCAAAAAGCATAGTCACCTGACATCATTCTCTCTTGAACCATGATGGGACTCCTAACGGAAGGAGCTTTGCTGCCAATACACTTGTAAAAGCAGCAAAGCACCGTCCATCAGGAATATGGTGATGAATGAAGAAAAAATGAGGCTAGGCCACTGGTGTGAGTCACTGCATTGTATGTCTTTTAGTGCTTTGAGTGACAAGAAGAACAGCCGGCCTGGAGGTTGGTTGGTTGGGAGATTAACGTCCCCTTTCAGCACAAAAATAGGCTATATCGCGGACAAGGTCTTGAGTGGAGATTAGTTCTGCCAGGTTAAGGATGGCCAATGATACAGTAACCTTCCGACCTCATTGCGTTTTTGTTCAGCAACAAACCAAAATGGGAAAGGACTGAGAAGGCTGACTTAAGTTACAACAACAGGGTGGAAACTAACCAACCACCACAACACCAGTTATCAGTTCAATGTGATATCTTGTGTAATTGCTGTTTATCAGTTCCTATAATTTATCAGTGCCTAACGACTCTCATTGTGCAATGACTTTTCCGTATGTATCTGGCTTTGAAATGCTTCTCTTAGGCAAAAACCCAAAAGAAGCACCCAAGGGACCTCCCGCCCACAGTACCAGATCTGCCCTTCCACGCCCATGTGAACAGAATAATTTAAAACTAAGTAGCCAGCACTCACAAGAGTGCAAAGGCCCACACTGGCCCCTCCACCCCACAACCGGCCTGTAAAAAGCATGTGTCACTTATTCCCAAAGGTACTCCTCTGAAATAAGTACAGAAAGAAAATCGACAGAACCAGCTAGCCCAGGTACAACTGGAAAACAACTATTAAAATGAAGGTAGATGAAACCAGACTTGGAGTTCTCAAGACTTGAGTCTTGGTCTCGAGACGTCTCAAGACCAGTTTTTACAAGTCTTAGTCATGGAACCTCAGAGTCTTGGTCTTGGAATCCTCGCGTCTCAGTCTTGGTCCTGGAACCATGGAGACTCGGTCTTCGTCACTCATGAAGTGTGAAATTGAGACAAAATAGATAATCATTTGTTAAACTACAACGATAATACGGTAATATTACCGTAGCATTTGGACGTTGCTGGAACTTGTTGTTTACTGTGTGCAACTACCAGTATGCTGGATTTTCTGCTTGCCATGACTGTTTGTTTGTCACAGTCCATCCTAGTCATGGACTTCCAGAAATGATCTTGTAAGTCTTGAGTCTCGGTCTTGGACATCAAAGTCTTGGTCTTGAAACTGTTGAGTCTTGGTGTCGGTCTTGGATGTGCAAGTCTTGGTCTTGGATAAGCAAGTCTTGAATCAAAGTCTAGGTGAAACTATTACCACTTCTTCCATTCAACGGCCGTATTTTCCAGGTGAACCCAGATCAGCCGGGTCCTCCTTCTCAACCTGTTCTGGAGAGAACCTCCCAGGATTAGTAGAGCAAGTATTTTTATGGGCTGGAGGTAAGTAAGGTAACTCAAAAGCCAAAGAATGACAGAAAAACTTACTATTCGCCTATGAATGGAACTTGAAACTTGACCGGTAAAAGTGATTTGTTGATCATTGCCAGCGAGTAATTCTTGAAACGCAATATTCTGTGATAAATATCTGACATAATGAACACCGTTCAACATTCACATAGAAGCAGTGAATGCCGATTATTCCAAATTTACAATATCTTTAAAATGCATCACTTAAACATTGAAACACATCTGCCTTTCGACATAATCTTCCTATATTGTACACCAATTGATTTACAAGAACATTCTGCAATAACAGTATACAACCGAGTACATAAGCATCGCACTAATATTTATATTTTCAGTACCTGAAGAAGCACAGACGAAAATTCGATAATTTTTAGATGTAAAGATTTGTGAGTAATGGGCCAGAAACAGGAACCAAAAGTTAGTGTGTTCATTCAAACCTAACTCGGTGAGTTCAGCCTTGTGTATGCACATCTGCAGTTCTTTCTGAGCTTCAAGCAGTTTCCTCTGTACCTCATGCCATGTCATGTTGATTAAATCGGCCTGCAAGATTTCATACCACATTCACACTGTGCAACTATATCGGCAGTCTCATACTATGACGCATAATTCAGAAACTTAGAAAAATGTCTTGAAACCATTCATAAAATGCCGGCAAACAATTAATGCTATGCCACTGCCAAAACCAAAACTGTTCCACACAGATGATAGTTTAATGCCCAACAACATAACAAATACTTTGTTCTTGTGTTTCTTCATCTTCTGCATACATTAATGCTGCTGCTGCTAAACTAGGGCACATATCTAAATTTGATCGGGTTTTTGATATTTGTCCTACTTTCAGTGTCACGCGACTTTTAACTTGGAAGAAACATCAGTTGTGAAGAGTCGACCATCAGTCCGGTACAAGGCTAATTTATTTTTGGTAAGACTTAGTGTCAAAGTCTTGTGCATTGTTAGGCTGTCTCGTCATGTGCTACTAGGTGGCGCAGTGGCGCAATGGGTAGAGCACTGGACTTGCGATCAACAGATCGTGGGTTCAATTCCTGCTCAAGGCAAAGCTGCAGAACAACCTTGGACAAGTTGTTCACACCTATGTGCCTCTGTCACCAAGCAGTATAACTTGGTACCAGCCTAGGGGCGGTGATCTCTAAGGCTGGGAAGGTAACCGCAGGCCTGGCGGAAAGTAATGGCAGCCTACCGCCGGGTGGATGACATATAGTCACCTGGGGCTGACTGCCTGTACACCGGGATCAGCTTCGGGCCGAACGCTCAGTAATGAGTACGGGAAGCCTTTACCTTTTTACCTTTTAGTGTGCTACTACTAATTCTAATGCTACCACTACCACCGTTACCACTACAACTTCAACATTAATACAACTTCAATGTATATTATTATCACTGTTATTTGCAACTGCACAATACCTGGGAAATTTTCAATGCATACAGGAAGAAAGTCCGTATTTCCCAATACTTGAATGTGTTGTAAACGATTTTACAGAAACGAAACAACCAGACACAAGAGGAAGCAATTAGACATGCTACTATTCCACCAGTTAATCTGCACAGTCAACAACAGTAACATTATTACAATAAACTCAGCTATCACAGAACACCAATCCAGCTCAATATTACATCAACATAATGTGATGAAAAGTTATCCAACTGTCGATCACAAATGTATATCCCAAATTTCAACCTTTTCCATTTTAACTATAAATGACATTACACATTCATTGTCACAAAGATGAAAAATATCCTTTTTTGGTGGAAAGTTTCAGTATAGTTTCTGAATCAATGACAGACACATACCACTTTAATAATCCTAATATAACAATAACCTTCATAACCCTAAACTGACATTACTGACCCAGCTGGGCTGGGTTTAGACCGGCCGGGTCAGTAGTGTCATCACCTTCGATGAAAGAACAAGGTCTGTCTGCCATCACACAGTGGCATTGTTGATTCAAACAAATCAATCAGTCAGTTAACTAAACTGCAACTGACTCTGAACTATGTTATATACGTTTGACCTTCTCATATTCCGTTAAAAATGACAACAACAGAGTACTTTTAACTACTTTGTTCTAACTAATGCTTACAAACATAAACAAGCATAGAATATATAATCCAATATTATAATAGATCAAACGATTAATGACGGATGTGCATGAATTTTTGTCACTATCACCTAAAGTCTGAGATGTAATGTGCATTTACAAGTTACATCTCGCTGTACGTTAATATGGCAACCTTCCTGTGTGTATCGTCAGCTGACTGATCATACCTTTAGCAATGGGTCCACTCCTGCCTCTTAGATGTAGTGGGACTTGGGCAACTGTTGTGCAGTTGGCATTTTTGGTACTGTTTGGCAGTAAAAATCTATCACATTTGGTAGTAAGTGGTGAAAAGTATCCGTCAAAAAACAATCCATTTCCATTGCAGAAAGTGATAGTCAGAGCCAATCTGTAATTTGAACGACAGTTGGCTAAATAGAAGTAAAGTAAGGAAAGTAAACAGTGTATAGCAGTTAGCATCAGCTTAGCTTTTACTGCTACGGGAAACTCACATGCCATATGGGACACACAGTGTTGCCTGCCACCCAGCAGAGATGTGAATCCCGCCTTTACCCTCAGCCGAAACAGGTACTCGATTTAGCAACTCTGGAGGGATGCAAGGCTGTGTTGACCTATGTTATGTCAAATCGGACCGGCTGGGACTAGAACCCGTGACTTGTCAATCGCAAGTCCAGCACCCTACCGTAGCGCCAACACGCAACAATGTGTATAGAATAAATGGCGGACAAACAAAAAATAAGAAAATCTGATTACTACCGATCATTCCAAGTGTCAAATGGGTACACAGCATCTGCAAGTGAGACTTTCTGAGTGGCATTGTATCTGCCCTCCTTGAACAGAACATCGTAGTTAACACATGTCATCAAGAATGTGGAGAACAGGATGACAAACGTGAACTGCCTACATACAGTAAAAGCACCATTACCAACTTACAAAAAATCTAGAAAAAAGACAAAAAAACGCAACACTGGAAACAGTGCCTGTTTAGATGAATTTAAAATGCTCTAATTACAATGCACAATCAGCACAGAGCAGAAGTACTATAAATCAAGAATTACAACATCGTAAAATTTTCTCAACATTTAAAGTTCTAAATAAATTTTAATATACATCTTTCAATAAACCAATCGACATATCGATAATATGCAAACAACTACGTACTTAGGCACCACAAAAATTTGCTCTCGCCTCTATCATGTCAGACATCTCATATGTCGAAATAAAAACACAAGATGTACAACAGGGATGTGAATGTGTCTCGTAAGACTCGAGATTCAAAATTCCTTCTCTGCCTCAAGAAATGAGTTTTTCAAATTCGAGATGCTGTCAATACTCAAATGCCCTTCTCACCCACTAAACCTGACCAAATGTAACACATAACTGAAGTGACACCATGCCAATAAATTGCTGCACAGCAAACAATGTCTAGTCCTTAACATCCACCAGTTGTCTTTGATGCTGACTCTCCTTCGCTGGCAACACAGGGATTGATTAAGGTTTTGCATCCCACCCGACACAAAATAGGTTATTTCGGAGATGCTCTTCCCAGCCAATCTCTTGGCTTAGTACTGAGATGACAACATTGGGATGTAATGAGGACAGAGGTTGGAGCATACACTGTGGCCAACAAATACTAGTTCAAAACTTCAAGCACTAGATGCGTCTACATATCACATCAAAAGAAAAGTGTCATATGACTGCAGTACCTGCCCTACTAACTGATTATGCTCCCATGCTTCAGTGGTGGTCTTAGATCCTGTGACCAGCCTAAATGTTGTTGAGTGGATAACTTAGGCCTTCTTTCTTCTGTCAACTAACACTGATGTCACCTGCACTTATAACCATTACCTGCATGCTTGCTTCTGCTGATTCTGTCACACAAAAACTAAAGCCAGGTTTGGTCGCCTCCTAAGACATCTGGCCTGGAAACAGAATGGGTCTATTCTGGAAGAAGTAGACAGATAAGTCAGGAAGTAAATCAGTAAGGAAGTAAACAAGTAAAAAAGAAAGCATAAGGAAAGAAGAAAGTAAGAAAGAAAGCAAGTGAAAAAGAAAGTTAAGTAAAGACACAAACAAACAATGTATATAGCACCTAAGTCAACATATGAACCACAGCGCATTACCGCCATGGAGCCCATATGAGGCTGTTAACAATTTATCAGTACAATAAAACATGCAAACACAGAATGGAAGCAGAAGGAACAATACTACATACAACAGTTGCAGTACATCCTGCAGTACCATGCACATAAAACCACTGCGTTGGTGATAGTGATAAACTCTGGTGAAGAAATCATCCAAATCTTCTATATGATTCCACTGCCTAGCTGCACTCACAACACAATGCACTTGCAGCTTTACTATTTACACATTCGACTGTTCAAACAAAAACTACAATGTGGACTTCAACGACCCAGCGTAAACATGGATGCATTCACTACCATATATTTAAACCAAGCAGTGACCTCGACCTTTGACATCCAACATCTAACCAGGTCATCAATGGGGGATAGTGGTTATTCCCTGTAAGTTTCTTCGAGATAATTAAATTACTTTGTGAGATATAGTGTTCATAAGATTTGACCTCGATGGCCTGCTGTGACCTTGACCGTTGATCTCTGACCTCCAGAATGTCATCATCAGTAGGGGCTAGCAAATATTCCATGTCAATTTTATCATAACTGTTCGAGCTGATCATGATTCATGAGACATCACGGTAACAATATATGACCGGATGAACGAACGGGACAGCCTAAAAACATAATGTCCTAACGTCGGATGGTGAAGGCGTAATGAAAGTACCAGCATGTGACACACAGACAGACAGAACTGTCTTCAACTGAGCACTGTAATCCAGCACGCTTATAAATGATGCAAACCAAGATCAAATGCCAACTGACCACGACTCTGATCTGGACGAATGTGTACAACATTGTTACTGGGAGGCACATCCAGTTCATCATCGTTAGCTTCGTCATCAAATGTGCTCAATGCCTGATAATCGGTTTTGAATGTTCGGCTCATGTCTGTTCTCCAAACAGCAGTGTCACCAGCTCAGCAATCTATAACAAAAACATACACTGTCCAAATTACTACCACTGATAACATGCATGATTTAATCATTTTGTTATACAACTGTTATTTTGCACACAAAATATGTAGGCATATGTAACCTACACAATTAGCTCCATTCTAATGGAGGCTTAACCTTACTTTACACAATATGTGTTAGTGTGTGTTAATGCAGTTAAGCATGTTTACATAAAATACACTTTAAAAGTTCCGTAATCAGCAGCCATTTTAAACATCTATGCATTGCTACAATTATTTGATAACCAGCAACATAACACACCAACATAACCTATGTGATATTCACGTTTTGTATTTGACTGACAAAGCAATAGTAACAGTTGTTTCACAACAGCCAACCTTGTATCATTTTAGCATTAATTTGCTTTATATTCTTAGGGAATATGGTTAGCATACAATAATACTGGAAAATCACCACGCCATACAATCAGATACGATTCTACATGGTAGCAATCACAATCAAACTGCAGTATAACCATAGCCAGTTATGGTATTGAGAGTGGAGACAGTGTAGTCTAGCATCTTGTCCATAATCCAAATGGTAACTAAACAACTCGCAGATGCACCAACTCATGGATTGCCAATGCGCAGACTAGTCAACTCACGGATGCCGCCACTAACTTAGCTGTGAACATATTGAAAAAAAACTAACACTGAAGGCTTCGGTTTACAAGTAAGCCTACTTGTTTGCATAATCGTTTACTTATTTGTGTTTTTGTATTCATTTGCTCGTGATGTTTCAAATGCCCACAGAAGCAAACTAGACGGGTTGCAGTGTATCTGGAGACACATTGCAATATAGGCTCGAAGAGAGCGTTTCCTATCAGCATATTCGACAGGTGACACAACTGTTTACTTATTTACTGACGCACAAGCTGTTTAGTTCCTGCATTCGATGATACCTAGTGTCATGTGCGTGCGACTGAGTGATGCCAGCATTATCTGCCGTGTTACTTACTTTCAGTTTCCAATTCAGTCTGCTTTTCTTCAATATCTCACTCACTAGGCCGCACCAGAGCCATATGTATGGCTCTGGGCCGCACCAGCACTGCAGTGTATTATTGGACAATATCGGACAACAGACGTTGCAAAACATTTGGGTAAGTCCCTTTCTGGTGTGCAGCGTACAGCATAGGAAAATAACTTTGAAGTGATTCTAACGGTAAAAATGAAAAGTAGACATCCCATGGGGGGGGGAACATTTGGCCGAGTTTTCAGCATCTGAATCATTGCGGAGTTATGACAGCCTGAAGTCGCAAGACATAGAAATTTTGCGAGCTATTTTTGCATTTTTGTGGAAAGACGATCCCTCTCAAACCGTTGCTATTGCGTGGATCGCGCCCAAAATCTGTCAGGAACAGCCCCCCACACTGTTCCAGATTTCATCCAAATCGGTTCACTTTCGGCGGAGTTTCTTGCAGAATGCGTGAAGACAATTTTTGCCCCGTAGGGTACAATATAGGCTCTTCAAGCCTATAACAACTACTGGTAGAGGCAGCATCCGCGAACTGACCAGTCTGCAAGATGACTACACCCTGAGTTGGTAATCTGTGAGTTGGCATATCCGCAATTTGTACAGTAACGATCCAAATGCCTTAGTTGTCATCAGCACGGATATACAGGCAGTAAAACTTTGCTCTGACACAGTCATAGAGTTCTTGACGCGACGCGATGACGTCATCACCGACTTAATAACCTGCGTTGCGTCATACCGCTATGCTGACGACGATCGTTTGATGTTTGCCGCCGTCTGCTATAGTTGCTGACATTAAGGTCAGGGTTTATGGTTAGGGTTAGTGTTAAGATTGTAGTTATATAAGTTCCGTCTAGTGACAGCCGTAAGTGTCGTGAAAATAGCATCGTTCTTAGTGACGCGGGCGGGCGACGATCATTAGTGATTTGACGTAGGAACCGGTTCCAAGGAACCGGTTCTATAGTTCCAGAACCGGTTCCAAAACCGCGGGTACCCGGAACCGTTTTCTGAATATTGTGTCGTAACGCACTGTATAATTTGTGTATTATACGAGTCTTTATTCGTCAATAATGAAAGCAGAAACATTGGCTTAAAGGTAATGCGTCTTAGTTTTCACTTTTTATTCATTCATTCGTTCGTTGCATTCGCGACTACAGCGTGAGCTGCTTACGATCCCGGCTGCCGGGAGGCTATCCACGACGATAAAAATCTCTGATATTTGTTATAAGTTACTGGTTATATTTCGCCCGGCGTTTGTTTGTCTGTCTGTTTGTCTGCCTGTTTGTCCGCAAGATAACTCAAAAACTACTGCGCCGATTTTGATGAAAGTTTGCATGTAGGTTGCCTATACTGCAAAAATTGATTTATGAATGTGACACTCACAAAAACGTGTGTGACCAATACAAAATAATTTTGTGACTATTTTCTTACAAACAAATATTTGTTACTGTCACAAAATAATTTTGTGAATATAATTTTCTTACAGTCACAAAATTTATTTTGTAAAACCAACAAAGCAATTGGTTATAGGCTTATTTAACCAAATATTTTGTGTCTAACCCTAACTCTAACAACCAAATCCGGGTACCCGGTGCCTAAACCGGGTAATAAGTCAATGATCATTAGGGTGGACGGTCGTCCGACGCCACGGCTATTAGCACCTATCGGCACTCGCCCTCATCACCCGCGTCGCCAGCAGATTTTAGGATGACCCATGTCAAATCTATAAACGATCAACCTTCAAAGACAAGTGCTAAGCGTATGATATGCGCACATTAATGACCATCACGACAACAACACACAATGTAAACAAAGACTGACCTTGGACTAGCCTTCGACAGCTTGGAGATTAAGTATGTAAAACATTTAGAATGTAACCACCACAGTACTGTTGTTGTTGTTCTTCTGATGTTGTCTAAGACGAACAAGGTTCCAGCATGGTGAAAACATCCAGGGTACAAACGAGCAATACAAACATATTTGTAAAAACATCATGGTGATATCCTGAACAGGAAGTTAAATGACGTCTCTTGAAGGAATTGACTGAGGTGGCTTGTACGACGGACTGTGGCAGACCATCCCAGTGATGGACAAGGACAACCCGTTGACTGTAGAAATATTTCCTCGTGTCAGTCAGTGGACTCATATTGCACCTTGTTACTCACCTTGTGTGGCATCACCAGCCATAAAACCCACCGGGGAGGCCTAGGGCTTGGCGGATTAGTCCATGAAGAAGCCCATCCTTGTTTCCCTTATTTTATTCAAACACCCTTTAAACGCATTGATGCTGGAAGCACCAACTGCCCGCTGGTCCAGCTGAAAAAAATAGTTACAGCAGTCCCGTGTATGCCGGAATTTAGCGAGTTTCCAAGAATGTTTCCTAGTTCCCCAATTTATTTATAATGATCAGCTTACTGGCTACAATCTCAATCAATCAATCAATCAATCTTCGTTTATTAGCGGCATGACAGAACGCAGGCCAAGAATGCACAATAAAAATAATATACATAGCAACAGTTCAAGAGTTACGTGCCTAATATTTGTCTTTATAGAGCATTCGTGTAATGAAGTTAGAGTCTGACAAGCGTGTGGTGTGTGATGGCAGTTGTAG
>Ga0209780_1002403_pt1 | contig 13293 bp, 9 predicted proteins | sample WorMetexBAHAMAS2_FD_187384 | JGI IMG/M metagenome (GOLD analysis project Ga0209780, IMG submission 187384) | Marine gutless worms symbiont microbial communities from Max Planck institute for Marine Microbiology, Germany - Inanidrilus exumae... | ecosystem: Host-associated > Annelida > Digestive... | reverse complement strand
ACCATTGTATCATTGTATGGCCATTATGCGGGTTAACCTGTGTTAATCAGCATCTCCGGTTAAGAACTGGAGGATTTTGTCAGAGCAAAGTTTTACTGTCTACATGCCGTTGCTGATGGCAAGTAATGCATTTGGATTAGGCAGACAACATTAGAGTTCTTCACAGTTGTGTTGCCTACGCCGTCTTCATACCAAGGTTGCTGATAATGGTAAGAATATAAAGTCGCCAGCTTGATCTGGCATATTGAACCAAAAACTTAACCAAAATTGAAAACTTAGCAAAAGAAGCAACGAGCGTGTAAGATTCATACTTGTCTGACGGTCCGTTCTGGTAATGGTTAGGGGAGCCGGGAGGATAGCAGAACACCTGATATGTATTATATAGCTTTTTACAACTTGGTACTGAAACTATACATTTGTCAAGTTTTGTTATATACAATAACAACATAATTCGTCATTTCTTGCACAGATGAAGAAGAAAGTATAAAATGCAGAAGAAAAAAACGTACTGTAGAAATATATGGCAGTTTAGTTGCTTATTTTTGTCACAGTTTTGATGAGTTGTATGTGTGCCTTGTCGGCAGGAAAGTGAAGAGCCAGATGACAGCGTGTTAGCCGAGAATGACGCAGCCGTGGATGCTGGTGACGCAGCAGCTGATGAAGCTGTTGCGGCGATTGCTGATGACAGTGCTGATGGCGGCGACTTGGCCAGTGCCGGGATGCACGGCACCAGTAGTGCATGCAGTCTGCAGGAGATGAGTGAAGATGCTGCTGAGAGCAGTGGAAAAGATGAGGAAAGCAAAGCTGATGATGATGATGATGGTGGTGATGAGAATGATGATGATGATGATGATGATGATGATGTGGAGGAAACACAAGCCGACGTCGATCAAGACGCAGTGCAGCAGTAAGACCGTTGTGTATTGGCATTACAACACTTGTCACGCACTGCATTGTCCTATTCGAACTGCAATAAAGTAAAGTATACGACACGTCAATTTGTATAGCACATCGTTGTAACTACCTCTAATGCGCTTAGACATGGATCACACAGTTTTACCTGCAAATTACACCATGCCTGCTTTTACTCCCCAGCCGCAGAGCATCACCGCCCTTTGGCTGATACTCATTTTACCGTCCCACGGAGGGTAGAAGGCTGAGTCGACCTGGGTGGCTAGTTACATACCGAAATAAAGTGCCGCCTCCAGGATTCGAACCCAGACACAGTCACCCATCCCAGTACTAACCGGGCTCAGCGTAGGTTAACCTTATTGATCGAGATCAATAACGTTACCGTATGCCACGCTGCCACGCCACAACTATGTGTAGCTGTATGTCATATCAAAAAATGATGTGACGTCTTTCGTGTTTTGTAGTCTGTACTTTGAGTTCTGTTCATTGCTTTGAGACTGTTGATTGGTGACTGGAAGGACCTGCGGCTGCTGTAGAATGTCCATTCCAGTTATGTGGAAACTTTCAGTCGACATGAAGGACATCCAGCCTGCAGAATATCTGCTCCAGTTATGTAGAAAAACTGGCAACTTTCTGTCTTAGGGAATCTTCTTAATCTGGAGTAACTGCAGATAGGGAGGATGGTTAATGAGCATTGTATGTGGGTGTCTGTAGTAAAGTACAGTAAAGTATACGTCGATTTGTATAGCGCATCGTCGTAACAACCTCTAATGCGCTCAGACATGGATCACACAGTTTTACCTGCAAATTACACCATGCCTGCCTTTACTCCCAGCCGCAGAGCCTCACCGCCCTTTGGCTGGTACTCATTTACCGTCCCACGGAGGGTAGAAGGCTGAGTCGACCTGGGTGGTTGGTTACATACCGAAATAAAGTGCCGCCTCCAGGAGTCGAACCCGGACACAGTCACCCATCCCAGTACTAACCGGGCTCAGCGTAGGTTAACTTCGTTGATCGAGACCAACGACGTTACCACTACGCCACGCCTGTGTCTGTTTAAGAATACTCACAGGCCTGCTAATAGGCCATGCAGATTTAAATCGGCATCTGGCTATTATGCAGATCTGAACTGATGCAGTTTCCCCCCCCCTCCCGTGACCGTCAGGAGGATGAAGAAACAGTAAAACACTTGCTAGGAGAGTGTAGTCCACTTTTTCTGCTAAACGCTTATGTATCGTATGTTCCCCATATTTCAGTTATGCGGAACTATAGGTAGCCATGCATAGGCATGCTGTTTTTTAGCTTTACAAAGGCCTCACAGCAATTTTAACCCATTGGGGATGCGGGGTTGCACACTGGGTAGTAGTAATAAGTATCGTCTCGTAGACCGGAAATAGCAAAAAATAGCATTTTCCTGCGGACACATACAGATTTTCCGAAAAATAACGATTTGTTTTGGTGTGCAACGTGCTAGGGTTAGGGTTAGAGCTAGGTTACTAATATACTTATTAAACATCATAGATATTCTACGGTGACATCACCGTAGAGTAAACTCACGAAAAATAGCTAAAAATAGCATTTCTTACGGAAAACATAGAGATTTACTTATTTAATGGAAGATAGATATTCTTTGCAGATGCCATCTTTAATTACGTGACTAAATTTAATACTATTTTTGGTCTACGAGACGCTACTTACTACTACTGAGCCTTCAGCATAGATGGCAACATCTCCTCTCAAAGAAGAAAGAAAGAAAGAATGTAGATGTCTGTGCATGCTTGTGGTGGGGCTGTATGTTGCTGTGTGTGTGTGTGTGTGTGTGTCTGTGTGTGTTGGTGCGTCGGTGTCTGTTTGTGAAGAAGTTGTAGCGATGATGATGAAGACGTGCAAACAATGAGAGCGAGCATGGCGTGCTTGCTGGAGAGTGTCGATGACAATGGTCAGTTGTCACTCTACCATTTCACACACTGTCTCTGGACGTACAGTCTGTACCTACCTTCTCACGTGTTGACTGCAGGCCTATGTTGTCATAATTTCTGCTAGAAAAAAACATGGTTCACTCTGAAATGAGGATAGTGGACTATATTTATGTTGTCGTGTCATTTGTGGATTACGGTGTTTTATGCTGTGCAACAAATGAAGCAGATTTACTCGCTTGACTGATCAGCACACGCAAGAAATAATGAGAACTGTTCCGTGTTGTATTGTGTACGACAGTTGTGCACAATGATACACAGACACATGTGAACAGTTCTTAAATTTGCATATTGATTTAGGTTTAAATTTTATTTTTGTGTGTTTGTTCAGGTTTACCATTTATGTGTTTGTTGTGTTTGTTGTAGCTTAGATCATTTTATTCCTCTGTCGCTTCTTTTGTTGTGTTGGATTTAGTTTCTTCAGAACCAAGCCAAGAAACTGGCTGGGTTCTCACGTCTTCAAAATGACCTGTTCTATGCTGAGTGGGACGTAAAACCTTAACTCAGTCAGTCAATTGAGATGAACCCAGGCCAGCTGTCAATCGAGATGAACCCGGGCCAGCTGGTTGCCCCTTGACTTTCGTCTTCACTTGTCACAGAAAAAGAACCTTCAGGATAATTTACACACATTGTTGTTCAGGCCAGTGGTAATCACCCATGCACTGGTCTCAGCACTACTTAAATCAATCCACCAACCGACTTTACCTACCGGCTGTCCGTGTGGAATTGAGATAACACTGTTTAAAGGCAACTGTACAAAAAGCCGATTCAGAGGTGCAGTATGTATTTTCACAACATTGGTGTGCCAGCGCTGCCTGTGACTATTCGTTCGTATTGCTAGATATATGAATACTGTTCTTCCCAAACCAAATCTGTTCTTCTTAGAGCTGTGATATCGGATCCTTCTGCTGGTAACTGCTGCGAGCAGGTCTCTAAGATGGACAGTTGCGTGTCTCGTTGCACGCGGTTAAGCGTGGCCAGTCGACATTGCAGCCAGTGCAGTAACCAGTAACGTGATGTGATTGAGCGCTGGTGTGCATCGATGTAGAGTTGGACGCTGAACCTGCTCTGAGTGCAGTCACACCGGTGGCAAAGAGGAAGAAATGCAAAACTGTCAAGAAAGTGAAGAAGAAAAAGAAGAAGACAAACGGAAGCTCCAGAGAAGCATCGGCAGCAGCCGTATCTCGGTCTTTGGTTTTGTGTTCATATATCAGAACGTTTGAAACCGTTGACTGTTATTGACTTCGTTTGAATTGCACATGGCATTGACGCGCCAGTACTACAGTATTCGCATAGTGGACTGGATCATAGTTGTTAACTGGTTATGACGTTTTTTGAGGCAATAAAAATCATTAAAATCGTTGAAAAGTCTATAATACTACATTATATAGACTAAGCCTAGTATAAGCAGTCAAACACTACGCATGTAAAATATGGCCTATTTAGCTGCAGTGTTGTACATCACACACTCGCACGATAGTGCGCTAGTGTTGTAAGGACGACGATCAAAGTCAGTGGGAAAGAGCAAAATGTGGCATAGTACTACTCGCCGCACTAAAACTCCTTGACTGATCGTCACCAAAATTTACACTGGTGATTACGTTGTTGACATCTACAATCCTGCAAAATTTTATCCAGATCGGATGAGAGATTTCGTTTCTGTGCATGTGCGACTTCGCGCATCGAATGTTTACTCGGCTACTTTTTAGTTTTTTGGGGGTTTTTCAGATCGTCTACACGCAAGACGCCCGCACGGATTTTGGCGCAATACGTCAAAAGACGCGGTCCTACACAAGGATGTGCCTTTTGAAGGTCGAAAAACCAAAATTTTAAGTTTTGCACCCCTCTCCCCAAAAACCGCCATTTTTGGGCCCGTTTCGACGGGACAGAAATATTTGCCCCAAAACGGCTTTAACATTGGACATGCTAACATGTAAACAACCCATAATCGTCATCGTAGTCCCGTTTTAAAGTGTTAAGTTTTTGACATTAATTTGTAGCTGTTGTCGACGCCTTGTGATATGAGATAATATGGACTGTTATTGGTTGCAGAAATGAAAAGTTCGAAAAACAGAGAAAAAATCATTTGGAGAATAAAAATTGTTAAAATTGAATTTTTTCCTCAAAGATAAAATTTTTTGACTGTACGGAACGACAACATACTGAACACACAGCTGATAACAGCACAAACAAACGAACTTTGTGAGGACAAGTGAGTTGAGATAACAGATTGTCATCACTTCCTGCACGTAGACTGCTGCTGTATTGCTGCTCTATTGCTGCCCCGTGTGGGCTTGAGGCAATCCCGTCTCCCCTTATCTCTTCACTTCCCCACTTTCTAGTTCATGTTTCAGTATCGTTTACTTGTCCCTTTTTCTTTTTCTTACTCGCTTCAGCTATTTTCTTGCTTTTCCATCCCGTCCCATTCTACCAGAACAGTCCCACTCCGTTTACAGGCCGGATGGTGTAGGAGGCGACTAAACCTGGCTTTAGTTTTTTTGATTTTGTGTCATGTGTATTTTTTAGTTAAGGATGCATGCTTGTTTTTGTCGTATTTGATTTAGTTTTGTCTTGCAGTGTTATAGTTGTCTCCCGCTGTTGTATGCACTAGTATAATAATTTACCGGTAAATGAGCCTTTTGATCCCTTTCCCTTTTTGGGTGGCTACTTAACAAAAAGGCGGCCAGGGTTGGGGTTAATATATCGCTGGCCTTTCTTTACTGGGTAGGGATAGCTCTTTACCCCTGACCTTTCTTCTCTGATATAGCCATATTTGTGCTGAAAAGGGACGTTAAACTCCAACTAACTAACTAACTGCTCTGTTGCTGCAGTGCATGCCTGCTAGTAGTACATGTTTTACTGGTGACGTGTTGATCTGTAGTGACGCGTCACAAGTGTGGAGCGATGCGTCTGTTGATGACTTCAGAAGCATGAAGGAAACAATGAAAACTCTGTTACAACTTGACACTTCCGATGGTAATCTGACTTCGATACGTTTTTCTTGTAATCTAGTGGGTAGTGGATTCGGAGAGATAGCGTGAGGTTGCAGAAGAGTTGATATAAAACGTCGTCTGGCACGTGTTGGCGATGTCCTGATGGTCCTTTCTCCAATGCACCTGGGATGAGTAACTTTGAGGAAGAAGGCCAGCTGAACGAAACTAGATGTAGTAGTTTCCAGTACATGTAATGGATTTGTGGAGATCTGATAGTGAAATAATGAATTGTATAGTCTACTGTATAAACTATCACAATATACATGCATTGCTTTAATTATTAATTGTTATTGTCAAAATTGATTTATTACTGGCCCGCCTACACATAGTGTAGGGGGCCAGTATTGTTTTACTCTCTGGCCTTAGTCGTCGTCTGTCGTCGTCTGTAACACTCCCATATGCAACGTAACTCACCAGGGGCAACACGCAACGGCGGGCCAGTAGTGTTACATCCCGTTAGGGCGACACGTTGTTACTATTGTAGAACATTTTGCCACATGACAGGAGTGAAATTTGGCGTGGAAGAATCGACCGAAGGATGATAAATGGTGATAGGTGCAGTGGTCCGGAACCAACCTAATTCGTGATGCTCGGAATATTATTTGATGACAAACTCTGTGAAGTTTATGCAACAAACGAGTTCACCACTGTCAGAAGGTGACAGGAGTGTTTGTAACTAATACCTACTGCAGTACACCTATCTGATAGATAGTCCAAAAGTTAAAGCAAGCGTTGACAATGTTTATCTCTAGTACAAACACAAGCTCGCAGGCTTTTATGCCATTCACTGGTGTGAGCTTCATCAGTGACTGTCTACTGCAGCCCATGTTACACGTCAATCATCCACTGTTTCAGTTCGCTGACATCACGGGTCCTCTACTAAACACTGCTGCATTGTTTTCCATATTTTATAGTCACAGGATTCACACCTGAACTGTTAAGGTGGCCTCATATCTAGCAAGATGAATTCTGAGGTCTTGCCATGCTATACGCTATTGAAATCGGCAGTAATTGTTATTTTTAAGTTTCACAAAGTAGTGTAGCAACACAGTTAAGGTGAGGCGGAAAGCCCTGCAATAGTTACACAGAAAGTTTCCTTAGGAATCTGTCAGTTAGTATTTTGAAAATTGGTTTACATTTGCTGAAGGTGTAATCAAAAGTCGAGCGTATTGGTTTTGGTGTAAATACATAATATATTCCATTGACGTCAGAGGAAGACCGGGTCACGGCCACAGGTAACATGTACTAAAGATTTAGTGAAATTTGAATGTGTGGTTTTTGAGATATGTGAGCGGATAGATAGACAGACACAGACAAAAACAGACATACAGACATGCTGATCACAATACTTTGCACCTACTCCGTGGATAAAGTCATTAAATGGCTGACAAACGTTACTGTTAATAATTTATATTATATTCTGGTGTCTTATACATATTTGAAACTGCTCGTGCCAATAAGTCAATAATAGTTCATAGGAATTGACCAGCCAAAGTGGGCGAAAGATACATGTGGGTATCATCTGCCTGGTGATTCTTTCTAGTTCGATCTAACTTTGGAATAAAGAGTAAATCCAGGGAGTCTTTCAGAGAGATTCCAGCTAAGAGAAGCTTTACGTGTGTGAACTGTTGATGTTCAGAGAAGCGAGCGAGCAGTGGTGACAGGTCATCACTGTCGACGATCACTGAGTCACCAGCAGCGTCTGGACCTGCAGAACTCACTGTCATCTCAGAGCTGCCGTCACAGTCCACTGAGCCGTGGCTAACTGGTCTGTACTACTGTCTAGTTTTAGTCCACTAAGCCGTGGCTAACTGCTCGGCACTACTGTCTTGTTTTAGTCCACTGAGCCGTGGCTAACTGGTCTGTACTACTGTCTCGTTTTAGTCCACTAAGCCGTGGCTAACTGGTCTGCACGACTGTCTCGTTTTAGTCCACTAAGTTAGTTAGACCAGTTAGCCACTTAGCCGTGGCTAACTGGTCTGCACTACTGTCTAGTTTTATTCCACTAAGCCGTGGCTAACTGGTCTGTGCTACTGTCTAGTTTTAGTCCACTAAGCCGTGGCTAACTGGTCTGTAATACTGTCTAGTTTTAGTTTACTAAGCCGTGGCTAACTGGTCTGTACTACTGTCTAGTTTTATTCCACTCAGCCGTGGCTAACTGGTCTGTACTACCGTCTTGTTTTAGTCCACTAAGCCGTGGCTAACTGGTCTGTAATACTGTCTAGTTTTAGTTTACTAAGCCGTGGTTAACTGGTCTGTACTGCTGTCTAGTTTTAGTCCACTAAGCCGTGGCTAACTGGTCTGTACTACCGTCTTGTTTTAGTCCACTAAGCCGTGGCTAACTGGTCTGTACTAGTGTCTAGTTTTAGTTTACTAAGCCGTGGCTAACTGGTCTGTACTACTGTCTCGTTTTATTCCACTCAGCCGTGGCTAACTGGTCTGTACTACCGTCTAGTTTTAGTCCACTGAGCCGTGGCTAACTGGTCTGTACTACTGTCTAGTTTTAGTCCACTGAGCCGTGGCTAACTGGTCTGTACTACTGTCTCGTTTTAGTCCACTGAGCCGTGGCTAACTGGTCTGTACTACTGTCTCGTTTTATTCCACTCAGCCGTGGCTAACTGGTCTGTACTACCGTCTAGTTTTAGTCCACTGAGCCGTGGCTAACTGGTCTGCACTGCTGTTTGATGTTGCCTGCTCTGCGTTTTATCAGTACAGTTCCAGTTGCACTTGTCTGCTGGTGACGCGTTGTATGCTAATATGATACTGCTGCATGCTGCTATACAAATTTAGAAATTCACTTATTATTTGCCAACAGTGATGCCCAGTTGACCACATTGGATTCAGAGACAGGTTTATGCATTCTGTTGGGAAACATCAAATGTGGTAGCTTTTCCTGAGAACGTCTTAGGTAGTGTACAACTGAAGACGCCGTTAATAGCCACCCGACCATTTTACTAGGACACATGATGATCAGGACGGTATTTTATAATGAAATTTGAGACAGACTGATAGTAGCAGAATGAAATTGTCAGTGATAAGTTGTTGCCGTGATGTTTGATTGACACGTGTCACTGGGGTGTGACTAATGACTGCATTGGCCTATCACTGACTATTGACCAATAGCTGCTGTGGTAAATATTAACAACTAACCCTAATCCTGACCTTAACCCTAACCCTACTAACCATAACCATAAACCGTGGTTGTTTCCCATTTTTACACAGTCTGACGTCATCGTGGACCACAACTGGAAGTACAAACACAGCAAATGATACAAAATGTTAGGATTTCATTGGCCAGTAATGCTGATAGGCTGATGCATAAATTAGTCAGACTGATGAGTTGGTACAGTGATGTGTTACTGGCGCGTGTCACTGTTAAGGCACTGCTAAGTTGTTGTGTCAATGTCGCTGGCATGTGATGTGTGACGTGTTTCACAAGATGAAGGTGATGACGACTACTTCGAAGATGGTAATTTGTTTTCTCGACTCGAAGAAATCCGAGCTCACCTAGAGAAAGAACTCGGCCTGGAGATACTTAGAAAGGCCTACGAGGCAGTCCAGGTATTACGTAACTTAATTGCACCGTGACGTGGTACCATGCGATATTGATATAGATACAAACCAGAAGATGGACTTTAACGCATTGGCATTGATGTGGATGCCTCTGCCACCTGTTGTGACCTTAACCTTCGACCACTGACCTCCAGAATCTAATCAGGTCATCATTAGGGGCTATTGAATAGTCCCTGTAAGTTTCATCGAGAGTGCTCAAGCCGTTCATGAGGTAGGCCCATTGTGGTAACAATCTTTGTCCGGACTCACAGACGGACGAACAGACGAACACGGCTGACGGACAACATAACGACTTTGTGGACACTGTTATGTGGCTGATTGAAGGCAGAAAAACAGACAAACAGAGTGAAAGAAAAACACCTATCATGAAAGCTTGCCCACTGTAGAGTATGGGACAATTTATCCTCACGAATGCAAATTGAATATTCCACAGGGATAGACACCGAAGTATTTGCAGATTTCACAAGAGCAGTCGTTAGACGTAGCTCCAAGTATTTTGCAAATTATTACCGTTTGTTGTACACTGCAGTCACTGTCTGACATGCTTTAGTATTTCCTCCACACCAGCACTCCACACTGACTCCTGTTTTGCACGTGATTCTGGGTTGGTTAGCCAGTTTCACCGTTGATGTCTGCTTCCACATGTTCTGGATAAGTGGCACAGCCCGTTATGATCAGCTGCCTTCCTGTCACTCAGCACAGAAGGAAACTGGCCTCAGACCTTCTTCATCTAACCCTTGACTCCTGAAGGAAGGGCGTTGCTCGCGTTATGCAGGCTCTCACACGCTTCTCAGAGCAAAGTTGGTTAGCACTTCTATTTAATTGGTGTGAATTTGCGCCGACACGTTAACATTCAGTCGTTCGGAAGCCTTGTAAAACCCTGCTTTATTCGTAGCATACGAACATTTAAACTTAACACAGCTTTCTTAGTATGCATCCAGCTATCCAAATGACGTCATCCAATTAATTATTTATCCTGTAACGTGAACACAAATATTTTGTGCAGTGAACCAAAGAAACCAGATTTTCATATTGATGGGCTTAATAGCCATGTGTAGATAATGAACGTCAAGGAGTGACTGCAGCAAATGGTGCCAGCAAGAAACAGTCATTTGTTAGTGACACAGTTCCAATGTTGCTTGATTGAATCTGTTCCATTTTTGTCAACTGTTTAATTGTTGACCATTTGCCAACGATGTTGATAGTCAAACAGCTGGCCAGGGTTCGATTTTCAAAATTTTTTAAAATGATCTCAGGATTTTCCTAGCCATTTCTCAACATTATCATAAATTCAGTACTTTGGAATTCCTAATATACTTTGATTCCTTAAGATTTTCTGAGACCTTCATAAGTTAGTTTTCGATACTTGTCCGAAATAAGGAAATGCAAAATTTAATAGCTTCCAATGTGGACAAATATACCGTATGCTGCTTGAAATTGTCACCACCATGGAAGAGAAGTCGCTTTGTGGCATTGTGCGTGAACGTTGCTAAGAGGTCTAATCTTTGTCTCGTTAATTATTGCTGCGTGTATACTTGCCTTTATTTTTTCTGCTGCAACGTGTGCAATAAGTGGAAACCATTTGCAGCTTAGGTAGGCAAAATAGGCACGTTGTTACTACCGACCACTAATAGGAAGTGATACACAGCCTGTCACATGACGCCGTTTCCACTGAGTGACCTCCTGTGTCATTCACCTGTTGCAAGTCTTTTTTAAATGCAATTTTAATGCAGTTGTACTGCAGTTGACAAAACGTCAAGCTGACGTAATGAGCTGCGCCTCTGTGACAGCTAAGATACTTGTTTAAGCGTCTATTTGTACAATAATTGAATAGTGCGTACTGCTTGTTGATTTAATGTTATAGAAACGTGACTATTTTTAAAATGATGTGGTAATTCACACTTACGTGTTTTTTATTCAACTTTACGTTTGCGTGTTCTTTAACTACCAGTATATGACGCACGGAGTGTGTAGTTTTTCAGTTTCTTAACTTCATATCATCCCGATCTGAAGTTATAATACTTTAAACTTCCTTATTTCAGATGCTGAAATGAACATATATCACTTAAATTAAGTAAATTTTAGTACTGCGTAAATCTTTACTGAAGTGCTCATTAACGTAAAACGTGTTGCACGTTCGCCCCAGGAAGATTATGACATTTTATATCAAGTTTGCCGTTAAGTGCTTACATTACCGTTGACCAGTGCGACGGAAACACATAGCTGTAGTTGATGTGGTATTCGTTCAGAGTTTACAGGATGATGAGGATGACAACATGGAAGATGGAATCAAGCTCATCACCAGTATACTCGGACCAGACAACGTTCATCTTTATCCCAGCGTTTTGCAGCTGGTGATGGCTGATGGCGCATACACTGAAGGTAAGCTTATTATTATTATTTTCGCTCCCATCAGGTGGGCGAAGTATTGTGATCAGCGTGTTTGTATGTCTGTCTTTGTGTGTCTGCCTGTCTGTCTGTCTGTCCGCTCACATATCTCAAAAATCTCACGTCCAAATTTCACCAAATTTTCTGTGTCTAATATCACAGTCCGTGATGATTCATTTGTTTACCGTTTGTGAGACGGCAGCAGCAGACACTGTATAACAGTGCTCTGTGTTTGGTGGTCTTTTTGTCATGTTTAGTTCATTGCTGTTTTACAGCAATACAGTTGGCAGTTTTGGCTACTAAACTTCCAGCCCCATGTGGACCCGGGGAAATCCCCTTATCTCTTCACTTCCCCACCTTCTACTCTATCTTTTAGTATCTTTTACTTTTCCCTTGCTCTTTCTTACTCGTTTCATCTATTTGCTTGCTTTTCCATCCCTTCCCATTCTACCATAATACTCCCACTCCGTTTCCAGGCCGGATGTCGTAAGAGGCGACTAAACCTGGCTGTAGTTTTTTGTGTTGATTTTGTGTTACATGTATTTTTAATTAAGGATGCGTGCTTGTTTTTGTCGTATTTGATTTAGTTTTTTTCTGCGGTGTGATAGTTGTCTTCCCCTTTTATCGGCGGTAGCATAATAATTTAAATGAGCCTCTCGATCCCTTTCCCTTTTTGGTTGGCTACTTAACAAAAAGGCGGCCAGGGTTGAGGTTAATATATCCCTGGCCTTCCTTTACCGGGTAGGGATAGCTCTATGCCGTTGACCTTTCGTCTCTGACATAGCCATATTATTGCTGAAAAGGGACGTTAAACTCCAACTAACTAGCTAACTGCTAAACTTCCATCGACTCTAGCCAGGCCAATGATACGCGACTTAGTGATGCCATTGGCCGTGATAGTTTGCTGTTTATAACCAGTTGCGGTAGTCTTGCAGTTAGTGGCCGATGAACGTTAGCTGTGTATATTGACTGATCTGTGCAGGAAATGAGTGAGAGAGAATCGTCGCAGTCACAAACCCGACCAATAGCGTACCGTGTCATGTCGTGTAGACAATGTTTTCACTGCTGAACACTTTACACAGCACAGCGTACACGGCTTGCAGTCACGGCCGTCAAGACAGTGCACACGAGCTGGCAGGGGCTATAATAAGAAAATAGCGGTCAATATGGGCGGTCAGTATTGACCATACGGTCAAGCTATTTTAGCCTCTGCGAGCTGTACTGACAACCGTGCCTGCTGCTGTTGCTGCTCTTGCTTCCAATGCTGTAGTGTGACAATTTACCAGTCTTTTGCTCTGTTACGTATTAAGTCAAATGTTACTAACGTGCATGTGCTAAATTAGGTACATTAAAATATTTTCAGTCATTAATAGTAATAAGAACAAGTGATCAAAGAATTTTGATGAAAGGCCGCATCGCCGACTTGTCACCCCTCGCAGCTGCGAATGGAT
>Ga0209780_1002401_pt1 | contig 13298 bp, 8 predicted proteins | sample WorMetexBAHAMAS2_FD_187384 | JGI IMG/M metagenome (GOLD analysis project Ga0209780, IMG submission 187384) | Marine gutless worms symbiont microbial communities from Max Planck institute for Marine Microbiology, Germany - Inanidrilus exumae... | ecosystem: Host-associated > Annelida > Digestive... | reverse complement strand
GAACAAAGCGACGAGGACAGTTTCAAACGTCAACTCAAAACGTTTCTTTTTTCCAGGACTTTGGCCTAGCGTACCCAGCGCATTAGAGATTTTTTGACAATGCGCTATATAAATTCACTTTTACTTTACTTTACTTTACTTTACTAAGGTGTTTTGACAGGTCCGCCCGAAGAATAGATCGTTTAAATGCAGCTAGTGATATAAGGTTGATATAAGCCATTGCAAGGTTTGTCAAAGTTCGCGAATTTGTTCCGGTTAATGAACTTCATCTGGATGATCGTCAACAAGCGTCATAGTCTGATAACCTGCATGCTACATTGCACAATACATGGGTCTATTGTGTACTTGTCACGCACTACTGGAACCATTATTATTACAAAACAATATTACTAGTACCATCATAATTCTATTTCTGCAATTTATTTCTGTAACTAAGTAACTGACCAATCAAGTGACCAAATAACTAACAAACAAACTGACCAACTAAGCTATTTTTTACTTAGTTAATCCGTTTCATTTTTAATTTTTTTGCATATCTATAAGTACATTAAATAAGTCATTTATTTGTTACGTATCTAGCTAATATGCTTAACCATATCTCTCTGCATCATTTGTCATATAAATGAAGACACACCTGTACAGTTAAATCCATCTCCGATGAATCCAGTCATACAGGTGCAGTTGTAGCTTCCTATAAAATTCGTACAGTTAGCGTGTTCGCTGCAGTTCCCGTTGTTCACAGCACACTCGTCCATATCTGGAATACACAATACATAGCCATTGCCATCATAATTTTATTTCTGCTATTTATTTCTGTTACTAAATAACTGAATAATTAAGTAACCAAATAATTAATAAAGAAACTAACTCGCCAACTAAGGTGCTTTTACCTTGTTTATTTATTTCATTCTTCAATATGTTTTGTTTATTTTAATTTTCTTGCATATTTATAAGCACGTTGAATAAGTCATTTATGTACTAACAATCTGAGTAACATACTTAACTTATCAAACTTTAAACGGCATCAAAAGACCTTTTTTTTCTATAAACCAACCAATCGATCGATCGAAAAATAAATGAATTTATCAATCAACCAATCAATTCTTTATTTAAAACTACTGACTAATTGATCGATTGACTGATCGACCAATTTGATCTGTCAATCACTTGTTATTTTTTGTTAGTTTTTTTTGGTTTATAAGTTATATTTATTCATCACACGAATGAAATCACACCTGGGCAGTGAAATCCATCCCCGGTGAATCCAGTCATACAGGTACACTTGTAGATACCTGGCAGATTCGTACAGGTAGCGTACTCATTGCAGTTGCCGTTGTTGACAGCGCACTCGTCTATGTCTGAAATACATTTACATCCGCATTGTGATTTTTGTCAACGTTCGCGAATTTGTTCCGAAACGAAGGATCGCTAATGCTCGCTAAGAAGTCCGCTATCAGGCATCCTCGTCTAATGACTTATAGGCAACATCGCAGAGTACACGGGCCCACTTCATGTATACCTTCTACGCATCTTATCATCAATTATCAATGCAAACAAAATCGACTACCAACGCCAAATATCAACTGTCCGGTACCAACCGGTACCGGGTAGGGACGTAGGCCCTAAAACTGAAAATTTTACTTAATCACGGACTCCGCGGTAGCGGCAGTCGTGTTAACGGCGACTGGCTTTGATATTGGGAAAGGGCAATTTTCGAACCCCTACAGAATCGACACCCCTTAACCGATCACCAAACAATTTGTTACATGTGACTAAGTTTGCGACCCTTACAGCTGACCAAATTAGGTGCACATCCGTCCACAGGGGGCTTCTGGGCAAATTATTTTTATTTATACCCCATTTGGGAACTCACTTACAGGTTAGACCCGTCGACAATTTTTTACGCATGATCACTCAAACGACACGAACACGCGCAAAAATGTGCCTGTTGGGGTTTGGTTAATATGGCTCCCCATTTACGGGGTCAAACCCCAAAAAACATTTTTTGTCGTGAATAGGCGTTTTCAAATCAAACTCGCGATATAGAAAAACATGCATATAATCAAAACTATTGCATCGATTTCAGCAAGATTTTTCACAGTGCTAAAGACCACCAAATGCCCTTCGTGGGTGGTCCCAACACACGCATCACAAATCCAAAATGGCGGACGGCCGCCATCTTGGATAATCGAAAAATCGTCATATCTCGGCAGCGGTTTGAGCGATTTTGATGAAATTTGGCATAGTGACGCAGTTCGACCTTTATGACCGTTACGATTGTTAAATTTTTTTAAAGGCAGGGGGAAAATCCAATAATCGCGATATTTCGGCAACGGTTTGACCGATCATTACGAAATTTGGAATGGTGACGCAGTTTAACACTCTTGATGCGTCCGACCGTTAAAATGTGTAATTTTAAGAATAACGAATGGCGGCGGCAACCATCTTGAAAAATTGAAAAAATGGCATATATCGGCTGCGGTAAAGCTGCAGTTTATACACATTGTAAACAGTGACGGATCGAAAACCACGAAAACAATTAAAATATGCAATGTTAACCACACTGACATCGACATTCAGGCTATGTTAGTGTGGTTAATATTACTTTTTATGACTTTTGCGGTTTTCGATCCGTCGCCGTTAACAGTGAGTATAAACTGCTGTTTTTACATTTATTTCAGAATATATGCGGCCCAGTGCGTATGCCTAAGGCGATTTTTTTAACATAAAATTCAAGGTTTGGGGGGAATATTATGGTCCATTAACTAATACAATTTAAAGTTTTGCTTAAGGTGCTGTAGAGTTATGGGATGTTACCTCGAGTGCATTTTATCCATAATTTTCAGCACCTCTGAAGCTATAATGATGGAGACAAAGAATACTTTTTTAGTGTTGTTGTTTCATGACGTTGTTGTTGTTGTTGTTGTGGTTGTTGTGGATGTTGTTGTTGTTTGTTTGTTTGTTTGTTTGTTTAATTGTTCCTTTATTCTTCACTACTCTGTATGCAAGAACAACTTCAGTCCTTTAACGACAGTTTTTCATAATGTTATGATAATTGCATAAAGTTATTTACGAAACACGTTGCGGGTTTGTCATATCTTACCAGGCGTTTCATAGTGCATGCAGTTGGGTTGTTCGTCGAAGTGGTTCGGACGATAGTAGTAAAGGTGACACGGATGTTCTGAGTCACTAAGGACGTAGTTGAAATGTTGACACAGGTAGTCTGCGGTACACGTCATGCTACACCCGACGACGCCAGGTGCGTTGGGCATTCGCTCCGACATCGGCGCGTATCGAGACGGTGCGTCCTGGTCCTCCTGGGCGCACAGCGCCGCGCCATCAGAGTCTCGAGTCTTGAGCTTCACCCTCCGCTGAGCGCCAGCGATCTCCCATGACGCCACCAGCAGTGATGCGGCCACAACCAGAGCGTGGCACGCCATCTCCAAAACATGGAGTCGTATATACTAGCAATTATATTGCTATTATATAGGAGTCCATGTCCAAACCGTCCTCCACCCAAACTGCTGCGTAGAACTGTCAGACTCTGTTCCGTTGCTTCGTTGCTAGGCAACACGGTAATCACAAACTCTGCCGCTGCCGCGATGTTATTTAAGTTAACTTATTTAGTTCATTTGTTTCAGTTATCTGACACTTTTAGTTATAGATAAAGGTGCAGTTGATCGATTTATCTTGTCCACCTACAATCTATTTATAACAAGAATTGAATGTGATTAGAAAAATGGGTTAGTTATTACCTATAGCAGTAACTTTTTACAATTAGGTTTTATATGTAATTTTATGTCTGTATGTTTATTTTTGTACAATTCAATAATAAATGCTATAGACATGTCGCAACTATGATGGTTGCAACGTAATGGCCGCCGAAGAGTGGGTCAAAATAAGAAAAACGGATTTCAGCCGTTTCTGGGTCAAAGGTCACGGAAAGTAGGTCATCTTTTAAGGAACACATTGTAGATTGACACTATCATTTTTGTTTTTCGTTCCGGAGACATGCGGTGTCGAGTGCGGAAGTCGCGCAAAACGTGGTCCAAAAGCTGGTCGTTACATTGATGCTGATGCCGTTATGGTTACTGAGAACCATCTGCCGCCACACTTGTCTAAACGTTTAGAACTTTCGTGTATACTTTTACTAAATTGCACGGTAGGCACATCCCTACTTTAGCGCCCTCATTGGGTCGAATTGCGTTATTCGCTGGGGAGTTATAAGGCTGCGCCAGGTAATACGAGCAACGTGAGTACTGAGTACTCGACATCAATAAAAATGCAAGTGGTTCTCAGTCACCATACGGTCTTTTAATTAATTTTCAGTAATTTTCATTTCTGGTTTTAATCTGTATTCGTGTGCAGTCTCCGTGTCGTATTATTATTTTTTATTATTGAGTACGTCTTTTGCATTGTGTTTTGTTAGCTTCTGTGTTCTGTGCAACTTGAAATTAAGCAACAAGAACTCATCAGAAGATGAGATAGCGAACGTAAACGTTTTACGACGATATCGCACACGTACTTCAAAATACCAAAAAAACTTATCTCGTTTAACAAATTGTACGATAGCTAAGCAATTACTGTGCATTCAGTCTTGAATTTATGAATCTGCTACAGAATTTCCACCTTGCAGTTATAGAATATTTATACCGTGGGCGTCGCGCGACGTTTACTGCTATGACACAGTAATCGTAAATTGCCAATAGTTATGGCTTTGTCAACCACTTTTACGCTATGCGACCCGGAAACTACAAAATTCGGCAATTAACGCAAAATAAGGGCTATTTCGCCGTTCAAGGTCATTCAAGGTCACCGATTTTAGTACCAATCGTAAGCTCATGTACGATTTCCTATCAAGATGATAGCTAGGGTAGGTAATTACTGCGCATTAAGTCTTGAATTTACGAATCTGCTAGGAATTTATACCGTGGGCGTCGCGCATTCCTCTGCAGACGTTTACTACTAGACATAGTAATCGTAAATTGCCCATAGTTATGGCTTTGTCAACCACTTTTACTCAATGCGCCCGGAAACTACCAAATTCGGTAAAATAACGCAAAATGAGGGCCATTTTGCCGTTCAAAGTCATTCAAGGACACCGATTTTTGTACCATTTGAAAGCTCGTATACGACTTCCTATCAAGACGATAGGCAAGTACTGCGCATTAAGTCTTGAATTTATGAATCTGCCGCGCGGTCTTTTTGCAGACGTTTACTACTAGACATAGTAATCGTAAATTGTCCATAGTTATTGCTTTGTCAACCGCTTTTACGTAATGCGCCCCGGAAACTACCAATTTCGGTAAAATAACGCAAAATAACGGCCATTTCGCCGTTCAAGGTCATTCAAGGTCACCGATTTTGGCACCAATCGAAAGCTCGTATACGACTTTCTATTAGTGATTAACACTAACTTACCTCCTAACTTGCACCGTTTCGGCGATACAGCATTCCATATGTTCAAAATTGCTATATTTGGCTACCCTTTTTGGGTTTAACCCCCCATCGGATGGGTTTCCCTGAGACAATCTCCGTAAAATTTTCCGTGGATGTCAACGAATGGACAAGGTACCAAATGGCGAAGAAACATTGCCGAAAATTACAACCGTCTGAGTAGGGTGCAGTTGCACGAACGTTACAGACAGACAGTCAGACAACAGGCGGACCCGTGATAGCATATAGCGAACGTCGCTAAAAATCGCAATATTTGGCTACCCCTATTGCGTTTAAACGCCACTATAGAGGGGTTCCCCGGGACGATCACCGTAAATTTGCCGTGGATATCAACGGATTGCCAAGGTACCAAATGACGTAGAAAAATTGCCGAAAATTTTAACCGGCTGAGTAGTGTGCACGAACGTTACAGACGACAGACAGACAGACAAACAGACGGACGGCCAGGCGATAGCATATAGCGAACGTGAACGTGAGTTCACGTTCGCTAAAAAGCTTATGCCTACTTACTTGCTTATTTGCATAGCCTTGCATCACATGTGGCGATCGATTCGCGACTGTCATTTACGACGTCCATGCGACAACGCTATGAGAACATCATAACCGTTTATCGACTTCGCAGTCGCGGACATTGTCATAGGTACTCGCTCTCGATAAATAACTCATCGTCCAACAGACAGATGCACTCCTGAGAGCTCTTAACAATGCCCGGCCCTGCCGGCCGCTGTGGCACAGCTAGTCATTTAACAGTACTGTCGTCAATAGTTATATAGCTGCTGGTAGCTATTTCATGCCACGGTAATAGTGAATTGCGGGTAAGACATAATAATCTTCCTACCCGACTCTACCAGTAAATTTCAATTCTGTACCCGACACGCAGGTTACGTCGTCGTTTAAGTACAGTAAATTCGAGATCGTTCGTTTGCTAACTGCCTGCTGAGCATTCTGTCTGTCTGATTTTGACTAATAGTTTGTGACGAGTATAAGAATTCATAATATTAGCAAAGTGCCTTGTTTTTGCATCTTACGAAATTTCGACACCGTTACCCACAACGGAGACGATAAACACGATAAACACGGGTTTGGTGAGCCGATTCGTTCGCATTTGATGTCATTTTCTGCAGCGCGGTTGTTGTGCAATAGACGATTTAATGTATATACAGTGTACTATTCAGGCGGCTTTCACGGCGCAGAACGATCCAACAACCATTGTATCAAAAGCCTGAAGCCGGCAGCTGATATCAGTCAGACAAATTATGTCAGTCAACAGTGTCATCACCTACGCATAGATCGGTTGACTGTAAACTTGGCCATAGCAACATCCCGCCGGCTAGCGTAGCAGCCCCGCATATTAAACGACATGCCGTTAATAAAACAAAATTTTCCTTTCGACAACCAGATAATGCGTATGTCGTCTCGTTCTCGTCTCCGCAGTTTAGCCAACCAGTCAGCCACAGGATATCTCCATTTAATGACGTGCTGGCAGAAAAGGGAGCCATGAGTAAAATTTTAAGATAATGAGTTTCTTTGGAATGTACACAAACGCAAACACGTCTAGGTGAAAAACAGGCAATACAAAAACAGTGCCAAGAATATCAAATACGATACGATACGATACGGTAAATTAACGTGCGCTCAAAAGCTGACGAGATGGGCAGCTTAATCTAGCGCACGGCACAGAAACGAAAGAAATAGGGAAGAATAAATAAATTTGTCATCCGGGGGCTAGCACTTGCTACCTTCAACCTAAAATAAAATACAAAAACCGAGTATCTCAGAAGAAACAGTCTAGGCAATAGTCCTTGAAGGCAGTCCGAAAGGTCATCTCGTCAGCTAAATGGCGCACGTTAATCTACCGTATCGTATCGTAAAGCCTGTAGTAAACGTTCCGTTTAATCGTCTGTTGTGCCGAAGTGTACGCATAATGTAAACGCGCAAACATCCATGTCATTGCCAATCGTATTGTGAATAATCGCAATCCGCTAAGCATCTAATACGCTGGAAAGTGAGAAGATATAGAGAATGAAAAAGTTCGTAGTAACACAATAGTGTGAAAAACACAATATTTATTATTACTCAAAAACCCTCATTCTACGGTAGAGTGGAGTGGGCCACTTCAGCAACGCACATTTTCGTCTGACTGCTACTTATTCACAGTTTCCAATTCAAGTCTGCTTTACAGCCACGGTCAGCCATCTCAGCATTTTCTGGGCTCTTGTTTCCTTCTGTGACCTTGATCTTTGACCTGTGTGATGTCGACCTTCGAACTTGGCTAAGACAGTGTCAAGATGAAACATTATTCTTGATGTGTAGGTCAGCAGTCATTTAATTCGACAATTATTGTCCGGATATGCACACAGGTTCACACACACACACACACTCACACACACGCACACCGGTATAATTGCTCCGTGCTCGCTAAACAATATGTCGAAACGCAAAACGGCTTGCAGTTCAGTACAGCTTGCTACGCGCGATTTCGGAGAAATCGCCGCGTATTACGCCGAGTCAACCAGTGGCGTCGCCAGGATTTGGTGCCAGGAAGGGCACATGCAAAAGTTACTGGGTTTTTACAGGAGGCTGTCAGACTTTGTGTAGGTCAAAGTGCACTGAAAAAATTGTAAATTGTTGTAAGTCGAGGGGGGGGGACGTGCCCCAGTGCCCCATAGCTGGCGACGCCAATGGGGTCTATGCACATCGAGTATGCTTGTAAAACTGTTCGGAGTGCGAGACAAGAATGGTGAAGCAAACTGGCGTGCAATGCTGATATCGCTATCCTCAAGAAAAAGGCGCGGCGGAAAGTATAGGCTTAAACCGTGGCATTGCATATTTTCAAAATATTACTCCGCCATACGTACAGCGTGGTAACTCCTCGAAATAAATACTAAGCCTACTTCGGTAACATAAAATTCGAAAAAAAACTGAAGCTATAAGTCGCCGTAAAACAGTATGTTTAAAATATTTTGCAGCCATCTTTCTCAGGCTCATTCGACGTCGTAGGTCCCAGGCACTTGCCTAATACCTATTATGCCTACAATGCCTATACCATAATTTAGTATGTTGTTTTTTTACTTATGTTTGTTTTTTGGTTATTCTTTTCTATCTCTGTCTTTTTCATGTATTTTTGCTGATGTATTGATCTACGGCGACCTAAAGTTGAATATAATATATATAGTAGGGGGGCCAATGTAACAGATTGGTAGTCCCGTTCGTTTTGCGTGTTAATTTGTTGTAACTATTATGAATGTGTTCTTAGCGTTGCAGCGTTGCATGGAAGTGGAAACATGATGTCGCCATTTTTTCTGTAGACCTTCAGTGACCTTGACACAATGTCAAAGTTAACCATCTATTGCATGGTGATTCCAATTGGCATCACACCGAGAAAAAATTTAAAAATTTTTTTATAGCAGTAGAACTTTACAATTAAACATTTTTAGAATAATCAGAATGCAACCTCTACTACGTGCTCTGATAAAATGTCAAATTGGCAACCCTGGATACTGTATCATCCACTCATAGATATTGCGTCACCCGCCTAGAGCATTCAGATGTATGTGTGCTTACATTTGCTACTAGAACCATTGGCATTTTCTTTGCTGTCGACAACAGTGACTTCAATGAGGACACACCATTGAAACATTTGTTTGCCAGCTCTATGAGCCTGGTAGCACTATGTATGTAATCACACATGACAATAAAAATGCTCCTCAGGGTGTCCAGGACATGGATATCAGTCCAACAGACGATGATCAGTCTCCCGGGGATGTTCAAGCAATGAATACCAACCAAATTGTACTTCCTGAGGGATCACAGCAGCCAACTGCCGCAGCTTTCCTTGGTGAGGCAACAACCGTGCAAGATCCAGAACAGCCAACACGTCAACAGGGTGGTAGGGGAAAATGTCATAACATCCCTACATGGGCAGCCTACAACTCTCTACTGTCATCTGAAAACATTTGACAGAGGTTAGTTCCCTGCCTTTGATGGCTGGCTCACCAACAACCACACGTCAGGAACATCATGATTTGTCAATGGCTGTATGGACAAGGCAGGAAGAGAACATTGCACGACTCAAGAAAGCGATCATGTCGTCTATGAATCCTATGAAGTACGAGGGTGAGACCTGCCCAATATCATCACTACGGCTGTGATGCCAGTTGAGGTGCAAAATGATGTGTGCAACCAAGAAGATATTGGGCAATAGAAGTACGCAAATTTGTTGAGAAATGCATTAACACAAATGAGGTCAGTATCTGGGGCCAAAATGAAGAAGTGTCAATTGAAGACAATGGAAAACTGCAAGGAAGTCGGTGAAACACAAAGTGGCTGATCAGATAGTGGAGCTCACATGTTGATTGTTTCACGCTCACGTCCTGAGATGAACCTCAAGGAGAGCATTGGCCAGCATGAATTCACCTCTCTCCCAAAAGCCTTGTTCACAGTAAGTGGTGAACTCCTACCATGCACAGACAAGAGCAAGCCGATGGCTCTACTTGAGGACCTCCCAAACAAAATTATTGTTGATCTGCAGCCAGAGAATGATATTATTCCCTTGACACCAAGAATGCAACTGTAATTAATGGAATGGCAATTGCCCAGGCAGTGGGCAAGCCACCATGGGTCAGGACATGTGCTCAATTGGCTGACCACTTCATAGCTACACTGGACAGCAAGTGCAGAAAATATGATGAGATGCATCTAGTATTTGACCGTTATGATCTTCCCACTTCACTGAAAGAGGCCACAAGGGAGAGATGCCAGGGTCGTAAGCCAGCAACTGCTTACCTCGTCACAGACAACATACAAATTGGCAAGGTGTCAGCAAAGCAGTTCCTATCCAGTACCGCAACCAAAGATCAACTAACAGTGTATCTTGCAAAGAACGTTCTCAACCACTTTGAAGGTAAGCCCAAGGTCTATATAGTGAGATCACGACAAGATGTACTCTCAAACTCCATGGATGTTGCCCATCTCTGCAACTCCCAAGACGAAGCGAACACGAGACTCATCCTGCACAGTCTGGATGCTGTTTGCAGAGGAGCAACAGAGCTCTACATTCAGTCACCAGACACTGACGTTTTTATCCTCGCAATCCATCGTTACCATCAGCTTTGTAGGAAGACGTACTTTGTCACTGGTGTGGGAAACAAGAAGCGAGTAATCTCACTTGGACCAATCGTGAATGCACTTGGAGATAAAAAGGCTGAAGCCTTACCAGGATTTCATGCTTTTTCTGGGGCTGACATAACAGGTCCATTTGCAGGCAAGGGGAAGCTGACCTATTGGCAAGCATTTAGCACATGTTCCATGAAGGTGGTATCTGCATTTGCTGCCTTAGGGACGTCCGAGAAGCTGGAAGCTGACACTGATCGAGCCATTTAGACATTTGTTTGCCAGTTCTATGAATCTAGTAGCACTGTGGTGGACGTTGGTGATCTCAGATGGATGCTGTTCACCAAGAAGCAACTGCAGGCTGAAAAACTACCGCCGACACGAGGAGCCTTACATAAAGCCATTGCCCGGGCACATTATCAGGCCATGGTGTAGCGTCAGGCCAACATTCCTCACCCTCACCTACCACCAGCAACAACCTACGCGTAGAAGGAAGAGGAGAATAGGCTAGTACCAGTACCAGCAATGGATCCTCCAGCTCCAGCCACAGTTAATCACCTCGTCAAATAAATGTGGGTGCAAGAAGACCAGTTGCACATCACACTGTTCCTGTCGGTCGCAGGGCCTCAACTGCTCCGAGATGTGTTTGTGTGGAGCCGATGAGGTGTGCAGCAATGTCAATCAGGCACCCTTCGAAATTGAAGAGGATGAAGAAGAAAAAGATCCTTCCATCTAACTACGAACATTGAAATGCTATATTGCTATAATGCATTAGCTGATCAGAGCCATCCAGATATTTGACCGAAAAAAAACTAAAAAAAATCATGATTGTTTGAACTGGAGCTGATTATGACGTTTATTTATTTTTCGCAGAATTTTAGAATTTCACTACGAAATCAGGGAAGGCAAGAGGGCACTTTCCCACCCAACTTTTGCTCTGAGGATGTGTTTGTCCGTCACGTTTCCCGTTCCGCCGCACCTGCGAACAAACATCGAGTTCACTCAATCTACGTCGAGATCTAGTAGTTGACACAGGCAGACACTTGTTGATCCCAGATTGTGTTCACAGGGCAAGGCACTTCAGTGCACTGAGCAGCAGTGCCGCAGACGATGTACGTCGAAGGATTCACGTGTGGTAAGTAGGATCCTTCATTCGTCCACGTACACGGGTTGTTCACACCGCAGTCGTAACCTAACACCACCAGCAACACATCTGACGATGAAAGTTGCAAATCTTTCGTACCTCACGTGTCGTACCCCACGTGCACTCGGCGCTCCGTTGCATTAACGATAGCGACCAACAGCTGCCGATATGTCGGCCGTACAATGGATGTGGAATCTGCCGTTTCGCACGGTTGGTGGCGTGGCAAAGTGGCAGAACGTCGGTTTTTGGTCGGCGAACTTTCCATGTCCTGCGCTCGACCTGCAGTTGATGAGTGACCACGTAAACCGTCTGCTATAGGTCAGCCAACTAGGCTAACTCAGCCTTTCATCCTTCCGAGGTCGATAAATTGAGTAGTATGCAGTAATCGGATGTTTGCTTCCTTGCACGGGTAGCGACGTCTGGCGAATGCTTACGGGGTGAAGGCCTGGTGCGGTTGATTGGAGCGGTGGTGTGTTTGCTAGCTGCATAACGCGGGTCCAGTTGTACGTTAACGCGTGCAATTGGACGGCCGCAGTTTGCGCTGCAGCACCATTGGCTCTTGCCAATCAACTGCCACTTCCGAGACTGTAATGCGCCCTGGTCCGGTCATCGCGTAAGCTGCGCTATATAACAATCCGACCTTTACCTTTTTACCTATTGACTGGACCATTCCTCGCGATATTGTTTGAAAAATTTGTCCTAACAATTTTGTGGAACTCCTGCAGGACCGAAGCACTTGTAGCGTGCAGTTGAATTTCAACACCGTCTTTCGTATCACAAAAGTAGAACCTGCAGCCGATTGTGCGGCATTTTGTGTGTGATGATCAGTTTAGCCGCCTACATAGAACTCATTGAAACTCGTCTCTAAAGCGCTCAGGATGTCACGTGTTGAATGATCATACAGAATTTACCTGCCACACACGCGTTTATCCACGAATGGAATGAGCTATTCTGCCTTTACTTCCCAGCTGCAGCGTATCACCACACTTTGACCGGTACTTATTTCCCGTCCTACAGAGGGTAGGAGGCTGAGTTGGCCTGGGTGGTTACATACCGAGCCGGTATGCCTGCCCGAATACAGTACCAACCGACCGATGGTGAGGCGGCCAAGGATCGAACTCACGACCACTGAGTCGCAAGTCCGACGCCCTAACCAATAGACTACCGAGCCACAGATGACTATGCTCAGAGTGTACTTAGTTAAACTTATGCGCACCTGAGACGCACTCGTAGGTGACCTGCAGGTACTTGCTGGTACCCGGACAAGCATCTACGAACTGATTGTTGTTTGCGCTCACAACACACCTTGATATACCTTCACACCTGCAGCAACAACTGACGATATTATAAGTTCAGTTAATCTTCAGTGATTACGTAACGAAAGGCAGGTTTCCTTTGATCCCAGGGGCCTGATTCACAAAAGAAATCTTACGACAAACTTAGGATAAAGTGTGACTTAGGAAAATCTTAAGATAAACGTAAGATGAACTTACAAACAAACTTAAGATCACCTTAATAAGAAAAATGCAATGTCTCAAAAATGACTTAACATTTCTTTACAGAATTGTCTGCATATATATATATA
>Ga0209780_1002400_pt1 | contig 13298 bp, 9 predicted proteins | sample WorMetexBAHAMAS2_FD_187384 | JGI IMG/M metagenome (GOLD analysis project Ga0209780, IMG submission 187384) | Marine gutless worms symbiont microbial communities from Max Planck institute for Marine Microbiology, Germany - Inanidrilus exumae... | ecosystem: Host-associated > Annelida > Digestive... | reverse complement strand
GGCCATAACTGTGATCGGCAACCACGACGTGGGTAAAAATGGACTATGAAAAGGTGTAAAACCCGAAGGCAGGCCAAAGAAAACCTGGACAGAAGTTGTGAAAAACGACTGTTGGACTCGACAACTGGACAAGAAGGATGTTAATCAATGACAGCAAATAATTCTCATACAGACAAGGAGTGACAAGTTTTTCTACTACTAGCGCACCCGGATTTTGCTGGATTAAAGGCCGTCAAATGGGTTGTTGTTGTTGTTAAGTATTGAACGTACATACGTGGTGGTGGCAGTTTACGAAACACAGTTTCACTAATGAACAACTGGAATCGCTGGGCATAGAATCCTGGTCTGTGCACAGATATTGTATCCTGCAAGACAATACTTCTAACTGTAAATTAAACACCTCGTGGCACTATCACATAACTGACACTTGACTGCTAGGAAAAAGTATTGTAACAAACTCAGTTTAAAATAGTTTGCAAGGACAACAGTGGTTGCATTACACAAGTAAAACAGCAAACAAATAAAACAGCAAACAATCAAAAAGGTGACATTACTTTGCAGCATGTAGTCATATATTCAATGTGGTCAGGGTCAAATGACCCGCTTTTTTAAATTTTGCCCCAATCATATCTTTGGAATTGGTGAAGCTAGGCACTTCAGGTTTCGATTGCTGATTGATACACAGGAGTACTAGAGCAAGCATGATATATACCCTTAAAGATGTGTGATGTGTCACATGACCTCTATTTTGGGAAATAAGTGATAAAATCTCGTTAAGGGTGCAAGATAGAGACACAGTTGCAATAGAACACTAATAGAAAATCGTATGTGGCCTATCAAATGGCACCATTGCCAATGCCTTTGAATGACCTTGAAGGTCACTTTTGCTGTCTGAAACCTTTCTGGCATCTTTTGACATATTGTGTGTCAAACTCTGAGTAGGCATCTTGCTGTGGATAATCTGAAGAACCCCAAAAAAGTGAAAAAAGCCGAGCAAACCACTCGCTGCTCGAAATCACGCATGAGTGGAAACTTTGCACTGCAGTGGGTATATGCACTGTAATCATCTACAAATTTTGGGATCGGTGGGTGGACAAGTTTTGCCCTTCCCCCTTGACTTTAATTGTCACATTTGTGACACTCTCGCACTACCATGCATGGATAGACCCATTGAGCCACGCGGATGCTGAATTTGAGGACATTTCATATTACTTCTTAATGGAGATTTTATGCCAATATGTTGCTAGGTTTTTCATCCTTCCATCTCCATTCATTCTCAGGAGCAATGTTACAGTTCACAAAAACCTCAACGAGGTTTTCATAACTTTCAGCCACATAGCAGTTGAGTACTGTGCTGAAATAACAATGGCCTCAACACTACATCGTGGCACACATAATCCTCAAGAAATTTGCACAAATGATTAAGAAATTCTCCATCATACTTAAAAATGTCACTGCACTACCTTGTTAAATGCAGAACTCGTTCGTTTTATTGAATTTCTATTATCAAAACCTGCAAAGCAGGTTTGGTATTGAGCGTCACGCATATACTAAGAGCCGCCTTGACCCAATTCCGTGTGTATGTATGTATGTATGTATGTATGCGTGTCTAACTACTCCCAAACCACTGAACTGATTTGCATAAAAATTATACCAGCAAACAGAGCGTCTGACGCTGATTGCTACAGGCTACTTAGATTTGAAATATTTACCCCCACCATATTAAAAACTCCCAAAAAGGGGCGTGAATAGGCATTTTCAAGCTAAACTAGCATAATATTGAAACTCACATATCTCGGCCGCGGTTTGAGAGATTTCGATGAAATTTGGCACACTGATGCAGTTTCACCTTCTTGATCGTTCTGACCGTTAAAAATTTGCAATTTTTAGAATCCAAGATGGCGACGGCCGCCATCTTGAAAAATCGAAAAATCGTGATATCTCGGCCGCGGTTCGAGCGATTTCTACGAAATTCGGCATACTGATGCACTTCTCACAACCTGCCCTGGTATTGATATTGCTTTAGACGAAGGGTTCGATCAGGCGGGAAAGGCAGGTTTTGGTGTGCTGCATGCAAGTCAGTTAATCGGACATGCAAATTATAAGCTGAAATTTAGTACGTGAATAAGAGCTTCAACAGTGTTAAAAATTTTCCCACTAGGTAGCGCATGCACACAACAGCGACCCCATCTTGGATTTTGGGAGCCCCCCTCATATCTCAGGAAGTAATTCAGCGAGGAAGCTGAAATTTGGTGCGTGAATTGATATGCACTGGAGCTTTAACACAGATGAAAATTTTCTCCGCTCTTTTACAACACCACGACGCAATCTTGGATTTTTGGGACCCCCTCATACGTCAGGAAGTAATTAAGATAAAAAGCTCAAATTTTGGGCATAGTAGCTTTACTACTTTAGAAAATTTTATCCGCTAGTGGGCGTATTTGTGCCGCCCCGTAATGTTAAAACAATGGGAAATAGAGGACTCCATAATTATTAGTAGGTAAGTAACTAACAAGGCAGGTTTTGGTGTGCTGCATTTAGAAAAGATTATCACAACCTGCCCTGGTATTGGTGTTGGTGCTTTAGAGGGAGGGTTCAATTAGGCGGGAAAGGCAGGTTTTGGTGTGCTGCATGCAACTCAGTTAATCGGACATGCAGCACATCTACTTTATTTATGTAAAAATGGTTTGTACTAAAAACCGCCAGTTGCTGCATTGTATAAAACTAGAATTTCAACCAAACAGAGGCATCATGTCAACTGTGAACGTGACAATCTTCTGTGCTAAAATATCCTTACAGATCTTTTTCACTGCAGATAATTAGCATCAGCCACTCTGCTAGCATTCAGCCAACGTAAAGTAAGCATCCTCCGACTTCAGGGCGCTATACAAATGTTGCATTATTACTGTTGTATGGCGCTTTATACCTCGTCGGATTCACCTGCAAGGTGCTCAGGTATGGCACGTGTTAATAAGGAATCACAGTATGTATCACACAGTTCTTAATTGCTACCCACACACTAAACTTGCATCCATAAGTGCTTGCCTTTACTCACCAGCCGCACAGCATCACCACACTACTCATTTCCCGTCCCACTGAAGACAGGAGGCTGAGTTGGCCTGGGTGGCTGGTCGCATACCGGAGTGGTTTGCCTGTCAAAAGACGGTCACCCATCCCAGTACTAACTGGCCCAACATAGATCAACTTCGCTGATGCATCCAATGTCATTACTGCTGTGCTAACTTGTGTGCATCTCAGATTAATACTTGGTTTACATGCACTCTTCAATCAGGCGTCAGATGCAGTCAAAAATGTTGTCTGGCTACAATTTAGCTACATGTCAGAAATGATGAACTGGGTGCATCACAGTAAAATAGCTTGATTGTCATTACTGTCACTAGCATGATGTCTTGCTGGAACATGAACATGTTTCTAGCAATGCTGCAGACTGTAGGCAGCAGCAACTTCTGCATCAGCAACATGTCTTTATAGTACAGCCACGCCACGTTCAATAAAATTCAAGTTGGTATAGTGTAAGTGGAACGTGTTGGCGAGCATTTACACCACGCTTCCTGGTCGCCACTGGCACACATATCAAAATCATTTCAGTTTGTTTGCAGGGGAATCAAGTTAAACTGTTTCTCATTGGTGAATAAATAAAAACAAAGTCATGCTCTAAGAACTTATCCGATACCAGCTGTGTGCACTCAAGACGACTTATTGTTGAGAAATAACTCTGTGGATTTCTCAAGGTAAAGTGGCCACAGTTTATTGGTAAGGTGGACAAACTCATAGTCTTCTGGTGACTTATTTTCCCAGGATTTCACTATCAAAATTATTAAAATTGGCTGGTTTTTGAGTTTTGACAAAATTATCAAAAAAATTTTTTAATGTGGACTTCTTTTGGAACACAGTGTAGGTGGCTTAGGCTACTTATCTGAAAGATATGGTAAGGTATTCTGGTCCTGTGAATATGCTCATTTGCTTTATATTAACCATATTCATATGTGAACCACCATGTATCAAGCCATCTTAGCATAAATGCTGAGAATATGGACAAGAAAACAAGCAATTAACAGACCGCATCAGAAACCATTGCCTTCAACGTGTGTTCAAGTTTCTTCGTCAGTCGGTAACTCTGCAGAATGTCAATGATACCAATAAACAGCAACAGATGGTCGCCTCGCGCATTCTTTGCTGGAATGCCTGCAGACCTGCAACATCATCAACCCATCTGCTGTGGGCATCCTTGCAGCGATCCCCAAAGCGAATGGGAAATTGTTGACGGGTTGTCCACTCAATTCATAAGCACTGAAAGTCACTGTTTATAGCACCCAGTCGCATCCGTGGACGGATTTTAACAATCTGTGATAATTCTTATTCACCATATAATAACAGCAAAGGAAAAATAAAGAAACAATTAAGAAAAAAAGCTTAACTAAACCTTAACTACTCTACATTATATACATAACACTACTGTTACTGTTTAAGAGTGAGGCACAGGGTTCATCTATGGCTCGATGGAAAGCGCGTTGTCGACTTCCTATTAGTCATAATTGAACTTTTTCGTTAGCTCTCATGGCTGAGGCACTATTAAGTGAAATCTGTCGAAATTGGCGTTTTCTGAAGGGGTGGGTCACTTTCAGCGTGAATTGTAGGTAGATGGGGACGTCACCCGCAATCCATCTATGGATCGTTAGATAGAGGAATGATGTGGCTACAACACTGCCTCTGAAAGTTTTCACACAAAAAACCTTTGCAGCAAATATCTTAGATGGACTGAAATTCAAAATGGGTTACGTGACATGACCACACCCATTTCAGGCTGATGAACTCCACAGTGACCTTATTGACAAAAATTCTGCAAGTAATATTATGTGACTTAATATATTTACAGAACGTTTTTCTTCCTGGTAGATACGCTGTCAGCTACAGGCTGGCAGTTAAATACTGATGAGTCCTGCAGTTACCTATGAGATCCTGAGACTTTGTACTGAATCTTGCACTATTAATTTCAACCAGGTGTTTGTCAGTCACACTGGGCGGGGCTTGCGTGTATCATTAGCACATGCACCAGATGCGAGCATCTGCGGATCACAGTAACCCTGAGCCACAGAGAAGGGGCAGGAGAGCATGCAATGCGATAGCAGATGGGTGGGTCTAAAATCAAAGGCCCTAGTATTTTAGTAAAGGTACTGCTTATTGCAAAGTCAAGAAAGTTGACATGTGATTCAATGAGTGGACAGGATTCTAGACCATAAAATAACACAGGTAAGCATTTCATTTTCAGCAGCTCAACAATCACCTCCTCAAATGCACAACGTACAACCTTCCCAAACACTGCGTTAAATTCTCTATAAAAAGAGCATCTAAACTAGAGTTTTGCACGGGAATGGGAACGGTAGAATACCGCGGGATTACTGTGGGAAAACCGTGGGAACGGTAATCAGAACTAAATCAATTATCACGGTAACAGCGGGAACGGGAACGGGAACAGTATGTGCGATAATACCGTGGGAGTGGGAAAGCAAGTTTTTTACAAAGGAATATAGACTATGACGACTAACTGTCTAGCGCTGGTTCAAATGCAGCTGCTTAGAAATTACAGCAACGACAGGAACTATCGTTTGTGTATTATTAGTCACATGCATGTCATCAAAATTAAAACTGTCGATTTTGTGTGATGCGAAAATGTACTTATGTATAAATAACTAATGGGAATGGGACGGGATCGGGGTAGTACTCGCGGGAACGGGGTGGGAACGACGCTTGCAGGAACAGGATGGAAACGGGACTGGAAGTGCATTCCCATGCAAAACTCTAATCTAAACTCTGGAAACAGTCACAAATACATCTAGATATCTTACCTTGTGACACCATGTCAACTCATTCCATCATTAGTTGAAATGTTGCTACAATCAAAAGTGACCTTTACGTTATATGATGTGTTTCCACGCAAGCAACTTGTGCCTTTAGTGATCGGGTTGATACTGCTCCCCATATTTGTGGTGTATTTCCCAAAAACCCCCATTTTGGAGGCATAAATATGCATTTTAAGCCTAAAGTGCAAAATATTAAGACTTGCATATGATCGAAAATACTGCATCGATTCCAACCAAATTTTGTGCTGTAAAAAACATACGTCCTATATATTACACATTATCTATATATTAATAGCAGTAAAATGAATATCTATGCAGTGACATACACTATTGGCAAATATCTACTATGACCAACATACTGACATTAATGTTGACTAATGAACTTTGCCTAGCATAATTTGGGAGAGGAATACACATGTGAGGCACACAATACATACGGAATGTCTATGCCATCAGCCATTTCCAAGGCTGTCGAGTACTGAACAACTTGTTGTTTCATTGACCTCCATCTGGTTATACCTACACACCACCGTCACCATCAGTGCCAAGGAAGTCAGCAAGCAGTGCACCAGTAACGTCTTAAATTGTAGCTAACTTTACAAGCACGCATCCATCAGCAGCTATTATCCCTTCCCCATGACAACAAGGAGCTCTCCTGCTGCAGAGAAACTGTAATGAACTCCTCATTACTTAGAAATTTTCTTACTCAAAAAAGCCACCAAAAAACTCAACCAGTGTCACGTTATAAATGCTAAACTTTCTTTTTCTCTCTCAAGCAAACCGGGGGCTTTGTGATTATGTGCTACATAAATCTACAATAAACACACTAACATTGACATTCTGTTTCGTATCATAAACATGAATGACACTCAAGTTCATAAAAATACACAAATTAGTTGAGAGATTTACCACATACAGCGTTGAAAGAAGACAGATTTAAGTTACGATTAACAGTCACTCAAGGACGTCAATAACGACGCCAAACGACATGTATAAGACTTTCCTATTAGTCATAAACAATACTACTTGTTATTTTATATCACACGCTGGAGGCAGATAAAAGACATGATCAAGAGAAAGTGTCACATGTGCACAGTAAAAGCTTTGTGAATACTTTTATCTACCTATATTAACTAGAAAAAAATTTAAATACCGCATGACAATGTTTCAGAACTGCGAAACTCCTGAACCAAAAAATGACGCTAAATTATCTCAGCGATATCAACCTGCACACCCAGTGGGGACGTTCTAGCAAACAGGTGAGGTACTACTCATGCGTGGTTTTTAGTTTTCAAGGACGGTTTGTAGTCCGTAGGCTAGGACTTGCTATGATCAATCAGCATACCAAATTTGAAGTGTCTACAATTTCCTGCACAGAAGATATGAAAGGCAACGCAAGAATATGAAAAAATTCTCGTTATGAGCCACCCTTTGAGGGACTTAAGAGTGAGGCACAGGGTTCATCTATGGCTCAATGGAAAGTGCATTGTCGACTTCCTATTAGTCATAATTGAACTTTTTCGTTAGCCATCACGGCTGAGGCACTATTAAGTGAAATCTGTCAAAATTGGCTTTTTCTGAAGGGGTGGGTCACTTTCAGCGTAAATTTTAGGTAGATGGGGACGTCACCCACAATCCGTCTATGGATCGTTAGATAGAGGAATGATGTAGCTACAACACTGCCTCTGAAAGTTTTCACACAAAAAAACTTTGCAGCAAATATCTTAGATGGACTGAAATTCAAAATGGGTGACATGACCACACCCATTTCAAGGACGGTTTGTCATCTGTAAGCTGTTCAGTGTTCAACCCACATACCAAATTTGAAGCGTCTGCGATTACTTGCAACAAAGATATGAAAGGCAACGCCAAATAAAAAAAAATCTCGTTTTGAGCCACCTTTTGGGGGACTTAGGGGTAACGCACAGGTTTCATCTATGGCTCGATGGAAAGCGCATTGTCGACTTTCTATTAGTGATAATTGAACTTTTTTTGCTAGCTCTAACGGCTGAAACGCTATTAAGCAAAATCTGTCGAAATCATCATTTTCTGAAATGGTAAGTAACTTTGAGCACAAATTATAAGTAGACGTGGATGTCGCCTGCAATCCATCTATGGACCGTTAGATAAAGGAATGATGTAGCTACAAATTTGCCGCTGAAAGTTTTCACACAAAGAAACTTTGTAGCAGACATCATTTTTACTGGAAAAAGAAGCAAAATCGTGTTTTGTGCCACCCTTTTGGGGACGTAGGGGTAACATACATGGTTCATCTATGGCTCGTTGGAAAGCACATGATTGACTTCCTATTAGTGCTAATTGAACATTTTTCGCCAGCTCTCACAGCTGAGGCATATTGGTCGAAATCGTTGTGTTCAAAAGCGGGTTGGGTCACTTTGATTGGAAATTTCAGGAGAAATGGAGTGTCACATATCAACGACTATTGGCGTCAGAAAACTAGAGTCCCTGGGCTATTGTACAGCATTGTTTGCGTGATCCAACATTTAGCCGTTTTGGTACAATACCGGAGTGTGTCAGACAAACAGACACACAATGAAAGCAAATACTGCGCTAACATAGCATCACACACGTAAAAATTGGAAATCACCATTTGTTTGCAACAGTTCAAGACATCACATTGAAGTTTGGCAGGATCACAGCTCAGGCCCCCTCTGAACCCTTGTGGCAGACAAGTTTGAATTTATTAAAAATCCAAGAAGGCCGATGGCTGTGATTTTCAGCTATTGCAGCAGGAATGCAGCACAACGTCTGTTGAAATTTTGTCAACAGCTATAAAGTTGTACGAAAAATGAAATTTGAAAGGCTTGCAGTAGGGAATGACCTTGAAGGTGACTCAAGGTCATCAGAATTGCCTGTATTCGATAGGCTATTTCTTATCTGTAGTTACAACGACTCTATCTGGCACCATTTCCAAGATGTTACCACATGTACAGTGTACGTGACTGGCTGTGACCTGGAGAAGTCCTTTGTTTTCAAAAACAAGTTGAAATTACAAGCCATGCATGCTTTCAGATTCATTTGTAAACATATCATAGATAATACATGCTGTATTTCCCAAGGTATGTGAAATAGAAAGGTTCCAAACAGCAAAAGTGACCTACAAGGTCACTAAAGGTCACTGGTAATGGTGCCATTCGATAAGACACTACAATTTCCTATTACTCTTGCATAGCAACTATGTCTCTATGTGGCACTTATTTCCCAAAATTTAAAGAGGTCACATGACTCTAAACACAATGTGTTTAACACATACATACCTTTAGGAGGTAATTTATCATGCATGCACATGCATGTACTCCTCTGTATCAATCGGCACATGATAGCTGAAGTGCCTAGCTTCACAGATTCTGAAGATATAATTGGACGAGGGCAACATTTTAAAAATGGGTCACTCGACCCTGACCACACTCAATAGTGAGCAAGCTAACACTTGATATATACCAGTATAAAAAATTGTCAGCCAGTCTAGAGATATTATTGAGGCCCACGATATTCAAATGGATCACATGACCCTGAGCACTCCTCTTTGAGACGTTGTATGTGATCCGTGTGCTCTGACATAAAATAGCCAACCTGTATACAAAATTTGACAACTCTAGCTTCATCCGTTCTAGAGATATGATTGGTGGCCCCCAAAATTAAAATGGTTCACTGACATGACCACACTCCTTTGAGGGATAGTTTTTCATACGTGGGCTTTTTCATACGTGGGCTAGGAGTTGCTACAATTAACCTACCTACCAAATTTGAAGTCTCCACCCACAATAAAGACACGAAAGGTGATACAAAATGTCAAAAATGGGGTAGTTTGGGGTCACTCAAGGTCACTGAAAATAGCAGCATTTGATAGAGTGCATATGAATTCCTATTAGAGTTCCATAGTAACTGTCCCTATCTTACACCGTTTCTGAGACATAGCGATCCCAGTTGAGAATAGCAGATTTCAACCTACACGACCTGTAGTTTGTGCCCCCAGTTGGGATGACCCCACTAGAATTTCGTGTAAATGTTTGGTACCAGTAAAAAAGAATCCATGTGCTATCGTAGGGCGCTATTTGTGTGATCCTAAGTTAAGCTGTTTTGGTACAATACTGGCTTGCAACAGACAGACAGACGAACAAAAAGACGGGATGACAGTACATACTGCACTAGCATAGTGTTGTGCAGTGAAAACTAACAGTAATAGAGCAGTATTATCTAATAAAGACACAAAACCTTTTTTGTGCTCATCATCGGTGTAATCATCTGGTGCTGGAGATTCAGTTGTCACATCAGCCTACACCGTTAACAGAAGCATCACAACACACACAGCATACGACACAAGCGACTCTAGAGCATGCAGGTTGATAATGAGTTATGCTGGATTGCATGCCCTGTGCTTGGTTAACAGATTACATTAAATACTAGTATTGAACTTGCTTGCATCATCCTGTGTCTAGGACACATGAAGCCAAACATCGACGCCAATCTTCTCTGTCACGGGAGCGCTCTTGTGCTTCCTCCCAAAAAAGACCAAACTAGCGTATGATGTCAAGCCAATTCTTTCTGGGTCTTACCAGACTTCACTTTCTGTTATTTGCCTCCCAATATATGGCCTGTTTGGGCAATCTGTTATCATTATCCGCAAGACGTGTCCTAACCATCGAAGTCTTCTTTCTTTGATGGTAAGACTTAATGTCTGCAGTGTTGTCTTCTCCCTGACTTCTTCATTTCCTACTTTGTCCCTTTGCCTCTCCATAAGATGCCTAGTATCAGTCGTTGGAACTTGTGGTGTGCCGCTTCCAACTTCTTCTTTTGTGTGACAGATAGAGGCCATAATTCTGCACTGCAGAGACTTTTTTGGTATCACTGGTATAACCTTACTTCGAGAGCCAGACTAATGTGTTTATTCTTTCAGACCTTTGCCGAGTCTCAATGCACATTTAATATAATTTGTTATAAATAAATTTGAATATCTCTAAGAAGAAAAAACGTACTTGGTGGTTAAAGACACAAAATAAAAACAAGATCTTAAACTCACCTTGTATCTAACTGCCTGGTCAATGTTATGTACAGCCAGCAGCAGGCTGTAATCCATGATTTTGAAACTTTGCAGAACCTATACACATCATCACAGGTGACAACAGTTGTCACTCAACCACTGATGCCATTCTGTATAGAAAAACCTCTGGCGACTGCTGGACAGACTTTCACAAACTGGATACCGAACTACTATCAAAGCGGTCACAAAGGGCAATACTGTTCAAACTGCATGCACACTGTAGTCTTGCATGTTGGCGCTGCTGCAGGGCGTTGAACTTGCAATTGACAGGTCGCGGGTTCAAATCCCAGACTGTCCAATTTCACGTAACATAGGTCAACTCAGCCTTGCATCGCTCCATGGTCGCTAAATCGAGTACCTGTTTCGGCTGGGGGTAAAGGCAGAATTCACACCTCTGTCGGGTGGCAGGTAACACTGTGTGATCTCATATGGCATGTGAGTTTCCCACAGTAGTGAAAGCTAAGTTGATGCTAACTGCTATACACTGTTTACTCTACTTTTTTGCTCTTACACTGTAATGTAGGGCAGTGTGGTACATACTTGTTTTGGCTGTATGGGTAATTTTCTACCCAGAACAAAATACTAACGCTTTAGCTACTTAACTGTATATGAAGTATCGTACCCAGAAAGACATTCCTACACCATGTCCAATTAGCTGTGTTGAACTATTCTACCCAAAAGAATAGTCAAACACTAACTGTCAAATATGAATTGGTGGCACTATACCAGCAAACACAAGACGTGTTATAACAATAAATTAGCCCAGTACGGGACTGACGGTCGACTCCTACTTACTGCCAACTTCAAAGTCATGTGACACAAAAAATAGGACAAAAATAAAAAATCCGGCCACGGTAAGCTTTAGGTATTGTGCCCTAATTTAAGAATCCGTGGTCACTTGCCAGGCCCCATTGTAAATGGGGAGGAGATAGCCTTCGAAAATGGCCGAATTTCCAATTTTCAAGGGCTCGTGACCATAACCTTGACCTTGGATCGGGTCATACTGCATACCGTCATGCATCACCCTACATCGCCCTCTGCCTACATATTAAATTTCATTGAAATCAAAGAAAATTTTTGGGGACAGACGGACGTACGGACGGGCGGACGGACATTTGAGACCCACTTTATTAGGTCGACCTCTGATTCGACCTAAAAACGAAATATAATCTAATGGAAAGACGCTATACAACACATCATTAACAAACAAGTAGCTCAGCTGTCGCTGACAAACCCACGCGTCGCGCTGCATCACGACTAACGGCAAAATTTTAAAACAGTCACGTGACCATAACCACGCCCTTTTGTTGGTGGTATGTCATCCTGTTGCATAGAATTGATATAGCCTACTTGTGTACAAAATTTCACGACTTTAAGTTCAGCCGTTCCAGTGATATGATTTTAGCCCCAAAATTTTGTAATGGGTCACATGACCTGACCACGCCCCAATCAGGGACAGTTTGTCGTCCGTAGGCTGTGACTTGCACATTCAACCTTTACATCAAATTTGTAATCTTTGCGATCACCAAACGACTTCCTATTCAAATTTAATAGAAACTATCAGGCCATCTCGTACCGTTTCCTAAATATCGCTTATTTTCCAAAAATTAAAGAGGTCACGTGACAGTGACCACGCCCCTTTCAGGTACAATTTGTCGCCCGTAGGCTGGGACTTGTTATGATCAACGTGCACACCAAATTTGAATTCTCTAGCTTAAGCCGTTCCAGAGATATCTTAGGGGGACTAAAAGTTTAAAATGGGTCACGTGTCGTGACCACGCCCATTTCAGGGATGGTTTGTCATCTGTAGGCTGGGACATGCTATGTTCAACCCACACATTAAATTTAAAATGTCCACGATTACCTGCAACAAAGAAATGAAAGGCAACGCCAAATGTAAAATTTTCTCATTTTGAGCCACCCTTTGGGGACTTGGGGGTAATGCACAGGGTTCATCTATGGCTCGATGGAAAGCGCGTTGTCGACTTTCTATTAGCGATAATTGAATTTTTCTCGCTAGCTCTCTCGGCTGCGGCACTGTTAAGCGAAATCTGTCGAAATCGGCGTTTTCCGACGGGGGCGGGTCACGTTGAGCGCAAATTTTCGGTAGATGGGGATGTCGCCCGCAATCCGTCTATGGACCGTTTTATAGAGGAATGATGTAGCTACAACTTGGAAGTTTTCACACAAAGAAACTTTGTAGCAGACTTTTTTCGACAGAAGTTGAAATTTACTTGAAAAAATAGCAAAATCGCGTTTTAGGCCACCCTTTGGGGACTTAGGGGTAACGTACACGGTTCATCTATGGCTCCTTGGAAAGCGCGTGGTCGACTTCCTATTAGCGCTAATTGAAC
>Ga0209780_1002399_pt1 | contig 13298 bp, 6 predicted proteins | sample WorMetexBAHAMAS2_FD_187384 | JGI IMG/M metagenome (GOLD analysis project Ga0209780, IMG submission 187384) | Marine gutless worms symbiont microbial communities from Max Planck institute for Marine Microbiology, Germany - Inanidrilus exumae... | ecosystem: Host-associated > Annelida > Digestive... | reverse complement strand
ATCTTTTTCACTCGAGTTTTCTGGACCACTAGTCGCCAATTCACTGTTTCCTCCTATGTTTTATGCCGGTACCTTACTGACTGTGTAAAGTGCCCTTGCAGCGTTCTGCGTGACAGTGTCACTCAAATAAGTACAATTTAATAACAATAATAATAATTTGCAGTAAACAGCATGCCTAACAGTCTGTACCTTTCATACACTGTGTGACTTTGCTGCTAAACAGCTATTAAAATACACAAGTAAAGTTTTCTTTTCAGCTCTCATGCATCAGGCGACTTTATCTTTTGTTTAAACTTTAGTCTTAAACTCGTTTTAAACCTAAACTCCAGAGATTTAAATTTAACTGATGTGGAACAGTAGCGACAATTTTAAACCTAGCATTAAGCAGAGACCAAAGTGTGGCTTTTAAAACGACGGTTATCTTGACATTAGTTTAAACTGGACTTCGTGGATTTAGTTTAAGATTCCAATTAATTAAAGTTAAAAAACTTTAAAAGTCTAAAGGCTACTTACTTACTTAAGTTTAATTGAAAGAGAAAGTCATCCATGGTACGACAGTCAGTCACTTGCAAACTGCAACTTCAACGACCCACAAATGGGTGAGACAGACACTGCCAGATGCACTAGGTTAATTAATGAAAACAACAACATAAACAACAAGCTGAAATTACCTTGCCAAGGTTGCTGGCGAGTGAGCCAAGTGCAACTATATCCTTGATAATCAGTGTGTTTCTTTTGACAATGACACCATCATACGTGATGTCAAGGCCACTGCAATCATGCGCACACAGACCCATGCATAGGTAGAACAGCCATTCATTATGCTGATAATAACAATAACAAATTAGCCTCATACAGGACTGACGGTCGACTCCTACTTACTGCCAACTTCAAAGTCGCGTGACACAAAAACCAGGAAAAAAATTAAAAATCCGGCCCCGATAAGCTCTAGGCATTGTGCCCTAATTTAAGAATCCATGGGCATTTGCCAGCCCCCATTATAAATGGGGGAGGAGATAGCCTTTGAAAATGGCCGAATTTCCGACTTTCAAGAGCTCATGACCTTGACCTTGGATCAGGTCATTTTGCATACCGTCGTGCATCACTCATCGACCTCTACATACACACCAAATTTCATTGAAATAGAAGAAACTTTTTGTGGACAGACGGACGGACATTTGAGACCCACTTTATTAGGTCGACTCGGAGTAACAGTAGCAGTAGTAGTAAAACGTGCTTTAAAAACACTTTAAAAAGCCCTTTCATTTTTTCAATAAACTAGAAAACATAAGCAGTTGTATCGACATGCAGACCCACGCCAGCAACGGCAGCACGTAGCACAGGACATGGTCACTAGCAACCGTGCAACAATGATGGTTTTCATAACCCTGCGACCTTGACATTTTGGGTCAATGCATGCCAAGCGACTGCTATGGAGTATACGTGCACCATGTTTGGTGTTGATAGCTCTAGCCGTTTTCCTTTTAGAGCACGGACAAACAGACAGACAGATGCAACTAAATGCTATACCAATGCCGTGGGTGGTCCAAAATTGAACCGATTTCAAACAATCTAGGTAAACAAAATTCAGAAGAAATTTCACACCAGTAGATTATAAACCTGTCCACTTCTGCGGTAAAATGTGGCCACTGTATTTTGAGAAATTCAAAAAAGTAACTGTTGCATGTAACCGAAGTGACAGTTTTGTGAAAGTGTTTTACACAGTAGTGCGTTATTCACAGCTGTCAATCACAGTGATTGACATGTGGTGAAGGCATATAATGATTTAGAGATGCACGTGGTGTGATTTCAACAACAAAATGTGGTGCTGCTTTGTGTATAGCTTATATTCTTTCCATAATGCCACTTTCAATTTTTATACATTCTCCACCCGACAGTGTCCGCACAGACATTATGTTTTCTGGCTGACCATCTGCCACAGTTGTCCGCTCGTCCAGACAGGTCTTGTTACCTCATGACAGCAGTCTTCATTAAACTCACAGGGAATATGGAGGTCAAAGGTCAAGGTCACAGCAGGCCGTCAAGGTGACAAAGACATTATGTTTTCTGGCTGACCATCTGTCACATTTGTCTGCTTGTCCAGACCAGGGATGTTAACAAGGCCAGAGGTGTCAAGGCCAAGGCCACTAAGCCAAGGCCAAGGCCACAGACATGCAAGGCCAAGGCCAAGACCACAGACATGCAAGGCCAAGGCCAAGGCCACAGACATGCAAGGCCAAGGCCAAGACCACAGGACCAAGGCCATGAAATTTGGCCTTAAGGCCAAGGCCAAGGATTAACAGCCCTGGTGCAGACAGGTCTTGTTACCACAGTATCTCATGAAAGCAATCTTGATTAAACTCACAAGGAATCTGAAGGTCAAAGGTCAAGGTCACAGCAGGCCGTCGAGGTGACAAAGGCATCTACATCGACGAGTCCATCTAGTTCTCAATACAGACTTTATAACACCATTGCGTTTGTTGCTATTATCATCCTCATAATCAACAACGCAGCATCACTCCAATAAAATTAACAATTATCATACGGCTCTCATGCCAGCGACAATGTTGCAGCAAATGTTTACGCATTCATTGCAACGGGTGAAATGGTTTACCTTGATGTGAAATGGTTTACCTTGCTGTGAAATGGTTTACCTTGCTTCCAGCTGTGGCATCACTTGCGGATCAGGTTTGGTCACGTGTCCAAACGCATCCTGGAACTCAAGTGGGACCTGGAAAGGCATTCCAATGCGGAACGGACCTTCAAGAAACCCAATCGTGAACTTCTGCGTGTCGGCTTCTACAATCATCAACCAAAACTTAACCAGTAAACTAATACCAATGAGACGTTCGATAGAGTATAACCAAATTCAGTTGCCTGATACACATGCAGGTAGACTGTAACTTCATGTACACTGTCTTGCTCAAACCAATGTCTTACTGTTACTGTGTGTAGCAACTGTAATCAGTTTAACCAGAAACTCATCAAGAAATGAGATAGCAAACGTGAACTTTTTACGACGACATCGCACACATATTTCAAAATACAAAAAAAAGAACTTACTTTGTTTAGCACATTAAACGATAGCTAAAACTGACTAAAATATCCATATTCCCTAGGTGGTGCTAATGACAGTCGGAACTCAAATACGGTCACGCATGGTGGACATTTCTACACAGACCTTCAATATATCATATATATCATATCATCATGAGTAATATATTGCTAAAAACTAAATAATTTGGGCTACACTTCTGTCGCAGACAGTTTAGGTATATCTTCAACCACTTTTACGCAATGCACCCGGGAAGCTACCAAATTCCGTAAAATAATAAGGGCCATTACGCCATTACAAATCACCAATTTTGGTACCAATCGAAAGCTCATATACGACTTCTGGTTAGTGATTAATACTAACTTGACTCCTATAATGCACCGTTTCCGAGATATAGTCTTTGATAGGTCCAAAATCACTATATTTGGCTACCCCTGTGTTTAACTCCCTCTCGGAGAAAGGGGTTCCCCTGGGACGATCTCTGTGAAATTTTCCGTGGATGTCAACAGATAACCAAGGTACCAAATGGCGTAGAAACATTGCCAAAAATTTCAACCGGCTGAGTAGGGTGCACAAACATCACAGACGACAGACGGATGGGCAGTTGAATAATTATAGCAAACGTGATAGACCACGCCCCTTTTATGGATGGTTTGTCATCCTTATGCTGGGACTTGGCATAGCCTACATGCATGCAAAATCTGAACTGTAGATTTAGCCCTTCCACAGATATCACTGGGGGCCCAGAAATTTAAAATGGGTCACGTTTTACATTTCTGGGCCCCACAATAATATCTGACCCTTTTAAGGGTGATTCGTCCTTTGTATGTTGGGACTTGATATATCCTTCTGGTGTACAAAATTTGATCACTCTAGCAACGTTCAATTTATTGTTCACTGCTGTAGCTTTACAGTTTTTTATACTTATTTCCTACATTTAATTTTCTATTTCTTTAAAGGAACAGAACGGTTTTGTATATGCAATCCAAAAACTAAAACATAAAAAATGTAATTAAGTGAATGCAACAAATGTATAATTTCAGCGTCAAAATGCACAAAAATATAGTTTGTCGGCCAGGCTCCCCCAGACCCTCCAGCTGGATTTAGAGTTTAGGGGAGGGTAAGATAACGGAAGGGAGAAGATTATTGGAGAGATAGCCCTGCAGTGATTTCTAAAAGTTGGCACCTATTCTTCACACTGCTAAGTGATGCCAGTATCCATGATGCAGACCTTTACCTGTACGAGTACAAGAGAAACAAAGAGTGAAGAACGAAAGCCGACCGGTGATTGAGAAGTGGATGGTGTGGGAAGGCAGGTGCTTGCCAGAGACGACAGTGACTCCCCCGCTCTCATTCAGCATCGCCTGTAGCTGCAGAGTGTAGTTGCCAATGTTACGCAGGTTCTCTGTAGCATCACGACAACTTGCAATGTACAAGGTGCACCAATAATAACCACCTGAACTGTGTATAAACCCACTGATGCACCAAATGTTGAACAGTTAGTAATCATCTAGCAAACCAGAATAGAAATCCCTCATTCGTAATTGTGGGCAGATGTCTAGTCTATTCTAGACCTCAGTGCTGAGACATCATAGTGGTCCAATGTGCGTGCCCAGGGTGAGGAGGGGAAGGTAAGTAGGTGTGTGCTATGTGTGCACGCCAGTGTGCGGTGGAGGGAGGGTAAGTAGGCAGTGAGCAGCTTGTCAGGTATTGATAGTGAGCTCCCTCTAAACGTGGCCTACCATCTGGTTAGCTCTGACTGGTGCTATGTATTAACACCAGTCCATAGCCAGCCACGCCTTTCAGCTTCGGCCCACGCTGGCGCGGCTGACAACCTTGACGCTGCTAATCAAGGCATCAGCAACAGTCACAGTTTATAGAGGACACCATCGAACCCTCTTTTTCTCCCTGTTCATCACATGCATCAGAATGAATACAAATAATTCTTTCTGGATAGAAAACGCACTCGGATCAAGTTTTGAACCCGGCACCTAAAGTGCGTCATGCTCAACGGCACATGGCGCCTGAGTCTGTCAGCTACTGAGCTACATGGGCAAATTCAATAAGCCCTCAAGAAAGCCCTCAAGAGAGCGCAAAACCCACCAAGGCTGACCATACCGTGCATCCATTAGTAATGACATTATAGTGCGGTAATTTTCCCGCCGGGGAATTTCATGCCATGAATTTCCCCTACTAAAATGCTTACCAGTCAGTCAATGTCAAATGACGTTTTTAAAATCTTGTATACAGAATTCCATATTTAGACCACTCTCAAAATCTGATCACTGTTTTGTAGAGGCGTTACCCTTCTGTAATTTCATGAAAATGCATCTACAACTTTCTGAATAATCCTAATAACTGATACTCAATGACACAAGTCAGACGACATATAAGTGACAAAATCAAGCAATGTACGTTAGTTGGAGTTCAACGTCCCTTTTCAGCACAAATACGAAGACAAAAGGTCAGGGGTGGGGAGTTATCCCCACCCAGTGAAGGAAGGCCAGCGATATATTAACCTCAACCCTGGCCGCCTTTTCATTCAGCAGCCACCCCAAAAAGGTAAAGGGATCGAGAGGCTCATTTAAATTATTACGCTAGCGCCTACAACAGGGGAAGACAACTATCACACCGCAAGACTAAACTAAATCAAATATGACAAAAACAAGCATGCATCCTTAACTTTAAAAATAATAAAACTAAAGCCAGGTTTAAGTTAAGGTTTTACGTCCCACTCGACACAAAACAGGTCATTTCAGAGACATTCTTCCCAGCCAATCTTATGGCTCAGTACTGAATACACAAAACCTTTGGCAAAACCAGACATTCATCAGTAACAAAAAGATACAAGAACATAAAATAAAGAAAACAAAACTAAAGCAGTGGTTTGTTGTCTCATATGATGTCCTGCCTGGAAATTGACTGGACCTATTCTTACAACCCCAGAGTCTGCCACGAGCAACTGGATCTAGTGAATAAGAGGAACTGACCCATCTTGCGGAACCAGTACGGCCACGTCTTGCCATGTTGACTCACATACTGAGCTATCACTTGATCACTGCTCGACGACACTGTCCCACATACAAACAACACTGGCAAAGAATATATAATGTATATCAGCAAACACAACGGAAACAGTTGTTGACTGTTGAAAACTGTTGTTTCAACAGTTAAGTGAAAATTTGATGCCAAAAGTCCACAACCTGTATGGAAAAGTATGTAATGTACGGCGACAAAACTCGTTCGATAAGTTTTACAAGGTAGTGTAGACACATTACTTAGGTGAGGTGGACAACTAAGCTGTCATGCGATGTCAAATTACGTGAAGAATTTTGGAGTCAAAAATTATTAAAATCAGACAACTATTGCTCAACTTATAGCCAATAATATGAGTGGATTTTTTTTTCTGAAACACGGTGTACACACACACACACACACACATTTCTACAAAAAATCTCTAAGCGTAGGTACAGCTTGGTTGCCGAACAAAACCTGGCAGGTAATGATAAACAGAACAGTAGAAATATAGAAAGATGCGTGTGAAATGACATGCTTTGCTGTCATGCACATACAGGGTGTGTCATAAAAACATTGCATAATGAGCAATATAAGCCAGAAAACATTCACAATCGCAGTTGACAGTTATAAACATTATATTTCTATCATGGTTGATATCGCTCTATCACTGAATACTAGTTTGCATATTTAACAGGCCTTGCTGTCATCTGGAACTCGCTACCTATAGATCTGGGAGATTCGTCACCATCAGCGGCAACGTTTGCCACACACCTGAAAGCTTGCTCGTTTCGTCGCCTGAGCTAGCACATCTGAGGACTATTTATTTTGCGCTACATAAATGTACTCATTATTATATTACTAACTTCACATCAGGCATCGTCTCCACTGGGATAATTGGATAACTCAAGTGGATTTCTATAGGTCAGATTTCATACCTGTTAATTGACTGAGTTAAGGTTTTACGTCCCACGCGACACAAAATAGATCATTTCGGAGATGTTCTTTCCAGCCAATCTCTTGGCTAAGTACTGAAAAACTAAATCGTGCCCAAACTGGACTAACTCTTAAGAGGAAGGCTTGCCACTAATTGTAAATTATCAAAATGCTTACACGAATAGACTCATATTTACCTGTTGTCTTGACAGCTGTAGCCAGTAACATTCTATAAAACCCCAAATGTTTCCAAAAAAAGAAAGCGAATGAAGAAAGCGAATGTCCAATAAGCACAGACATGGTCGACAACAGACAGACTAACAGTTAGTGCAGTGAGCATACCATGCCAAGTCAGCTTCAGTTCAACGTAAAGTTTCTTCTGTTGAGAGCCCGGCAACTTGCTAATGTATTCACCGCGACGGTTACTGACCTCAATGCGAATATCGCCTACAACATGTCAATCAACACGCTCACCTTCAGTGTCATTAGCCCGCACGGCATCAGTCGCCTACAACATGTCAATCAACACGCTCACCTTCAGTGTCATTAGCCCGCACGGCATCAGTCGCCTACAACATGTCAATCAACACGCTAACCTTCAGTGTCATTAGCCCGCACGGCATCAGTCGCCTACAACATGTCAATCAACACGCTAACCTTCAGTGTCATTAGCCCGCACGACATCAGTCGCCTACAACATGTCAATCAACACGCTGACCTCCAGTGTCATTAGCCCGCACGGCATCACGATGACAAAGGGCTTATATTTTACCTCTGTGGTTTTTGCTTTCTTTTTTCGATGCCTAATCTCTTAGCTCACTGAAAAAATGTCCACCAAACTTGGACACTTATGAGTGCTATTTGAAAAAAATTTGGTCCAAACTCCCTAAGGCATGTACTGCCCACGGGACGGGGGCAAAAACCGCTTTTTTGAAACTGACTTAAAAACTTTGACCGAACGTATCTCTGCAACGAAACATGATATCAACAATCGGAAAGAAACTTGTCAATCTACAGGGACTCCCTACATGCCCTGAAATTTGGTGAACGTTAGTCCAGAAACGGATGAAAACGGTTGGTGAGTTTTTGCCCACCCCCTAAATTTTCGCATTGGAAGACATTTCCAGCTTTACCGCATATACATTATATAACAGACAGCAGGCAAACTTTGGCACGTGTTATGTAGTGACTCAAGCTTACAGTCTAGAACAATGGAATGCCCGGCGGGCACATGCTGGTCTTTGCCACATCTAATTTAAACTGTCTTAAACCTTACTGAGTCCACAATTTTGGAGACAATAGCGATTAAAACATTGTCTCAAAACACAATGCTCACTCACCAATAGTGCTTCCTGCAGGCTTCTTGTCACCGTCTTTTATTTGATCGCCATTTGGAAATGTAACGATGAGTCGCTCTGGCAGCCTAGTACAATACGTCAAACATGCTCGTCTCTAAGCTGTCTACACTGGAATAAAAGTCTCCAAACGTTCTCTCATAAATCGATGAAATGATGGCCAATTAAAACAAAAATTGATTTTCTGCCACTTACAAAGGGTTTGATTGAAGAAAGAAAAAGAGAGAGCATGAGTACTTGCAGAAAAAAAAGACTTATATACCAATGACAAACTTACAGAGATACAGACCAGTTGCACACTGACTGAGCTTTGACAACCCCAGAACTAGAAAGCACTAATAAGAATTCAAACCTCACAAAGAATGTCACCGGTTGAATCAGACATGTCGCCGCAGCGTAGGTGACGTCATCAAGAAACTGTTTTCCATTGGCTGTGACGGTAAATTTGTGATAGCATAATACCATGATTTTTGTTAGACATAAAACTTTAAAAATTTAGCAGAATTACACACTTTCAGTGTTCGAAATCTAGACCCAGGTCTGTCTCAAAATCCAAACGATTGTTCCTTGTCCCAAGTCCAACCAGTAACCGATTACTTCAGGAATATTATTCACGCAACTTTTCCAGTAATCCATCCGCACAGAGAATCAAACAGTTAGAGAAGCATACACACACACAGACAGGCATACAGACACACATACATGCACACACACACACACACACCCAGAGAGAGACAGGCATACAGACACACATACACACACACACAGGCACATAGACACACATACATGCACACATACCTGCCCTCTTCCTCGTCGATGCATTTCTTGATCTGATACAGCGCCGCCGAACGATCGAGCTTTGCCAGTGGATATATTTTCACATCATCGTAGAGAGTCCGCGGCTCAAGTCGAACCTCCACGTCACCGCCAGTAGCAAAGACGTCGTCGTCAAAGTCACCGTACAACAGGAACCGTTCCACCACACCGTACGCCACCGGCAGAACACGGGCAATACGAACCTACAACCACAAGTGTCTATGGTTGGTTGCGTGGCACAGTGGTAGAACGTCGGTCTTTGGCCGGCAAACTTTCCGTGTCCTGCGCTCGACCTGTAGCTGACGGGTGACCACTTATGTGGGTAAACCGTCCGCTATGGGTCAACCAACCAGGCCAACTCAGCCTTTCATCCCTTTGGGGTCAATAGATGAGTAGTAACCTGCAATTGGATGTCTCTTACCTCAGTTAGAGGTGGCGCCATCTGGTGAACGCATACGAAGGAAAGGCAGGCATGGTGTATTTGCAGGTAAAACCGTGTGGTCCATGCCTGAGCGCTTTGAGATATACATGATATATAAAAAAGAGCTATGTAAATACTCTTCCTTTCCTTTCCTTTCTTTTCATGTTGTTATGATTGGATCCAGTCAATCGGGTGATTATCGAGGGCAGACTCAAACAGTTTAAGCTGGTGAAAGGCAACAACGTTGTTGACTGAACAGATGTTGTACGGGGATGAGAGGAGATGGAATCAGATATCATGTAATCCATCTAACTGTCAAGTCAAACATTGTTTAAAAAATACAAAAAAACAGATCTCAAAAGAATCACTGGCTGAAACATCTGTGCATGTCTAAAAATCAGCGTTGTTAATATCACGGTATTGGCAAACATCTAAAATCACTCAGCAAATACTAAATAACTGGACGGCTGTATCATCTGGAATGAACACAATACAGTATTCGACTCAAAGGCTATCTCTGCACAAGCTGCTTACTTCCTGCATTCGACGATGCCTAGTATCACGTGCCTGCGACTGAGTGATATCAGCATTATCTGCCATTTTACTTATTTATAGTTTCCAATCCAGGCCTGCCTTTCTTCCATGTCGATCAGCGAGGTGGCACAGCGGCGTACTTGGTTTACCCAATATTGGACATCGACTACTGCCGAAAATTCGTGTGTGTACGGAGCGTACAAACCAGTCGAATGATTTTGGATTCCGGCGCTAAAAATGGAAACCAGACATCACATACAGGGATCATACGGTAGCGAATTTCCAGCGATCTGTAATCATTGCGTAGCAATGGCGGCCTGAAGTCGCAGGACGTTGAAATTTTGTGAGAAATTTTTTTGCAAAACAAACAGCCAACAAGACTTCACACGTCGTGTAGGTGGTCGAATCTGCTTATGACGTTGAGAAAAGACTAATTGTAACTAGTTTACATAACAATTATTTCTACAGTTAACATTCACCGATCACAGGCAAACATACTAAACAACGTTATCTGTGCATCAGCAGCAATGGAGTCACACGTATCGGCCAGTTTCTTGCATATATTTAGCATACATTAGCATACGTTTACAAGGCAACGTGTCCTGTGCTGTGTTGCATTCCATCACACACACATACCAATGATCCTTTCCTGTAAGTTTTGTTGTCCCATTCCACTTCTTCAAACACGCTCCATGGAGTCTGGAATTTCTTGGGCAGATCCGGTCGTGAAATGGTGCCGACAAAACGACAGAACTTGATCTGTTTGTCGTACTGTTCATGGCAGTCCTTCAGCCATTTGTCAAACTCACGGGCGATGTCTGTACGTTTCTCCTAGCGGCACAGACACGTCAACACACACAATGCATCAACACACAGATCATAGCTCACTAGTTATCCAACTCCATTTTTACCATGCGACACTATGCTAGCGCAGTATATGCTGTCGTCATTGTCTGTCTGTCTGTCTATCTGTCTGTCACAAGCCGGCACTGTACCAAAATGGCTAAATGCATTCATTCATTCACATTCGTTTAATAAACAGTTTGACATGTCAAAAACCATAACAATAAAAAGGCACGCAAAATATAAACACACGCTAGTAGATAAACGAACACTAGTAAATGAAAGATACAGACTAAAGGGAACGGGGTTAATATGAATATTTGTAAAGTAAACGTATTAAAAAGTCTGAATGCAGTATCACGCAAACAATATCATACAATAGCCCAGGGACTCTTAGTTTTCTAATGCCAATAATCTAGGCAAAATTCCAATGTGGGCACCAAATAGAGGGTAGGTTCAAAAGGCGATTTTTGACCAACATCTCGCTATATCTCAAAAAGGGTGCAAGAACGGACCGCCTGAAAAAACAGAGCACCTTCATCAACACTGTAGGGTGGCGAATGCATTAAAAACTGCAATTTTTAATACATCAACACAACAGCAGTGGATGACAATTCTACGTACGACTGTTTCAGTGATGACCCGACGACCAGTCTTCCTTGACTCCTGTAACACACAAGCATTTTACCACTCCACTAATACATCAGAATCACATGACAGTATCACTGCTTACTACAATCTTTCCCACTAATCCAACACTCTTCATTTGGTGTATCCATACCCTTGACAGTATCGGGAAAACAAACCATGAATATGAAGCCTGCTCCTTGAATAAGTAAAATGTAATTACTAACCACAGAGCTTGATTGATTTTGCATGCGGAGAAAGTATAGCTATGGATAAAGGTGACATGGATGTAAAAGGTAGTGGTGTCACACAGTCAACCCAAACAAACCCGCCACGCCCCTTCCTCACGAGTACAGTGGTGCATGAAGAAATGCTGACGCCAGTCAATGATTTTATCTGCTTGAGTTTCAGTCAATGCTTTGTTACTGTTACAGGAAACACAACCTGTACCAATTATCATGAAAGTTTCTCTTTGTCAAAAATATTGTTAAACTAAATTAGCCCCGTGCAGGACTGACGGTCGACTGTAGGACAAATATCAATAATCTGGCCGGATCAAATTTAGATATTGTGCCATAGTTTAAGAATCAGTGGTCAGTTGCCAGCTCCCGTTGTAAATGGCAGAGGAGATAGCTTATAAAAATGGAAGGATTTCAAACTTTCAAGGGCTCGTAACCTTGATCTTGACCTTGGATCGGGTCATACTGCATACCGTCATGCATCATTCATCGACCCTCACCTACATGCCAAATTTCATTATAATTGAAGAAACTTTTTGTGGACGGACGGTCGGACATTTGAGACCCACTTTACTAGGATGACTCAAAAGCGTCGACCTAATAAACACTGAGAGAGAAACAACACAACCATGGTCCCGTGGAAAATGGCTGTTAAAACAGAGGCAGTGAAAATGGCATGAGAACAATGGCAGAGCTTATAACAAGTGGTCAAAGAATTTTAACCGTTTCGCTGCCAGACCAAAAAAAATATATAACACCACCGAAAACAGTGAAAAACAGCCAATACCGCAGGTAACATTATATCATATACCACAGTTATAGCCTACCTAGCGTCTCCGGATTTATCCGGCACTCTGGGGATTATTATTTATTTCCTCCACCGGAAATATCCGGCGTGCAAGGCAGCAAAAGGGTTAACAACTACAGGCTACATCACCATCTCGTCACACCTTGTGACAGTGAATGGACCTTGCCCCATCTAATACAGGCTTCCCTGGGCCCAGATGAGTCAGCCCATCAAAACAACATTTTGATTGGTTTGGTGGTTTTTTGCATACACCACAGCAAAGAGTCCCAATGCTTTTCAATGCGGCTGGACAACCCCCAAAATTGCCACTTCCCTCAGCGATCTGAACCCCCATCTAATACATAAGGTAACAACGTACAGTAGACACAAAGTCAGTGACGGGGCATCAACCAGAATGTCGAGCAGAGCAGAGCATCTGTGTCAACTTGCCTTGGTGATGACCCTTGCATACGTCGTGTCCTTGTCCCTGAGTTTGACCTCAAGGTCAATGAATGTCAGCTTGTTTGTGCTCACTTGGAACTTGTCGTTTGTCCACAGAACACCAGACACTCTGAACAATACACACAACTAACTCACTGTACCAGTCACGACACTGTCTACCACCACCACCACCACCACTACCACCACCAACACCACTACCACCACCACC